>Ga0214164_1000182_pt1 | contig 42618 bp, 40 predicted proteins | sample TroBogepilimnion_13_FD_153003 | JGI IMG/M metagenome (GOLD analysis project Ga0214164, IMG submission 153003) | Freshwater microbial communities from Trout Bog Lake, WI - Practice 03JUN2009 epilimnion v4 | ecosystem: Environmental > Aquatic > Freshwater > Lake > Epilimnion/Euphotic zone ... | reverse complement strand
CTTAATAATCGTCCCCGAAAGCGACTTGGATACAAAACACCTCACGAGGTCTTTACCAAATCTTTCAACCCAGTTGCACTTCGTGCGTGAATCCAAGGTAGTTAAATATTCTGAATAATTAAATTTGACTTTCAAACTCTTTGGTCATTATCAGAAATTTTCTGGGGCCGCTGTCGTTCAAATTTTAACGCTGAGAAGTCTATACGTAGCTGGATTTTTATAAAGTAGGGATGCGCAAAAAATTCCGGCTAGCAGGCCAATGAGAAGAAGAGCCCCAAGAGATTGAAATAAGCCATCAGTGACAGTTACGAACTTAAATACAAAGGGTAACGAGCACATACCCGTAAAGCCACACGACCACCTTAGCCAATCAAATGTAACGTCGATCTGACGCAAAACCTTTATGCCCATACCAGTTAACATGACGAGTGAGCCCACAGCTAACGCTAATATTGCATCAATAAGAGGTAATTTTAGGGAACCAGCGCCGCCTATCAGTACGATGGTGCAGGTCGCTCCCAATATATATGGAACAGCTAGATATTTTGTTTGACGCATGATGTGAGGTGTCACGCCCAATAAATTACCAATAATTCGGCATAATTCGATCAGGGCACCGACTTGAAGAAAAACATAGGCCTCTCTGTAATTTGCCGACACCATGATACTGAGAAGATAGGGCGCGCCGGCAATAATCGCGCCGATTAGAATGAAATATATAGGTGCTAGTGTATTCATTAAATCAGAAACAGCGGTGGTAATTTCATTCGTGTTTTCGGGATTATCGCAACGCTTGTAAAACATAGGATATAAAAATTGGGTAGCGAGCGATTCAGCTAAAAAGCCGATTTGGGTTGCCACTTGAACACCGATGGCTAGATATCCAAGTTGAGCTAAGCCCCAATAATATTCGATTTCAAATCGATAACCATTGAGCTGGAGCCACATAAATCCATTCGCAATAGCGACAGGAAAACAATAAGTCAGCAACGTCTTTTTATCTAGTAGTAAATATTTTTTTACCAAGGTCGTAGCCGGTTCTGCTCGCCTAATGAGGGCTGTTCGAGCCCCGATGAAGCCCACGAGTAGTCCAATAGATTGTCCCAACATCCAGAAGGTAGCAGTAGGTTCCCAGAAAAGCATGCAACTACCAAAACCTACGCTGGCTAAGACCGATAAAACCGACCAAATTGCCATCTCTGTTCGGAAGTTAAGCATATTCAATGTAAAAAGAAGCGTGTTATTCCAGGTGCTTGCAAGTATGAATAAGGACACAGCGAGAAATGATATAAAGGTCCGATTTAATTCATCGCCGGGTGCAATAAATATTGCTGAAACCCCGCCAAGAAGTGAAATCATGAGAATAAAATTTTGATATGATTTTAAACGCGGCAGTAGAGTGCGATCACCCCACCAAGTGTGGGTATTTAGTGTGATATGTTGTCCAACGGGATTAATAATAATCAACGCAAAAAACATTTGCACGGCAAGCAGTAGCGCCAGCACGCCATATTGCTCTGGCGGAAGAAAGTGGGTTGCTATGCGAAGTCCAATAAGCGTTAAGAGCGCGGTGGCAAAGCGGCTAAGGGTTACTAGCAAAAGTTGAATTTTAAGGCTCAAGTGAACGAACGACCTCCCTCTGAGGGCCGAAATCCAGTAACCAACTCACTCAAGAGCTGCAAGACGACATTCTCTTCAGAACTATCGATATTTTCCAGTGATTTTAATAGAACGGGGAGGGGAAGATATTTTTCGTGAGCTCTTATAATACGGGGGTGGCTCGTTAATTCTGGCTCTGCCCCCAGTAAAAGTTCCTCATGAAGTTTTTCGCCGTCCCTCAGTCCTGTGAAAATGATTTCGATGTCTCCATTCGGATCATTGTCTTCCTTTACCGATAGTCCAGACAATTCAACCATTCGCCGCGCGAGATCTACGACTTTCACGGGCGTTCCCATTTCAAGAAAAAATACGTCGCCACCCTGCGCCATCGAGCTAGCCTGAATAACAAGTTGCGCGGCCTCCGGAATTGTCATGAAATAACGCGTGACATCTGGGTCTGTGACCGTGATCGGTCCACCTTCTTTAATCTGTTGCCGGAATTTCGGTACAACTGATCCCGAAGAACCCAAAACATTTCCAAAGCGTACCATCGAGAAGCAGGTTTTATTCTGATGTTCAGCAAAGGCTTGGAGGATAAGCTCTGCTACCCGCTTACTGGCTCCCATAGCATTCGTTGGTCGAACAGCTTTATCCGTACTAATTAAGACAAAGCAATTGATGCCATGATCGATGGCTGCCTCAGCGAGTACCTTTGTCCCAAGAACATTATTTAAAACGCCTTCGATGACATTTTCTTCTACCAGGGGAACATGCTTATAGGCCGCAGCATGATAAATCGTGGAGGGCTGGTAATGGCTCATAATGCGGTTAACAAAGCGCTTGTCTCTAACTGACCCAAGTACCGGGACAATTCTTTCTATCGAAATATCATACTTGGTGCGGAGATCATTGAGTTCCTCGCTAATCGTATAGAGAGCAAATTCAGAGTGCTCAACAAGTATCATATGGGAAGGATTAAGTCTTATGATCTGCCGGCAAAGCTCGCTACCGATGGAGCCTCCGGCTCCCGTAATCATGACGCTCTTGCCTGAAATATTTCGACGAAGGAGTGTCTCGTCAGGCTCCACAGGTGCACGCCCAAGTAAATCATCAATTTCGAGATCTTTAATGTCACTGATTGATACCTTGCCTTGAGCTATATCGGTAACACTTGGTAATGTTCTTACAGAAAGCCTTGCTTCTCGCAATGTATCAAAAACTTCCTGCCGCCGCTTATGGCTGGCGGAGGGCATAGCAAGAAGAATATCCGTGACTTCAAGCCTCTCCGATAGATCCCTGATGTCATCTGGATGATAGATGATTAAGCCGTTAAGCACTCTACCAACCAAAGAAATATCATCATCCAGAAAGCCAACAATCTTGACGTCACGATTATTAACGAGTGCCGCTGCAATCTGCCTGCCAGCCGATCCTGCTCCATAAATCAACATCCGGACTTTAGCTTTGGCATCAAGACGCTTCTTATGGTCTCGCCCAAGCCAATAATAAGCAAAACTTCGGGATAAAGCGATCAGGAGGAAAAGTACAATCGGCTGCAAGATGCCAATCGTTCGAGGGGTTCCGTTGATGCCAATGGCTGTAAAAATAGAAGCATAAAGGGTGCCATAAAGCGCAACTGATTTTGCGACGTTTAGTAAAACTGGCCAGCCTGAGTAGCGAAAAATTGTCCGATAAAGCCCATTGATTAAGAAAATAGGAATGGCTAAGCCGAGCGATAGGATACCAGCCAAAGCATATTGCCAATCAAGATAGACAAACTCGCCAAGTCTTAAGTAAAGAGCAAACCACAGGGCTAGAATGCAGAGGCTGCTGTCCAGGGCCAGCACAACCACCCGCTTGGCCGTGCGTGGCAGGTTAAGTAAAATGGCGTTCAAAGTATGCTGCTGCATAATATTAATATTTAGCCTAATTTACTAAAATAAGTGATTGTCTTTTTCAGGCCTTCTTCAAGTTTAATGGCGGGCTGCCAGTCTAATTCCCGCTTGGCCAAGCTAATGTCGGGTTGGCGCTGCCTCGGGTCATCCTGCGGGAGGGGATGCTTAACAATCTTACTTTTCGAACCCGTTAGCTGAATGATCTTTTCCGCAAGTTGAAGCATGGAAAATTCTTCAGGATTTCCGATATTTACCGGTCCCGTAAAGTCGGAGCGGGTTCCCATCATTCTGATCATGGCTTCAATCAGATCATCGACATAACAAAAACTACGTGTTTGTTTACCATCGCCATAAATGGTTATGTCGTCGCCCTTTAGCGCCTGAATGATAAAATTACTGACGACGCGGCCGTCGTTAGGATGCATGCGCGGACCATAGGTATTAAATATACGAACTACTTTTATTTCCAGCGCATGTTGCCGCCAATAGTCGAAGAATAGAGTCTCGGCGCATCGCTTACCTTCATCGTAGCAGCTACGGATGCCAATTGGATTTACTTTTCCCCAGTAGTCCTCCGTCTGCGGATGGATTTCAGGGTCACCGTATACTTCGCTCGTGGAGGCTTGCAGAATGCGTGCATGGACACGCTTGGCGAGGCCCAACATATTGATGGTGCCATGCACACTCGTCTTAGTCGTCTGTACCGGATCAAATTGATAATGAACGGGTGACGCAGGGCATGCTAGGTTATAAATCTCATCAACTTCAACGTAGAGCGGAAACGTCACATCGTGCCGCATGATTTCAAATTTTGGATTTGCCAGGAGGTGTAGAATATTATCTTTATTACCCGTAAAGTAATTATCTACGCACAAGACTTCATTGCCATGTGCTAGCAATTTTTCGCATAAATGGGAGCCAAGAAACCCGGCGCCGCCGGTAACCAGAATTTTTTTTGACATTTGGGTTCCGAGAAACTTTTTAGCAAATCGCTCCAGCTTGTTACCTGGAACTTATTAATATTAGACACTATTTTGTGACTTGTAATCCCTACCGGTCAGTAGTTTGTATAGCGTCTTACGGATGGCTCTGAATCTGTGTTTGATATCTTTCCGCGTGGATCCCAAGACACGGGACTCATCACGAGCACTGTCATGCACGATCACGTCTTCGGGCCGAGATTTACGGATTTCCATGCCGGTGAATCGACTAGGCAGTGTTGCTATAGCAAACTGACCTGCGCTGGCTTCCATCGCCATTTGAAGCCGAATTTCGTCATTTTCGACAGGTTTAATGTCGAGGCGGCACATTTCATCCCAAAGAGCCAAAAAGGCATCGGCTTGCGCGGTCGGCTTAACTAGCAATACGCGCGTTCCGGGCCTGAGGGCGGTTCCATTTTTCATGGGCTTTCGACCCATTGGGACGGCAATGTCGCCGGCACTATTTGTTACTGCCGAAATGTCACCACGCACTTGGCAGTCAACATCCATCAGAATTAAAATTGCATTAGGGTAGCCGAGCCGAGCACTCTTCAGCACGCTTGGCTTTTGCAAGGTCTGGTGACCCCATTGCCCCACACTTTTTGCTCGTGCGTAGAGGTGGTGAGTGATGCCGTGTTCGATTAGATTTTTTGAGAAAGCGTTAGCAAGTTGATAATAATTGGGTGTGAAAAAACCGACGACGACAAATGACGTTGCGCCAACAAATTGAATGTCGGTTGTCGAGGGATCGAGATTAGAGGCTGACATCACTGACTCGCTGTTCTATTTCCCGTCGAATGCGATAAAGAATATATCCTAGCGTCGTCCAAAAATAAAAATTCTTGGATTGACCAAATCCATGCGAATAGCTTTGGATCGGAAAAAACAACACGACAGCAAGAACAAGCGGCGTATTGTTGGACCAAAGTACAAGTATTGAATGTCGATAGGCCTTGATCAGTACATAGGCTACCAGTACGGCAAAAAGTAGGATACCAACTATTCCCGCCTCGGCCATGATTTGTATAAACAGGTTGTGGGGGTGCCACTGGCATTCCGAAACCTTCAGCAGAGTTTCCAGCGTGCCGGAATTTTTGAGGCTTAAGCAGTACGGATTGAAATTTTTGGGCCCAACCCCAAACAGCGGATTTTCCATGGCCATGGTTAGCCCGGACTTCCAGGGAAGATTGTAGTCGCTGGTTGCCATCCAAGGCAGCCGGGTAGTGGCGGATCGAATAAGCCTCTCTTGTAGGACAGGGTCGATAAAGCTAATTGCTAGGCCTGTGACGATCAGTGAAATGCCTCCGACACAGAGGATTACAAGGTGCTTAGCCGAGTAGCTTTTTCTAATAGCGAAATAGAGAAGCAGCACTCCCAAGAAGAATACCGTGCTCATGATTTCGCCGGTAATCCCAATGGCGTAAATGGTTATAATGACGAAAGTGCCCAGTAAAAGACGTCTTTTGATGGACATTGTCGCGTTCGAGAGTTGCTCAAAACTCCACAAAACCGTGATTAAGCTAAAGCAGTCAAGATACCACCCCGCGATTAATTTTCCGAACGTGCCATACAGGCGAGCATTGTCACCCCTGAAGAAAATATATTCACGGAGCATAAACGTAAATTCGATCAGCGTGCCGATCATGGCAAACATAATAAAGTAGTTCAGAAAAGAGCCGTCACGTTTGCCGAGAAGATGAGAAAGCGCGAACGCATAAAGCGGGAACCTAATCCAAGGTAGACTATCTTGGAAGGAGTGAGAGGGGAAGGCTGAAAGGGCGGAGCAGATTAAGATCCAAGCCCAGAAGACGAAGGACAGCCTCAGGAACCAAGAGCGTGGGTAAGCCTTAATTTCTCCGCCTGAGGTCGCTAAAAAGACGACAACATTCAGGACAAGCGCAAGGTCAGCGGCCGCATTTCCAGCGAGCGACGCAATCGGGAGGAGGGCGACGCACACGAGGCTGGCTTTGTCGAAAGCCGACATTTCGCCAAATTTTACAGTCATCGCGTTCCGTCCAGAATTACATTTGCCTTGAGAATCAAGGGTCACGTTAGATTAGTAGTGCGATACGCGCCCACTTTCAATGAATGTGGCTAGCCGTCAATCGAATTGGCCCGGCAAGGCGATTTAATTTAACCTCAATCGCCACATCCAGACGGCACCACTTTGCCAGCAAGCATTGTTTTTCACACGGTCCGACGACGCCGTCCCGCACGCTGATACCTCAGCCATAAAAAGGTCTGTTGAGCCTCTTATTGACATTATAGATGCTTTTGCATATCCAAATATCATGCTCAAGGACCAAGAACTCGACCGCCTCTCAATCTCCCACGGTCAGGTGTTGTGGGTCATCGATGGCATGAATTTTGTGCCTTGGCTCAATCGCCCCGCGCTCGATTCCGTTCTCAAAAAATTTCGCCTAAATAAGGTGCCGGACTTTGATAGGCTGGGGCAGGTGGGGCGCGCCGGCGCTGATTTTGCTTATGGCTTCAGTGAGGTCATGGACTGCGTCCTTGCAATGAAACTCGTCTCCGAGGGATTGGCCTTCCGCCACGTGGTGGGTCTCATGAAATTTGACCCCGAAAAGCTCCGTCAATATTATCGGCGAGCTTATTTGGAAGCCAATAGTGGTGCGGGGGAGCCACTCCTTCTTAGGTCGGGTGACGGCAGAGAAGTCTCGTTTTCGGGGCTTGCAATAGATTTCATGGCACAAATTTCAAAGTTCGGCGCACTTTCTACGCCCGGACCAATTTTACTCACCCCCTGGCAAGCCCTCGAGCGCTACACGGCCCACTACGCCAATTTTCATCCCATGGGCTTGGTGCGCCTGAGCCAACTCGCCACTGAAGCCGTTCGGCTCGCGCTTGTGGCGCCCGTCGTCAAGCGCGGCCGAAAGTCCTAAAGCTAGCCCGAAGCGGACCAATCCCAACCGACGCTTGACATTAAATAGATCCAAATGTATCTAGATTTAAAAGGTGCACTTTATCCTGCAGCCCCTCTCGGGGGCCCGACCATTAAGGAGTTACGACCATGGTTCAACCAAACGGCGCACCGCCGCCGCCTCCGAAACCCTCCAACGGCGTGGTTCGCGGCCTTTCTGACGACATTGACTTGGCGCTCTCCTTGCGAGCCATGCGCGGCGACCTACGCGCCGCCAGCTTCCTGCGGAAGTCGGGGCAGCCATCGGTCACCGCCTCACTCGACCTCGGCCCCATGAAGACGGCCGACGACCTCCTTCAAGCACAGAGAAAAATCCTCAGGGCCGCGGCGCGGGGGCAAATTTCGGCGGGCGAAGCAAAGAAGTTGGGCGACCAAGTCGAGCTCGTGGGGCAGGCGCTCGAGCGCGATCAGTTGGCCACAAACATCCGCGAATTATCAGCCAAAGTAGGCACAACCAAAAAGGCTGTCGTGCATAAACTGCTCAAGGAGCAGGCGCAGCTCTTGGAAGGCCAACTCCACGCCTACATAAAAAGGGAGGACCAGTCTTGGCAAGAGTTTCACGTAAAACACGGCTCGAAGGCCCTCGAAGTCTTCATCGCAAACGAAGCCATCAGCAAACTATATTTGCTGTCCGGCATGGAACATGTGGAATTCATCCGCCTCGGCTTTGACAATCTATTGCCGCGATCGCTGCAAGAAATTTTTTATATTTTTTCTGACTTTGCGCGTCCGAAGGAAAGGAATACCAGCCTTACGAGGCGCCGCTTGGTTTCGAAATTTGCCGCACCAGACCGCTGGAAGCCAAGCGGCTGGTCGTGCAACTGCGAAAATACATCCACGGCTTGGGTTCAAACTGACTTGCGTTTTGCGGACAACCTCCAGATTTACTGCGCCGCCTGCCACAAATTGGCGGGTTGGGGGACGCCCCAAGAATTTGAGTGTGCCCAAGAGGAGGGGCTCGCGTCGCTGGTCGATCGCTCTCACGAGGCCCTCGTCGCAAAACTCAAACCCGCGCCCGTCATCGGTGTGGAGGCCTATTTGAGAGCGATAAATGCCCGCTTCGCCAGCGACCGGAAGGACGACATCGACGAGCCAATCTTAGACGACATGGACGACGAATAGCATCATGAGAACCTCACCCCGAAAATCCGCCGCGCTGCCCGCCGCACACAACCTCGCCACGATGATCGACGTCGATCAATTCTTCCCCCTGCCGCGCTGCTTCAGCAAGGAAGACGAGGGCCAGTTCCGCGCCCTTCGCCAACACATCATAGCCTCCGTGGAGCCACAAAGCTTTCTTGAGCGCGCCTACGCCAACGAAATGGCCCACCTCCTCTGGCAAGTGAGGCTAAACCTAGCCCGCATTGAAAGCCTCACAATCAATGCGCGCGAGGAGGGTCTCGTCCGCCTCTTAGCAGGCCGCTGCGAGGACCTCCCCAATCTGATCAAGGGCCTCCGCCGACGCGACCCCGACGCCATCAAGACTTTGGAAGCCCTCCTCCAAGAATTCGGCCTCACCCAAGTCGACATTGACGCGCACGCCCACGCGGCAATTGCGTCGGAAGTCCTTCAACTTGAACGCGACTGCGACGCCAAGCGCGACCAATTTGATCGTCTCGTTCAAAGTTTCGAGAAGCGCCGCTTCCTGATCGCCGAGCGCCTCAGTCGCCTGGCCGAGACGCAGCGCAATAAGAATACGCCACCCCCACCCCCAATGCTGCCGGGTGAAGCATGAGTGAGACCCAAGGTTCAACAGGCACCAAACGCCGAACGGGACCCAAGACGGAGCGCGGCAGGCGTCACTCCTCGCGCAACGCCCTGCGCCACGGCCTCTCGACGCCGATTGAGTGCGACCCGCACTACTCAACCCTTGTCGATCCACTTGCGCGCGCAGTCTTGGGTGATGACGTAAACCCCGCCCACCTGGGTCGCGCCCGCAAGGTCGCCCAAGCCCTCCTGGAGGTCGATCGTCTCAGGCGCTTTGCGGAACCTGCCGGCCATCGAGTAGGGACGGCCTCTCGCCAATCATCCGTCGAAAGCGCTCGAGCGGAGGCATCCAGTCGATACCTATCAAGAGCCTATGGCCGCCTCAGGTCGAGCGTCAGGCGCCTCGATGAGGCCCAGTGGGGCGCTCATGCCTCTTTCGATGGAAAGCTCAATGGAATTGCGCCAATTGATTTCAATTTCGACACCCGGATACCCGACGATGAACAGTAGAAATGGGGAATGACATGCTAAGACTTTTGCAAAACGAATTCAAAAAATTTATATTTTTCAGACACTTGAATTTTGAACGGGAGTTTTGGACCTTGCGGATTGGCTTGACCAGGAGTGGAAACGGCAACGCGCTAGTGATGACTTCGTGGATCGTTCCTTTCGGGTTTGGGATTGGCTTGATTCGCCACACTCAGACGCAGGCAAGTGTGTTACCTAATGAAGGCCGTCGATAATTTTTCAGCCTTCCGAAGCGCAGTATACGTCAAATGATGCTTGACATGTCAAGCGATATTTGACATGAATAATTATGGATATAGAGAGCATTTTCCACAAAGGACTTCGCCGTTTTTTTGAGACGGGCAACGCTAAAGGCCTCGTGGGTGACGCCGCGCGTATCCGCAAGATGCTTGTGTTTATTGATGCTGCGTCCAGTTTTGATGAATTGGCTTTACCGCCAAATTATGGATTGCACGCGCTGGCGGGTGACAGAGCCGGGTATTGGGCTATGACGGTGACTAAAAACTGGCGCCTAATTTTCATCAAGGTCAATGATACAACCATTGGCGGCTTAGATTTGGAGGACTACCACTGATGGCCCTGATCATGCATCCCTCGCTCGCGGTTCACCCCGGCGACTGGCTGAAGAGCGAAATCGTCGACCCCCACGGCGTGAGCATCAACCGCCTCGCAACCAGTTTCCACGTGACACGGCAGACACTCAGTAATCTCTTCAACGGCCATACCGCGTTGTCCGCCGACATGGCGATCCGGTTTGAGAAGGCGTTTGGCATCAGGGCCGACACCTTGATGCGGATGCAGGCCAATTATGACATGGCGCAAGCCAGGGCACGTGCCGACGAGATTGTGGTCGATGCCATACTTCCTGCTGCCTAATTCGACGGGAGCCTACGGTTTCAAACCGCTCGCAAAAGAAACAACTCTAAGTGAACAAGGCCCAGTTGACGTTGAAATTGTAGATTATCATTGAAGGATGAAGTGCAGATGTCCCTAATCAGTCATCCATCACACCCTGGGGAGGTCCTCCAGGAGCTATACCTCGGTCCACTCGGGCTTAGCTCTTACATGCTTGCGAAACGTGTCCACGTTCCCCGTACACGCATTGAACGGCTCGTGAGGGGAGACACCGCCCTAACCGCCGACACGGCCATGCGGCTCGCCAAGGTTTTCGGCACGACGGCCGAGTATTGGATGAACTTACAAAGGGCGTGGGATCTGGCGCGCGCAAAAGAGCAGATCGATGTTTCCGACATCGAACCTCTGGCCGCCGCTTGAGCAAGTCGCAAAAATTTAAGGGGTCGTGGTTCACGTTATGAAATCGATAAAATTTTCATCAGATAGCCTTATCGTAAAGGTTCTCCCTTAAATGACCGCCGACCGGATCTTTTGATCCGATTAAAATCCAGAACGAAGCCAAATCTTATCGTTAAGGCCAGTTTTTCCTTGTGATACCCTCGGCAATCAAGCAAGGAGGGGGCATTGAGGCCTTAAGGCTCTTCACCATGGGATTTCAGATATGAGTGGGCAGATTTTCGTTGAGGTTGGTGCTGGCGAACTGATTGACAAGATTACGATCCTTGTCATCAAGACCGAGAAGATTTCCGACCCCGCCAAGCTCGCCAACATCAAGCGCGAGATGGACGCTTTGGCGCCCGCGAGGCAGCGTTTGATGGATATATACCCAGGGGTTGAGATACTCGAGGGGCAGCTTAAGGTAGTTAACGAGGCACTTTGGATTATTGAAGACGACATCCGCGAATGCGAGAGCCGGAAAGACTTTGGGTCCAAATTTATCGAACTCGCGCGCTCCGTCTATATCCAAAACGACAAGCGAGCCGAGCTAAAGAAGAAGATCAATATACTGTGCGAGGCCAGTATTGTTGAAGAAAAGTCGTATCACGGCTTTTGAATGGAGCCCGAAAGCGTCTCCAGCCGCGCCAATACTTCGGCAGGTTGAAGTTTATCCAAGTCTTTCACCTCGATAATCTCCAAAAACCCGTCGAGCCCCGTTGCCCTTGCGCTCGTGTGCGGACCGAACAGGGCGATGCCCTTGGCGCCGAGATAGGCGGCGAGGTGGGTGGGGCCTGTGTCATTGCCGATGATGAGTTTGGCGTGCCCGATCAGCCCCGCGAGCGCGTTGAAGGAAATGGGCTTGCCGTCATCCAAGAGCGCCCGAGCGGGCAGGGATTGGCAGAGCTCCATTTCGTCGGGGCCCGGAGCCGTGACAACGCTGTAGCCTTGATCGATCAGGGTTTGGGCGAGTTGGCCATAGTGCGGCCAACGCTTTTGCGGGTGCCGCGCGGAGCTGCCTGGAAAGAGCAAAATGAAGCCGGGCTTAATGCCATTCGATTGCATCAACCCTGTTGCATCATCCGCCATCCAGCTCACATCGGGCCGCATCGTGTGGGTGGTGGCAATTCCCGCCTGTTCAAGCTGAAAACGGAGCCGCTCGAGGATGGAAAGGCGACGCCCAAGTCTTTTGGATTGAAGCGATAAAAAAGCTTCGTCCTTCTGGCTCCACTCGGCGTCGAGCCATGTGCGGTACATCAGCGTGCGGCGCGAGTTTTGGAGGTCGTAGATCATGTCGAAGCGCTCGCGCTTGAGTTCCGTCCTGAGTTTCAGGAGGGATAAGATTTGGTGGCGCGGCTTGCGTGGGTCGAGGATGATCCGGTCAAGCCATGGGCAGCGCTCGTAGATCCGCCGGAAGGGTTTGGTGGTCAGGAGCGTCACGTCGTCCTGCGGGTGGGCGAGGCGGATATCGTGGATAGCCCCCTCGCTTTGGAGGACATCCCCAAAGGCACCGAGCCTTATGATCAGTATTTTACGGCGCAAGGGTATCACTGCCAATTTGTATCTCTGGGGTTAGACCGACTATACTGATGCGATGCTGCCGCTATGTGGTCGAATGGGAAGAGATTTGTCTATTTCTTTCGTTTGATCCTTGCTCACGAGATGATGGTCTTCCAAAGGTTTTTCCATGCGCGTTTTTAATATCATGTTAGGCCGAGCGCATGGCGGATTGGAGCAGGCGGCGATTGATTATGCCGAAATGCTGGCAACCAATGCCATTGACTGTGTAACGCTTGGCCACCCAAAGGGATGGATGCGAGACCATTTACCCTCGGAGTTCAGTTTTTTGCCCCTGCGGTGCATAACCGATTACGACCCCATCGCGACATGGCGGCTCCGCGGCTATGTGCGCAAGCATCAGCCCGACGTGATCATCGCCCATGGCACGCGCGCTATGCGTTATGCGGCGAGGGTTTCAGAGGTTAAAAAGGTCGGCGTACTGCATAATACGCGCTTCAAGCCCGATATGGCGGCGATAGATGGCTTTATTGCGGTCTCGCCGCGTGTAGCAGCCGCGGCTTTGAAGCGGTTTCCCGATAAACCCGTTCAGATGGTGCCCAATATGGTGCGGGTTGGCGGTGAGGTAACGCGCCCACCCTTTCGTGATCCACCGATCCTTGGCTCGCTCGGTCGTCTACATTCCAATAAGGGATATGACGTCTTGCTCAAGGCGCTCGCAACGCCTGCCCTTTTTGCAAGGCCTTGGACGTTTGTTTTGGGTGGCGATGGTCCCGAGCGGGCATCGCTTGAGCAAGCGGCGCAATCGCTTGGCCTCTCGGATCGTATTCAATTCGCCGGTTGGGTTTCCGATCGTCAGGCGTTTTTCGATGCGCTTGATCTTTTTGTCTTGCCGTCGCGCGAAGAGCCGTTTGGCATTGTGTTGATTGAAGCCATGGCCGAGGCGTTGCCCGTTATTGTAACGGATACGGATGGGCCATCCTTTATCGTGCGCGATGGGGAGACCGGCCTTGTGGTGCCGCATGAGGACAGTGAGGCACTGGCTCAAGCGATCATGGTTGCGCTTGAAAAGCCAAGCGATATGGCAGCAAAAGGCCTTGCCGGATATCAGGATATAAAAGCGCGGTTTAGCCGAGAGGCTGTTGCCGCGCTTTTATGGGATACGCTTCAATCATTCGATTGAGTTAATCGATCCTACTCCAACTCAGCCGGAAAGCCCGGAGCGCGGAGATCCGTATGCAGCGCGTCCTCGAGAAGCTTGACGATTTGTGAGGACCACGCGTCGCCACCATAGGCTTGGCGGCCTTCAATGAAGATCTGCTCAGTGAGGCCTGCGAGTTTTAAGGGCACGCCGAATTCGCGGCCGAATTTCGCTGCGAAGCCTAAATCCTTGCAGGCCAGATCCATCGTGAAGTTGATGTTGTAGCTGCCGTTCAAAATCACTTGGCCTTCGGTTTCATGCACGAAGCTGTTGCCGGAGCTGGCCTTGATGGCATGGAAGGCTTGGGCAAGGTCGAGGCCACCGCGCTTGGCCAGCATGAGGGCTTCGCCGCAGGCGACCAAATGGATGAAGGCCAACATATTGGTGATGACTTTGATCACCGAGGCCGAGCCGATATCACCCATGTGAAAAATTTCACCGCCGAGTTTTTTAAGCGCCGGCAGATGCGTTTCAAACAAGTCCTTTTTGCCACCGACCAACACCGTGATCGTGCCTTGGGCCGCTTTGTGGACACCACCCGTTACGGGCGCTTCGAGCGTTTCGACGCCGTGCTCTGTGGCAAGCTTGGCCATGGCTTCGATTTCTTCTTTGCCATTGGTTGAATTCTCAATCCATGTGCCGCCTTTTTTGAGACCCTCAAGAATGCCGTTCTTGCCAGCAAGCACTGCCATCGACACTTTCGGTGAGGGAAGGCACGTAATCACGGCATCCGAATTTTCGGCCACGGCTTTCGGCGTATCCGCCCAGATGGCACCGGCTTCGATAAGCTTTTTGGCATTGTCTTTGTTGAGATCGGTGACGGTGACGTGATAACCAGCCTTCACCAGATTCATGGCAAGATTGGCACCAAGATGGCCTAAGCCGATATAGCCGTAGCGGAGCATGGGTCGTTTCCTTTTCGCTTTTTGTAATTTCAATTCGGCAAATTCATCGGATCAAAAACAGGCACAAGATGCAGGTCTTTTCCGGTATAAGGGTGAGCGCGGGCGAGCTCTTCATCAAGCTCAATGCCCAAGCCCGGTTCATTGGATGGGATGACATATCCCGCTTCCCATTTGATTTTGTTTTTGATCAAGGCGCCATAAAAGCCGTCGAAGCGTTCAATGCTTTCAAGCACTAGGAAATTCGGGATGGAGGCCGCAAATTGCACATTGGCTGCCGCTTCCACAGGCCCGCAATAGAGATGGGGTGCAATTTGCGCGTAATGGGTTTCCGCCATCGCCGCAATTTTCTTGCTTTCCATTAAACCGCCGACGCGGCTGATGGCCATTTGCAGAATATGCGCCGCGCCTGTTTGCAACACGCGGGCAAATTCATATTTTGTTGAAAGACGCTCGCCGGTTGCAATTGGAATGGTGGTTTGGCGCGCAACAATCGCCATTTCTTCCGGCATTTCGGGCGGTGTTGGCTCTTCAAACCACAAAGGATCATAGGCTTCCAAACGACGCGCCAAGCGGATGGCGCCTGATGGTGTAAATTGTCCATGCGTGCCGAAGAGTAGATCTGCCTTTGTGCCGCACACTTCACGCAATTTTTTACAAAATTGCTCGGCCCGATCCATCATCTCAAGGCTTGGTTGGCGCGGATCAAAAGTGCCAAACGGGATAGGATCAAATTTAAGCGCGGTGAAGCCTTGTTCTAAATATTCAACGGCGCGTTCTGCCGCGACATCGGGCTTATAATAGACATCGGTGTCGACATATGCATCGCCGCCCTTCGGATAGAGATAGGTGTAAGAGCGAAGTTTTTCATGCACCTTGCCGCCCAAAAGCTCATAGACAGGCTTGTTGAGCGCTTTGCCATTGATGTCCCACATCGCGATTTCAAAGCCTGCGATTATGGCGGTAAGTGTTGGATTGGGGCGCTGCGAATAGCCGCGGCCGTAAACGTTTTTGAACATGCGCTCGAGTTGGAACGGGTCCATGCCTTGAATGTGACTTTCAAACACATCCTCGATCGCTGCTTTCATCACCTGCGGACCGAAGGCGGCGTCATACACTTCGCCGACGCCCATGATGCCATTATCCGTTGTGAGCTTTACGAAGATGAAATAACGGCCACCAAATTTAGGTGGAGGATTGCCGACAATGAAGGTTTCGAGGGATTGGATTTTCATGGCTGCGTTTCCTCTTTTATTTTTCCGTCATTGCGAGGAGCAGAGCGACGAAGCAACCCAGTTCTTTTCTGCATCATCAACTGGTTTGCTTCGCTCATCGCTCGCAATGACGGTTAGTTTACGCCTTTATCCGTGCTGAAGTTGGATCATACATCGGCTTTAATGATACCTTGGCCGGAATGCGTTTGCCCGCTACTTCAATCTCGTAGCTGCCGGCCAAGACATCATCGATAGTGGCTGCATGCTCGGTGCCGATATAGGCAAGGCCTACTGCGCCACCGAGCGTGTAGCCATACATGGCGGAAGTAAGCCGCGAGATGCGCTTGCCGTTCAGCCAGACGGGTTCATCGTGATAAAGCATCGCGTCGGGATCGGAGATCAGGAATTGCGCGAGGCGACGGGTGACGCCTTGCTCTTTCTGCTTCAGCAAGGCTTCACGGCCGATAAAGCCGCCTTGCTTGTTCCACGCCACGCAGAACCCTAACCCTGCTTCAAGCGGAGAATCTTCCGGCGTAATGTCATGGCTCCAGTGGCGATAGGCTTTCTCGATGCGCAAGCTGTTCATCGCGTGATAGCCCGCATGCTTGAGGCCGTGCGCCGCGCCGTTGGCGAGGATGAAATCATAAACGGCTGTTGCAAATTCACTCGGGATATAAAGCTCATAGCCGAGCTCGCCGACATAGGTGATGCGGGTGACGCGGATGCGTGCGGGGCCGACTTCAATCTCGCGGCTCGTGCCAAACGGGAAGGCTTCGTTTGATACATCATCGGGCGTGAGCGATTGCAGCAATGCGCGTGAGTTTGGTCCCATGAGACCAATCGTCGACGTGCCTGAGGTGACATCAACAACGGCCACCGCTTCGTCGTCGCGAATGGCATTTTCGAGGTGACGGCGATCATGCAATTGCGTCATCGCAGCGGTGACAACGAGATATTCATTTTCGGCGATGCGGGTGGCGGTGAGATCGGCTTCAATGCCGCCTTTCTCGTTACACCATTGGGTGTAAACCACTTTGCCGATGGCTACGTCCATTTCATTGACAGAGACGCGGTTTAACAACTTCATCGCGTCGCGGCCTTTGACGGTAAATTTAGCGAACGCGCTCTGATCGAAGAGGCCCACTGCTTCGCGTACGGCTTTGCATTCGTCGCGTGAGTTATCAAACCAATTCGGCTTGCCGAACGTGTATTCGTATTTCGGTTCTTGGCCCGGACGCGCGAACCAGTTCGGCCGCTCCCAGCCAGCGACTTCACCGAAACACGCTCCCGCTGTGGCGATGCGATCATGCAGCGCGGTTTTGCGCACGCCGCGTGAGGTTTCATATTGCTTGAACGGCCAATGCATCGCGTAGAGAAGTCCCAAGGCTTCCGATACGCGTGGGATCAAGAAATGCTTGGTGTTTTGGTGGGGGTAGAGGCGGTTGATATCGACGTCCCACAAGTCAAACGGCGGCTCGCCTTGCGTGATCCAATGCGCCAGCGCCATGCCTGCGCCGCCACCCGATTGAATGCCGATGGAGTTAAAGCCCGCCGCAACAAAAACGCCCTTTACTTCGGGCGCTGGTCCCAAAATATAACGCTGGTCGGCGGTGAAACTTTCGGGGCCGTTGAAGAATTTGCGGATGCCGACTTTCTCTAACGAAGGAATACGCTTCATCGCGTCTTCTAGAATAGGCGCGAAGTGATCGAAGTCTTCGGGCAATTCGCCGAATTCGAAATCGGCGGGAATGCCATCGAGCGCCCATGGCTTGGCTTTAGGTTCAAACGCGCCGAGAAGCAGCTTGCCTGCATCCTCTTTGTAGTAAGCGCAATGGTCCATGTCGCGCATGACGGGGAGATCGGGCGTCATACCATCCATCGGATCCGTGACGATGTAGAAATGCTCGCACGCCTGCAGTGGCACATCGACGCCGATGGTGCGCGCGAGCGAGCGCGTCCACATGCCGCCCGCGATCACGACTTTGTCGGCTTTGATGATGCCTTCAGCGGTTTCAACTCCAACGGCGCGGCCATTCTCGACGATGATTTTTTCAACGAGCATATTCTCGTGAATGGCAACGCCCGACATGCGCGCGCCTTTGGCAAGCGCCATCGTCGTATCAATCGGGTTGCACTTTCCATCGGACGGATACCATATGGCACCAATAACATCGTCGACATTCATCAACGGCCATTTGGCTTGCGCTTCTTTCGGGCTGATTTCATAAGCCTCGACGTCGAAAGAGCGCAGCATATCGGCGGCGCGGCGGAGTTCCTGCCAGCGCTCGGGGTTCGTCGCAATTGAGATCGAGCCGGGTTGCACAAAGCCTGTGGCTTGTCCCGTTTCTTTCTCTAAGTTTGTGTAGAGATCGACCGTGTATTTCGCGAGGCGCGTGAGGTTTTGCGTGTAGAGCGAGGAGCGCACAAGGCCGGCCGCGTGCCATGTCGTGCCGCTGGTGAGGCGCTTCCGCTCGAGGAGTACCACGTCCTTCACGCCGAGCTTGCCGAGATGATAGGCGGTTGAGCAGCCGACAATGCCGCCTCCCACGATAACAACAGAAGCGTGTGAGGGCAGAGCGGCCATGGGTGTTTCCTTTTATCTTACACTATTTTTTATTCGTCCTTGCGAGCGAATGCGAAGCAATCCAGTTGAAGGTGCAGCAAGAGGTATAAAGGTACCATGCCACTTTTTACTTTTCCATCAGCTGGTTTGCTTCGCTGCCGCTCGCAATGACGGTACTTAGGCTACCTCACCCATATCTTTCCGGTCGAGCTTAATCGGGAACTTCGCGCGGATCGCATCGTCTACTTCGCGGCTGATATGTTTTGGATGGTGGTTTTTCAGGATTTCGGCTGTCTTTTTCACCGCGCGGTCGACATAGGTCGGACGTCCCCGCTCGTTCCATTCATTCGGGCTCCAGCGGTCGCCGATGGAGGGGTAGACGTAATCGCGCTGCATCAGATGCAGTGTTTGATCGGAGCCCAAATAATGGCCAGGGCCGCCGATGCAGACATTGCGGATGGTTTCTATATCGAGCGCTTCATCCGACGTATCAATGCCGCGCATCGTGCGTTGGGCGGCGGCGATGATGTCATTGTCGGCCACGAGTGTTTCTTTGCAGATGCCGAGCAAAGAGGCGTGCATGCCTGCTGCTTCATAGATCAGATTGGTGCCCGCATTGCCGACGAGCGTTAGGTTGTAGGCTTTCTCGTAACCCGCTTGGAAATCGATGACCTTCGAGTCGCACATGCCGGCGCCTGTGCCGCCATTGAGATCATAGAAATTCGCCATTTGGCCGCAGGCCGAGGAGAGCAGGGCTTGCTCAGGTGAGCCGCCCGACATCGCGCCGGTGCGCAAATCAGACACGAAAGGCCAGGTGCCGAAAATGTAGGGTGCGCCGGGCTTAATGGCGTTTACGTAAATCAAGCCGACAAGGCATTCGGCGACCGCTTGCACCACGGTGCCTGCGAGCGATGCGGGGGCGGTTGCGCCTGCTTGACCAGCCGAGAGAAGTAACACGGGCATGCCGCCGAGAACGGCCACTTCCAAGCATTTGCACGCGTCTTCGGCAAATTTCAAAGGTGGTACGACGAAGCAGTTGGATTGCGACACGAAGGGGCGTTCACGCCATTTGTCTTCGCCGCCTGCAATCATGTGCAGCATCTCAAGCACTTCGGTGACGTGATCGGGATGCGTCATGCCGGTGCCGACATGTTTGGTGGTGCCCACCACGCTGGCATAGGCGGTGTTGATGTCGAGATCGCGTGGGCTTGGCAGCTCGCGGCACACATTGGTGCGTTGGAAGAAGTGTATATTGTCGCAATGGTCAACAATGCGCGCGCAATCATAAAGATCAACGACAGTCGACTCGCGATATTCGCCCGTCAAAGGCTCAACCACGTTCACGGCAGCGCCAGCGGTGCCGTAATAGACGTTCTTGCCCCATGGATCCATGTCATAGCGCGGGTCTTGCGCGTAGAGCGGGAAGCGACGCGCGGCTTTCGCAATGGTGTCTTCCACAAGGGCACGCGGAAACCGCATCCGGCCATCTTCGCCCATCACGGCGCCGGCTTTGGTCATATATTCGATGGTCGAGGGGATGGCGTCGGCAAAGCCGATTTGCTCCAACACGTCGAGAATTTTGTGATGGATCTTCTGCATATCGGCAGGCGTCAGGACTTGATATTTCCCGCCCGGAAGACCCGGCCAGATCGGCCGATCCTGATCGGAGAGCTTGGAAGCGCGCGCTTGGCGGCGGGCATCGCGACCACCGCGGCGACCCGAATCCTTCATTGCCGTCTCATTTGCCTCGATGGTCATGGCGGTCGTGCTCCCTTAAAAATTGTTGGCAAGATCAAGACTTGCTGGACACCCAATCGTCAAGAGATTGCTTTTCATCAACAGATGAATTTAATTCATATTATGAGAGAGACCTTACCCGCATCACGGCTTGATCCAAAGCCTTTGTCCCTGCCGCCACTGACCGCCTTGCGCGCTTTTGAGGCGGCGGCGCGGCATGAAAGCTTTCGCTTGGCGGCTGAAGAATTGAATATCACCCAATCCGCCGTCAGCCATCAGATCGCGCATCTTGAGAAATGGCTGGGGAAGGATTTATTCCGGCGTACCGGACGCAAAGTGGAACTGACCGAAGCGGGACGGCTCTATTTTCCCTATTTACGCGAGGCGTTCGAGAAAATTGATGCCGGAACGCAACTGGTTTCCCGTCCGGCGCAGCAGGATTTGACCGTCCAGCTTTATGTGACGGTTGCCTCGCGGTGGATGATGGGCCGCTTGCACGCCTTGCAGCAGGCCTGCCCCGATCTTCTGGTGCGGTTCAATGCGAGCCAAATGGATTGGGAATTTGATCCGCGCCATGCCGATGTCGGCATCATCTCGACCACAGAGCCGAATCGACAGGGCTTTTCTTACACGCCTCTGTTTGAGGCCCGTTTGATTGCCGTGTGTAGTCCGAAACTGTTGGCACAGAATTCGCCGATTGTAGAGCCAGCCGATATTGTGCGCCATACGCTGCTGCAGGTTTACACGGCCCAACATGATTGGGATGTGTGGTTGGGCGCAGCCGGCATTTCCGGACTGACCGATGGGGCTACGATTCGGTTTGATAGTTATCTCTTGGCGTTAGAGGCCGCGATGGACGGGCAGGGCATTGCAATTGTTCCCGATTTTCTAGCGCGTCAGGATTTGGCTTCGGGACGCTTGGTGCAACCGGTCGCGCAATCGGTGCCGCAGCCTGCGCGGTGGTATTTGGTTTCGCGCAAAGACCGTACCGATGAACCCGCCATTGCGCGCTTCCGGTTTTGGCTTTTAGGCGAAGTGGCGGAAATGCAGCAGCGTTGACACGATAAAAGCCGTCGATGAAAACTGTCGGTAAAGCATCAAGGGGAGGAATATCGATGACCAATGAAGTCGTAAAAGATGGTGTACGCGTCATCGAGAATATTTTTATTCCGCTCAAAGATGGCACCAAACTCGCCGCGCGTCTGTGGCTTCCGGTTGATGCGGATAAAAGCCCTGTTCCTTGCGTACTGGAATATATTCCCTATCGCAAGACCGACGGCACACGCGGCCGTGATGAGCCAATGCACGGTTGGTTTGCGAGGCACGGCACCGCCGCCATTCGCGTTGATCAACGTGGATCGGGTGAATCCGATGGCCTGATGGAAGATGAATATCTGCTGCAAGAGCAGGACGATGCGATTGAAGTTATCGCGTGGATTGCTGAACAAACTTGGTGCACCGGCTCCGTTGGTATGATGGGTAAAAGCTGGGGCGGGTTTAATTGCTTGCAAGTAGCGATGCGCCGCCCGCCTGCATTGAAAGCCATTCTCTCGGTATGTTCGACGGATGATCGCTATACAGATGATATTCATTATATGGGCGGCTGCTTGCTCAACGATAATTTATGGTGGGGTGCGATTATGCATGCCTATCAAGCCCGTCCGCTTGATCCTGCGATTGTCGGAGAGCGGTGGCGCGAGGCGTGGCTTGAACGCGTCAAAGCCATGCCGAATTGGCCCATGCTTTGGATGAACCACCAGCGTCGCGATGCCTATTGGAAGCACGGTTCGGTGAATGAAGATTGGAATGCGATTAACATTCCGGTGATGATCACGGGCGGATGGGCCGATGCCTACACCAATACATTGCCGCGCCTCTTGGCGGGATTAAACGTGCCGCGCTTGGGCATTTTGGGGCCATGGGCGCATATTTATCCGCATGATGGTGTGCCGGGTCCGGCTATCGGATTTTTGCAAGAAGCGCAGCGTTGGTGGGATCATTGGCTCAAAGGTGTTGATACGGGCATCATGAAAGAACCGATGCTACGGGCCTATATTGAAGATGAAGCGGGCGCGGGAAAATGGACGGAACATCGCAACGGCTATTGGGCCGGTGAAGCGGTGTGGCCTTCACCTTCCATCAAACCGCTTCAGATGGCGTTAGGCGACAAGACACTCGGTAGCCCTTCTGCGCCATCGCAAGACCTATCCTTCCGTTCGCCGCAATGGGTTGGCATGGGATGTGGCGAGTGGATGGGAACCGGCGTTGCGGGGGAGCAGCCATCGGATCAGCGGATCGATGACGGGATGAGCTTATGTTTTGATACGGCACCTCTCGATGATGATTTTGCGATTTTGGGAGCTCCGGAATTTGAGTGTGAGATTGCGTCTGATAAACCCATCGCTCAGCTTGCCGTGAGGCTTTGCCATGTGAGGCCGGATGGCGCTTCGCATCGCGTTTCCTATGCGGTGTTGAACCTCACGCATCGGGAATCGCATGAGCATCCGGAAGCGTTAAAGCCGGGACATTTTTATAAGGTGAAAGTTACGCTGAACGCGTGCGGTCATGTGTTTAAAAAAGGCTCGCGCGTTCGGCTTGCATTGTCCTCTGCCTATTGGCCGTTGATTTGGCCAGCGCCAGAGGCGGCGACGTTAACGCTGCGAACGGGTGGATCACATTTATCGCTGCCGGTTCGTGCGCGTCACTCCAACGATGCCGATATTGTTTTTGCGCCGCCAATGAGTGCGCCCGATGCCCCTGTGACGATGATACGGGAAGGATACGCGGAGCGGACCAGCGAGATTGATTTGCTGAACAACAGCGCGACCTATCGCACGGTAGGCGAGGGCGGTGTGTTTGGTGAAGGAGTACGCCGATTTGATGAAACGGGTACGTCGTTGAGCCATGATCTTACCCGCGAATTGACGATTTCCGCTGATGATCCGCTCTGTGCGCGCTATCTCCTTAAAGGGGCTTACGAGATGGGCCGCGAAGGCTGGATGACGCGCTCGGAAACAGTGTTGGAAATGACATCTACGCTCACGGATTTTCATGTGAAAGCGCGCACGGAAGTGTTTGAGAATGGTGTCTCGCTATTGGTCCGCGAATGGGATGATAAGGTTCCACGTGATTTGATGTGAGGCCTGCAATCGCGAAGCCTCACTTTCTCTTCAATGCAATACCCTGTCCGGCATCATCCGGAATTGGCAATGCGGCGTGCTCGGCGGCGATGGCTTGGAGCTTCTCGCCAACGCTTTCAGGAAACGCTGCAATTTTAGGCCCTGATTGGTCAACGCTGGCCAGCAATTGTTCGCACGTTGCGAGCAAAGTGTCATCGCTTCCGTGGCGCAGCCATTGATAGAGACGGATGCGTTTGGCATCCATCTCGATGATTTGACCTGAGACCTTCAGCGGCTCGCCTTGCTTTACTTCGTGATGATACCGCATCTGCATGGCGAGCGTGAAGATCGTGTGGTTGGTAGCCACACGGCCCGCTTCATCAAGGCCCACCATCGCCATCATCGCATCGATCGCGCGTGAAAAAGGGATGGCATAGGCAGCATCGTTCATATGCCCATTATAATCCACCCAGTCGGGTAGAACGATGGCATCGTAAAGGTGAAGAGGCGTTGTCATTTAGATATGATCCGGACGGCCTTCGGCTTCTGGCCAATAATTTTTCACGAGTTTTAAAAGATCATTCAAGAAAGCATCACGACGGCGTTCCAATTCTTTGACCGAGCGACCAGCGGCTTGATGTTCGCAACCATCGACAATTTTGTCGATGATCTCGTCAGTGAGTTCTGGCGCTGGCGTGTAGGAATAAGGCATTTTCAATGCCGGTCCGAATTGATGCATGAAATGGCGCATGCCCGCATCGCCGCCTGCGAGTTGGAAGGTGAGGAAGGTGCCCATCAGCGACCAGCGCAGGCCGCAGCCATACACAACGGCGGCATCGATTTCCTCCGTCGTTGCTACATCTTCTTTGATGAGCCAGAGGGCCTCGCGCCAGAGCGCTTCCATCAACCGATCGGCGATGAAGCCTTCGATTTCCTTGCGTACATGTAAAGGGCGCATTCCGATGCGCCGATAGAAGGTTTTGGCTGCTTCAACCGATTCGGCTGATGTTTTGGCACCTGCAACGATTTCTACCAAAGGCAAGAGATAGACGGGATTGAAAGGATGTCCGACGACGATGCGTTCCGGATGAGCGCATTTCGATTGCAGGCTCGTGGGCAGTAGATAAGAGGTTGAGGAGGCAATAACGATGCCGGGCTTGGCGGCAGCATCAATCTCGGCCAAGAGTTTTTGTTTGAGCTCTTCGCGCTCCGGAGCATTTTCCTGCACGAAATCGGCATTTTTGACAGCATCGGCAACCGAGCCAACATAGGTCAGGCGCGATTGGCTGGCGCCGGGGGCAAGACCTGCCGTTTCAAGCGCGGGCCAGGCATTGGCAACCGCCGCACGGATTTTGGCTTCACCATCGGGTGCGGGATCAAAGGCTACGACATCCAAGCCATGGGCTAAGCAACGGGCGGCCCAGCCTGAGCCGATAACGCCCGAGCCGATAATGGCAACCGTTTGAATGGATGATGACATGGCTTAGCCTCCCTTAAAGATGATGCAGCGATTACTGCTCAATAGAGCGCAAAGTGCTGGCGGAGGGAAGTCCGGTTGCGACGGCCAATAGCCACAAGGCGGCATGTCGCGCTTGGACGGCGCCGTGTCTTTTTCCGGCGGGCCAGCGCGAGCCGACTCAGCTTAAAGGTGGATTCAATACGAGCTAATGTCCAACCGAAGTACCTCACATGACGCAGCCAATGCAAGCCAATCAACCCACCGATGATATGCGCCGCAAGCGCTGGCAGGGAATTGCCTATGTGGCCTGTGCGGCTTTGATGTGGAGTACGGCGGGTATCTGGGTGCGCTATCTTTCCCTCGATATCTGGACGACCCAGGCCGGCCGCGCCCTTTGCGGTTCGTTGTCGCTGTTTGTCTATTTGCTGATCATTGAACGCAAGAACATTCTTGCGCCGTTCCGGTCGATCAATCGGGTTGGTTATATCATCGCCCCCATTAATGCGATTGGCATGGCCGCTTATATGCAGGCGTTGAATTGGACGACGGTAGCCAATGTGATGATCGTCTATACGACATTGCCTTTTGTCGTGGCTTTGGTCGGCTGGTTATGGATGCGCGAGCGGGTGAACATGCGGACAATGTTTGCCAGCGCGATTGCTTTGTCGGGCGTGACCTTCATGGTTGGCGGCTCGTATCAATCCGGTAATGTGAAGGGTGATCTCGCGGCCTTTGTTATGGTGCTGAGTTTTGCCGCGCTTGTCATGTTGTCGCGGCGATACCCTAAATTATCGATGCCCGCCCATTCGGTTGTTTCGGGGTTGATCTGTTTCGCAGCGGCCTATCCGCTGGCTCATTTTGCATCGGTGACGCTGAACGATGCGTTGCTGCTGTTGATCTTGGGCTCCATCACCATTGGGGTTGCCAATGTCATGTATATGCGCGGTGTGGCGCTGATCCCGCCCGCCGAAGCCGGATTAATCGGGTTGCTGGATACGATTATCGCGCCGCTTTGGGTGTTTTGGATTTTCAACGAGCGGCCAGCGGATGGCGCGTTGATTGGGGGCGGTATCGTGTTGGCGGCCGTGGTGTTTCAGATTGTAGGCGAGGGACGGGGAACGGCCGCTGATTAACGGCCCTTCCATTCCGGTTTGCGTTTTTCGGCGAAGGCTTGCGGGCCTTCGAGCGCGTCCTCGGATTTGAGCATGGCATCGTAAGAAGGGATCGCGCCGGAGCGCATCAGGCGATAGCCTTCTTTCACGTCGAGCGGCAAGGTGGCTTTGATCACGGCTTTGATTGCTTGAAGCGCGAGAGGCGCATTAGCCGCGATGGTTTGCGCTAACGCGCGCGCTTCGGTCATTAAATTTTCTTTGGCGACGACTTTGTTGATAAGGCCCCAGCGCAGCGCTTCTTCAGGGCCCATGCGGCGCGCGGTCATCAGCATTTCCATAGCAATCGGAAGCGGTAAGCGTTTGGGTAAACGCAACACGCCACCTGCATCGGCCATAATGCCCAAGGTGACTTCGGTGAGGGCGAATTCTGCGGTATCGGCTGCGACAATCAAATCAGCGGCAAGCGCCAATTCAAAGCCGCCACCAAAGGCTAAGCCGTTCACCGCAGCGATGACGGGTTTATCGAGGTCCCACAATTCCGTGAGACCGGCAAAGCCGCCCGGTCCATGATCGGCATCAACGGCCTCGCCCTCGGCACCCGCTTTCAAATCCCATCCGGCGGAAAAGAAACGGCCTTCGCCGCCTGTCAAAATGGCGACGGATAGTGAAGGGTCATCGCGAAATTCGGCAAAGGCTGCGTATAGCGCTTGGCTTGTCGGCACATTGATGGCGTTGGCCTTTGGACGGTCGAGCGTGATTTCAAAGACAGCGCCATCGCGGCGGGTTGTAACGGGATTGGTCATTGCGTCTTTCCATCGGCTAGGCGGATCATGGCATCAACGGCCACGGCACCTTGTTCGAGAATGAGAACGGGATTGGCATCGAGCTCAACTAGCGTATCGCGATGGGCCTCGGCAAAAGCAGCCACCGCCGTAATCGCGTCAATTGCCGCTTTACGGTCGCCTTTTGGTTTGCCACGAAAGCCATTGACGAGACGGGCGAGCTTTAGGCTATCGAAGGCTTGCTCAACCTCCGCACGACGAACCGGAAGCAGAAGCGAGGCCGCGTCTTTTAAGAGCTCAACCAGAATGCCGCCTGAGCCGAAGGTGAGCGTGGGGCCGAACAGAGGATCGCGGGTTATGCCGACAATCATTTCAGCAACGATATTTGTTTGCATCGCCTCAACAAGAAATTGGTTTGAGAGATGTGCCATGGATGTTGCGGCTTCTCGAGCCGCATCAGGCGTTTTGAGATTGAGCTTAACTGCGCCCGCTTCGGTTTTATGCGCGATTGACTCCGATACCGCTTTAACGACGACGGGATAGCCTATGGCATTGGCAGCGTCAGCGACGCCATCAAGTGCGATAACGCGCGAGTGTGGAATGGTTAGCCCGTGCTGCGCCAGCACGGCTTTGCCCGTTGGCTCATCCAGCATGCGGATAGGTTCGTTGATCGATGCTGCTGCACGCAAAGGCGCTGATCTTTGTGCTGTGCGTCTTGTGCCAATTTCAGAGGCGATGCGGATGGCTTCCATGCATTCACTGATGCCCTGCATGGGCGCGATGCCCGAGGCAATCATGCGTTGCCCAACCGCTTCGGGTAATGATTCAGGCAAGGAGGCGACGAGGGCCGCTTTGGCTCCCGTTGCTTTTTGGGCTGCTTCAAACGCGGCTAAGGTGGCCTCCCAACTGGAGGCATCGCATCGATCTTCGCGGGGAAAATCGAGGATGAGAAGGTTAATCGCATAGCCTGCGCCTAACATGGCGGAGAAGGTGGCGGTGGAGGCTTCGAGATTACCCCAAATATAGGTGTGGTAATCGAGCGGATTGGCGAGCGGAACTTTGGGGCCGAGCGCTTCAAAGAGTTTTGCTTCCGCGACTTTTGGCAGAGGAGGCGTTGGAAGGCCGGCATCCGATGCAAGATCGGCGACAAGACCCGCTTCGCCACCCGAACAGCTCATGGAGGAAACGGTGTTTCCTGAAAGCGGACCATGGACGTGTAGCAGTTTGAGGGTTTCAATAAAAACGGAAACATCTTTCGCGCGGCCAATGCCGTAGCGCTTAAACAGCGCATCAAACAAAGCATCCGAGCCCGCTAGGGACGAGGTGTGCGACAGTGTTAAGGCGGCGCCCGCTTCCGACCGGCCTGTTTTTATGGCAACAACGGGCACGCCTTTATCGAGCGCGCGTAAGGCTGCCTTTGAAAAGCGCTCGATATCATCCAAGCCTTCAATGTGAAGGCCGATGGCAGTGACGCGATCATCGTCAAGCAACGTGTCGATCATCTCGCCTAAATCGCCTTTGGCTTTGTTGCCGGCGGAGATGAGATAGGCAAGCGGTAAGCTGCGCGCCTGCATGGTAAGGTTCAACCCGATATTGCCCGACTGTGTAATGATCGCGACGCCTTTTTGAACCGCCAAGCCGCCATGTTGATCGGGCCAGAGCGCGGCGCCATCGAGATAATTTAAGAGGCCATAGCAATTGGGGCCAAGCAGTGCGAGATCGCCTGAGGCGGCTACGAGCTTGTCTTGAAGGGCCGCACCTTCCGGCCCAACTTCCGCAAAGCCCGACGCGTAGCAGACCGCGCCGCCCGCACCCATTTTGGCCAAAGCCGCAACGGCATCAATCGTCGCATCGCGTGGCACCGCAATGAAGGCCGCATCCGGTATGCCGGGGATATCCTTTAATTCTGCAAATGCCGTTCGGCCCGCGACTTCCGCACGCTTGGGGTTAACCGGCCAAATCTCGCCTTTAAACCCAATTCGCTCGCATTGGCGAATGACTTCGGCGGCTTCCCGACCGCCAATAACAACCAGCGAACGCGGCGACAAAAGGCGGGCAAGGGGGGAGCGGGTCATCGTATCTCTATCCGAATGGTTCTAAGAATACTGTTTAGCACGTAAGCTTAACGGCTCTTTCTAAATTCCTGTGCAACCCGAACGGCTTCTTCGATATGTGGTAGACCTAACCCGCAGCATCCGCCGAGCAATTGAACACCAGAGGCAAGCCATTGCCGTGCGAAGACGCCATATTCATGCGGTGGAATAATATCGACGAAGCGCCAGCCTGGCATTTCGAAATAGCCGGAGTCTGGATAGACCATCAGAGGCCCCTTGAAGTGCTGTTTTAACTCTTCCAATGCGGTGCCGATGATCTCTGACCCCGTATGCATCAGGCCAGCAGCATCGATACCTGATTTTGGAATCAGCGAGGCGATATCGCTGATCGGCAAATCATCGAAATGATGGAAGCTAACAACCTTACCGTCTTTGGCGCGCCTTGCGCTCATGCCGAAAAATACGGGCAGTGCGGTAGAAAGAGCAGCATCAACCGCAAGCTTCACGCGCTGTGGCTCATACATCATTTCAAGCATGATGAGTTCTGCGCCAGCCTTTTTGGCCGTGTGTGCCAAATCATGAAAGGCATCGCTGATCTCGGACGTTGACGGAATTTTTGCGGGATCGATGACCGCCGTTCCAGCCGACATGGGCACCATATGCGAAAGCGAAGCCGCAACGACAACGTCTTTTGCGTCCGTCTCATGGCGCGCGCGCAAGGCGGCTTCAACGGCCCGTTCGATGATCTCTTCCGAGCGCTCTGCAAGCCCTGCGTCTTTCAACATCAAGCGCGAGGCGGCATAGGTATTGGCGGTGATGATATCGGATCCCGCGCGGATATAATCCGAGTGGATCGCCGTCAGGATATGATCGTTTTCAAGGGTTGCGGGGCCACACCATGCGGCCGGATCCATCGGTGCGCCACGCCGTTCAAGCTCGGTGCCTGTGGCGCCATCAAGAACGATAATATCGCCATCGGCAAGGCGTTGCTTTAGTTTGGCATAGGCCATTATCGTTCTCCGGGTTTAACGAGGGTTATGCACCGCGCGGGCGAAGCATTGCACGCGAAATGATATGACGCTGGATTTCGCTCGTGCCGTCCCAAATGCGCTCGACGCGCGCATCGCGCCACCAACGCTCGATTTTGAGCGATGACATCAAACCCATGCCGCCATAAATCTGAATGGCTTTATCGGTGACACGTGCGAGTGTTTCGGAAGCAAAGAGTTTCGCCATCGCAAAATCGGTGTCGGTTGCGGTGCCTTTGTCGAGCTTGTCGGCGGCGGCAAGTGTCAATAGATCGGATGCTTCGATTTCCGTCAGCATATCGGCCAATTGAAACGACACGCCTTGGAACTTGCCGATCACTTCGCCAAATTGCTTGCGTTGTGAGGCCCAATCGAGCGCTGATTCCAGCACGCGGCGCGAGCGGCCTACGCTTGTGGCGGCAACGGTGAGACGCGTGGCGCCCAACCATTCGCCCATCAATTCAAAGCCCTTATGCTCTTCGCCGAGCAACTGGCTTTCATGCACCACGCAGTCGTCAAAAAACAGTTCGCACTGGTGATAGCCCTTGTGCGACACGCAATGCGGTCCGCGCCGCATGGTGAAACCGGGTGTGCCCATATCAACGAGAAAGGCGCTGATCTTGGCTTTTTTGCCTTTGGATGTTTCTTCAACGCCGGTCGCCGCCATGAGCACAACAAAATCCGATTTATCGGCGTGGCTGATAAAATGCTTCGAGCCGTTGATGACATAGGTGTCACCTTTTTTCTCGGCCTTTGTTTTCATGGAGCGAACATCGGAACCCGCGCCCGGTTCCGTCATCGCGAGACAATCATGACGCGTGCCTTTGATCACCGGAATGAGATAACGCTCGATCTGATCGCCCTTGCAGCCTTGTAAAATATTGGAGGGGCGCGCGATGCACATTTGAAGCCCATAAGACGCGCGGCCTAATTCGCGCTCAAGCAGCGTCAGCGAGAGATTATCCAACCCGCCGCCGCCATATTGCTCAGGCATATTGGCGGCGTAGAGCCCAAGCTCAATGGATTTTTTCTGGATTTCAGCGGCGAGGTCGGGCGGTACATCATCAATCTCTTCGACCAAATCCTCATGCGGATAAAGCTCGTTTTCGATAAAGGAACGAACCGTATCAACAAGCATATGCTGTTCTTCGGAAATCGGAAATCCGCTCATGATGCTGTACTTTCTTTGCGCTTGATGCCTAAGACAGTGCCGACCGTTTTAGGCTTCGGCAGTATCGAATGGGCTTTTAGAATAGCTGAAAGGCGATGAAACAGGTCCGGCGGCAGAGGCGATGATTTTCCCGCGTTCATATCGACATGCATCAAAAGCTGTTCGCCCGTGGCCAATAATTCGCCTGTGGTGTCATCGTGTACTTCATGGAAAATATGCAACCGCTTGGCGTCGAGATCGAGAAGCGTCAGCGAAAAGGAGAGATGATCGCCTTCTGAACATTCGCGGTAATTATGGATGCGTGTCTCAATCGTATAAAGCGATGAGCCGCTTTCACGATACGCCTCGTCAATACCGAAAAAACGGAAAAAAGCATCTGAGTGATCGCCCATCACAAGGAGATAAACGCTCTCGCTCATATGACCGTTATAATCGGTCCATTCAGGCTTCACGATGCAGGTGTGGAGCTTCAACGGCGCCGCAATTGGCGCCGTCTCATTCCAGCCCTTGAAGGGAATGCCTTCATAAGGCGCAACAATGCGTTTAACTTCCTTTGGCATCGGGTTTAGCGCTGCTTTGTCAGGCCAAGCTTGACGCGCGCCTCGGCAGGCGTCAGCGCACGCGCGCCCATTCGCTCGATGATTTCTTTGGCCCGCGCAACGAGCGTGCCATTCGTGGCGTGAACGCCTTTATCGAGCCAGATATTGTCTTCCAATCCGACGCGGACATTGCCGCCAAGCAATACGGCTTGCGCGACAAAGGCCATCTGGTTGCGGCCAATGGCAAAGCCTGCCCAATTGCACTCCGGCGGCAAATGGTTGCGCATCGCAAGCATCGCTTCGGTGGTGGCTTCGGCGCCCCATGGAATGCCAAGGCAGAGCTGGAAGAGCGGTGGGTTGTCGATCAGGCCTTCGGCCATCAATTGCTTGGCGAGCCAGATATGGCCTAATTCAAACGCCTCGATCTCTGGCTTTACACCGGCCTTTTGAATACGCGCGGCCATATCGCGCAAGAGATCGGCGGTGGCCAAAAACGCGCCATTGCCGAAATTGAGCGAGCCGCAATCGAGCGTGCAGATTTCCGGACGAAGCTCTTCGACATGGGCGACGCGCTCGGCGGCATCGGCGAGGTCGGAGGCTGGGCCGGGAATGCCGGGGTTTTTCGGGTCATAGGCGTAATCGCCGCCCATGCCAGCGGTGAGGTTGATGACAACATCGACGCCTGATTCGCGGATCAGCTTGACGGCCTCGCGGTAATTGGCGAGGTCGCGGCCCGCTTTGCCCGTTTCTGTGTTGCGGACGTGGAGATGGGCAATCGCTGCGCCGGCGTGGGCGGCCTCAATGGCGGCATCCGCGATCTGGCGCGGGGTGACCGGAATGGCCGGATGCTTGCCGACCGTGTCGCCTGCGCCCGTTACCGCGCAGCTAATGATGACTTCATTGTTCATAGGGTTTTCCTCCATCCATGTCGGCTGCTTTACAGATATTGGACGCATGATACGGTCATAATTGTTCCTGTCGATGGGCTGTCGCCGACTTTCCTGCGTCTTGGAGCGACAGGGTCGGATATTTTGGCCGAAAATTGGAAAGGGGAAGGCGCATGGAAGAGAAAATTGAAACCAAGCAAGGCCGCGACCGCCCCGTTTCGTGTGAACGCTGCGGAGCGCCGTTTACCTGTACCTTGGGCGGACCGTGCTGGTGCGGGCAGGAAGAATTCAAGTTGCCCCTAACAACGGAGGGCGGCCCGGCGGATTGCCTATGTCCCTCTTGCCTTCGAGACTATGCCGCCGAATTGAAGGCCAAAGGATTGGAGCCAGGCTGATTAACCCTGCTTCTGCCTCAGCAAGCCGCCATAAATATCCGCATCGGTGCATAGGCCGATCAGCCGCCCCTCGCTATCAATAATCCCGAGTGCATGACCGCTTTGCTGGCGAAGTGCGATGGCGGTTTTAAGGCTGATATCGGCGGGAGCCAAGACAATGCCAACACCCGCGGCGCGATCTGGGATTAGCCCATCGGTGCCGCATGGAATAAGGCGATGCGGTGCGCCATTGAGTTGGGCGGCGAAGGGAAAACCATTGGCATCAAGGATGATGGCCGATTGCTTCTGATCGTCAAAATAAACATGCCCCTGTTCGCGCAAACACGCTGCAAGCGGTTGCATGATGGAGCCCGCTTTGAGCACGTTGAGCGGGTTCATATGCGCGACAAATTCGGCTACATAGGCATTGGCGGGTTTGAGGATAATCTCTTCCGGCGTGCCCCATTGCACGATGCGGCCCCCTTCCATAATCGCGATACGATTGCCGATTTTCATGGCTTCGTCGAGATCGTGGCTGACGAAGAGAATCGTCTTCTTCAAATTCTTTTGCAGCGAGAGAAGCTCATCCTGCAATTTGGTGCGGATCAGCGGGTCAAGTGCGGAGAAGGGCTCATCCATTAAAAGCAAAGATGCGTCGGTCGCAAAAGCGCGTGCAAGGCCTACGCGTTGTTGCATGCCGCCCGATAATTCATGGCCATATTTATTGGCCCATTGATCGAGCTGAACCATTTTCAGCTTCTCATCAACGATATGGTCGCGCTCGGCCTTCGGTGTGCCACGCAGCTCGAGGCCCAAACCGACATTGTCGCGCACGGTACGCCAAGGCAGCAAAGCGAACTGCTGGAATACCATGGCGACGCTCTCGGTGCGCACGGCACGAAGCGTTGCGGCATCTATTGTTGCAATATCGACCATCGCGTCGTGGTGGCGCAGCAAGACCTTGCCGCGTGAGACGGGGTTTAAGCCATTCGCCGCACGGAGCAAGGTTGACTTGCCTGAGCCCGACAGACCCATCAATACGCAGATCTCGCCCTCTTCGACGGTGAGGGAAGCATCCGCAACGCCAATGACCGCATTGGTTGCTTTTAAAATCTCGTCACGCGTTTCGCCTTTATCCAGACGCTGGATGGCTTCCTTGCGAGCGCTGCCGAAGACGATGTCGACATGGTCGAAAACAAGATGGCTCATGATGCTTTGCTAACCTGTCTGCGCTCGGGCAATTTGCACACGCGGTCCAGAATGATCGCCAAAATAACGATCGCTAGACCTGCTTCGAATCCCATACCGATATTGACCGAATTGAGCGCGCGAACGACGGGTTTACCCAATCCGCCCGCGCCAACGAGCGCCGCGATGACGACCATGGAAAGCGACAGCATGATGCATTGGGTAATGCCAGCCATGATGGTTGGAAGGGCCGAGGGGAGTTCGATTTTCCATAATAATTGGCGCTTGGTTGCGCCAAAGGCTTCGCCTGCTTCGATGAGGTGTTTTGGTACGGCTGAAATGCCCAAATGGGTGAGGCGGATGGGCGCCGGAATAGCAAAAATAACGGTCGAGATTAGGCCCGGCACAACGCCAAGGCCAAATAAAATCAAGGTTGGAATGAGATACACGAATGTCGGTATCGTCTGCATCAAATCAAGGATGGGACGAAGCACGGTAAACAGCCATGGCCTATGGGCGGCGGCTATCCCAATCGGCACGCCAATGACGACCGAAACCAGTGTTGCCGATACGACCAGAGATAGCGTTTCCATCGTCGCAGCCCAATATCCAAGATTGGCGATCAGCAGAAGGGCGAGGGCGCTGCCGATGCTCAAAACGAGCGAACGATGGAGCCAATAAACGGCTGCGGCAAAGACGGCGATAAAGGCCAGCGCTGGGATCGCCTGCAAAAGCTCCGTGACGCTATCAATGCTTGAGCCAACAACAGTGGAGATGGCGTCGAAAAAATCAGCGCCTTGATCCGTTAGCGATGAGACGAAGGCCTCTATCCACGTTCCGAGTGGTAATTTGTGGGCTATGATCCACTCGTCCATGCGCGTGTGCCTTTTGAGAAGATGAGGCGGTCAGAGAAATAAAAAACCGTCATTGCGAACGTCAGTGAAGCAACCCAGTTGATCTTGCAGAAAGGGGTGTAACGGCAACGCTGCACCCCTTTAACAATCATTATCTGGTTTGCTTCGCTCTCGCTCGCAATGACGGATACTCGTTACAGTCCCAACGACGCCTTAACGGCGGCCAAGCCTGGCTTGCCGTCCAGCGTGGTTACGCCATCAAGCCATTTATCAAGCGTTTGCGGATGTGCCTTCAACCACGCAACCGCTGCCTTGTCGGCTTCTTGCTTGTCAAACAAGATGGAACCCATGATTTCATTTTCCATGGTCAGCGTGAAGGTGAGGTTCTTCAACAGAGCGCCAACATTTGGGCAGTCCTTCGAATAACCAGCGCGGGTGTTGGTGTAGATCGTGGCGCCGCCGAGGTTTGGTCCGAAAATATCATCGCCGCCTTCGAGATATTTCATCTTGAATTTCGTGTTCATCGGATGCGGTTCCCAACCCAAGAAGACGAGGTCTTCGTTTTTCTTGGTGGCACGCTCAACTTCTGCGAGCATTCCCTGTTCGCTCGACTCGACAAGCTCGAAGCCCTTTAGCTCAAACTTATTGTCCTTGATCATGTCGAGGATCAAGCGATTGCCATCATTGCCTGGTTCGATGCCATAGAGTTTGCCTTGCAGCTTATCTTTGAACTTGGCGATATCAGCGAAGGTCTTAAGCCCTGCATCATAGGTATAATCTGGAACGGCAAGGGTGTATTTCGCACCTTCGAGATTGACGCCAACCACTTCGATTTGCTTCTTATCGAGGTAAGGCTTGCGGTCCGCCTCCATCGTCGGCATCCAATTGCCGAGGAAAACGTCGATTTTTTTGTTCTTCATCGAGGTGAAGGTAACAGGAACCGAAAGCACTTCGGTCTTTGGCGTGTAGCCCAAGCCTTTTAAAACTTCGGAGGTTGCAGCCGTTGTGGCGGTAATGTCGGTCCAGCCAACATCCGAGAAGCGGACGGTCTTGCATGAACCTGCATCTTTAGCGATGGCGACGCCTGAGCCTAACGCGATTAAGGCGGCAACCGAAAGGGCTGATTTGAAAATTGTTTTCATAAAGTTCTCCCAACTGTTTTCAAATAATTACGACGGGCGGGTCGTACCCGCTTCGTCGGTGGCGACTGAAAAGCAAATCGCCGCGGCAAATTTGGACTTTCCTTAACCTATCAAACAGTCTCACCACCGTTTTGTCACCCACTTTGTTGATGCCGACGTATAAGGCTAAAATCGTGTCGGGTTTTGGCATGGCGTTCGGGTTGGGGGGTGGCTTTCTCCAACAATTGTTTTTAATGCGTCGGGGATAGGCTGCGATGGCCATGGATGGCTTTGATTATGTGATTATCGGTGCGGGCTCTGCAGGATGCGTTTTGGCGAACCGGCTCTCGGAAGACGGCAAGCATACCGTGCTGGTTCTTGAGGCAGGCGGCGGCGATAATTCCGTCTTTATTCAAATGCCAACGGCGCTTTCGATTCCCATGGGCATGGACAAGTATAATTGGGGCTATCACACCGAGCCGGAGCCGCATATGGACGGCCGACGCATGGATTTGCCCCGCGGTAAGGTGATCGGCGGGGGGTCTTCGATCAATGGCATGGTCTATATCCGTGGAAATGCCATGGATTATGAAGGTTGGGAGGCCCAAGGCGCAAAAGGATGGGGGTATCGCAACGTATTGCCCTATTTCCGTAAAGCGGAAACGCGGGCCGAAGGCGGCGACGCGTGGCGTGGCAATGACGGGCCTTTGCACACCAGCTATGGACCCATGAAAAACCCGCTCTATTCCGTCTTTGTGGAAGCTGCGACCCAAGCGGGTTACGCTGCGACCGACGATGTTAACGGGTACCGTCAAGAGGGGGTTGGTCGAATGGACCGGACCATCCATCGAGGCAAAAGGTGGAGTGCTGCGAGCGCCTATTTAAAGCCTGCGATGGATCGGAAAAATCTGGTCGTTCGCACCGGCGTTCACGTGACGAAACTCGATTTCGAAGGCAAGCGGGCTGTTGCGGTGCGTTATCTCAAAGGCACCAAAGAGACGATTGTTCAAGCCCGGCGTGAGATTATTTTGGCGGGCGGATCGATTAATTCGCCGCAGCTTTTGAAACTATCCGGTGTTGGTCCGGTCGACGAATTGAAAGTGCATGGTATTGAACCGGTGCATCATTTGGCGGGCGTTGGCGAGAATTTGCAGGATCATTTGGAATTCTATTTCCAGCAGGCTTGTACGCAGCCGATTACGTTGTTCTCGCATATGAATCCGATCGGGAAGGCGCTCATCGGGATCCAGTGGTTTCTTTTTAAAAATGGTTTGGGTGCAACCAATCATTTCGAAAGTTGCGGCTTTATTCGCTCCCGCCCGGGCGTGCCTTATGCCGATATTCAATACCATTTTCTGCCAGCCGCCATCGCTTATGATGGCAGCGTGAAAGCGGAGGCCCATGGGTTTCAAGCCCATGTAGGCCCTATGCGTTCAAAAAGTCGGGGGTGGGTTCGGTTGGCTTCAGCCAACCCGTTCGACAAGCCTAAAGTCCTCTTTAATTATATGAGCCATGAGGATGATCGGATTGAAATGCGGGCCTGTGTGCGGTTGACCCGCGAAATATTCGGTCAGCATGCCTTCGATGCTTATCGGGGTGAGGAATTGCAGCCGGGGAAAGATATTGTATCGGACGACGCTATCGATGCCTTTGTTCGGCAAAAGGCAGAGAGCGCCTATCACCCCTGCGGTACCTGCAAAATGGGCGATCCCGCCGATCCGATGGCCGTTGTTGATCCTGAAACGCGGGTGATCGGGCTTGAGGGGCTCAGGGTGGTTGACACATCGATCATGCCGCAGGTCACGACCGGAAATCTCAACGCGCCCGCCATCATGATCGGTGAAAAGGCGTCCGACCTTATTTTAGGGCGCGAGCCTTTGCCCGCATCCAATGCGCCTTATTTTATGGCGCCCGATTGGCAAAGCCGGCAACGTTAAGAATAATAAGCAGGATTTTTCTAGTTTAGAATAGCTATAAACTACTGATAAATAACGATTTTTCTTTTAAAATGCGATAATCGATGCTAACTATCCGATAGGCAGCGCCGCCTTGAACGGCGTGATGCGAAAAGGAATTAGATATGCTGATTTTGGCAAACTGGGGCGTTTTCGCCCAGTCGGCGTCGATTATTTTGCGCGAGGGCTTGGAAGTTGTTCTCGTGCTCGCGGCCCTTGTGGCCTATGTCCGGAAATCCGATGCCGGTTCTAAGCTATGGGCCGTCTATGCAGGGGCGGGAGCGGGTATTTTAGCCAGCATCGCGGTTGCGTTTTTGGTCGAATTGTTTTTTGACGGCCATCAAAATCCGCTCGTTGAAGGCGGTATCTTTCTCGTTGCAGCGGCATTGATGATTTATGTGAGCGGTTGGCTATTCGTTCGCCAAGATCCCCGCGCATGGCAGGCTTATTTGAAAAGCCATGCGGAGCAGGTTTTACAAGCCGATAACCAGCTTCTCGCCATTAGCCTTCTGGCGGGGCTTTCGGTGCTTCGTGAGGGCGCTGAAACCATTCTTTTCGTTCACACTTTGGCGGTGACGGAGGGGTGGTCTGCTTCGCTTTTTGCGGGTCTCGCCACAGCATTTGCTGTCATGCTGGGCTTGTTCGTGATCATGCAGATCGTTTCGATCCGGCTGCCGCTTCGCCCACTTTTTATCGGGACATCGGCGCTTTTGTTGATCATGGCGCTTAAATTCATCGGCAGCGGTTTAATGGAGCTGCAGGAAAACCATCTCTTGCCGGATACGGATATCGATATTCTTCCTTCCTGGTGGGAGGCCATTGGGCTTAACCCGACATGGGAGGCGCTGATCCTGCAAGGGTTCGTTTTGGCCTGCGTTATTGGTACTTTTGTTGTTATGCACTTGCGTTCCGCCAGGCTGTCCCCAGTTTCGGGTCGTTGATTGGCCTGAATTGGTCGCCTGAGGCTTTGCATTACGCTCCCATCTGGGATTAACTCGTCGAAAAGACGGTTTCAGATGGGAGTAACAGCTATGGGTCTCGAAGAAGCAATGGTCGCGAAGCGGACCCGTTCTGGTGGGCGTGATGCGCGTCAGCGGGGTCGATCAGGCCCTCAGGCCCCTGCCTATATTACCCGCAATATTCCGCCCTATGAGATGATGTCCGAAGCGGGCCTTGTTGCCCTTGAAAATGAAGCCGACCGGATTTTGCAAGACGTCGGATTTGAAATCCGTGGCGACGATGTAGCCCTTGAGCTTTTCCGTAAAGCGGGCGCGGATGTCAAAGGCCAACGGATTATCTTTCCGCGTGGTTTGGTGCGCTCGATCATTCAAGCGACGACGCCCCGCGAATTTACCCAATACGCCCGTAACCCTGCGCGCAATGTTGTGATTGGGGGCAATAATACGGTGTTCTCGCCCGCTTATGGTTCGCCTTTCGTGACCGATCTCGACAAAGGCCGTCGGTATGGAACGATTGAAGATTTTCAGAACTTCATCAAGCTCGCCTATTCGACACCCTATTTGCACCATTCAGGCGGAACGGTGTGCGAGCCTGTTGATTTGCCGGTGAATAAACGTCATTTGGAAATGGTGTATTCGCACATCAAATATTCGGACAAAGCGTTTATGGGCTCGGTGACGACGGCGCCGCGTGCGGCCGAATCGATCGAGTTGTGTCAGGTGCTTTTTGGTGCGGATTATGTTGATCAGCATTGCGTCATTTTGGGCAATGTGAACGTCAACTCACCGCTGGTGCTTGATGGCGAGGCCAGCCGCGTGATCCGAACCTATGCGGCGGCCAATCAAGCCGCTGTTTGTGTGCCCTTTATCTTAAGCGGTGCCATGGGGCCCGTGACGACGGCAGGCGCTCTGGCGCAATGCTTTGCGGAAGCCATGGTGTGCGTGGCGCTCACCCAATTGGAGCGCCCTGGTGCGCCCGCAATTTTGGGGAATTTCTTATCGTCCATGTCGCTTAAAACGGGTGCGCCGACCTTTGGCACGCCTGAGCCCGCTTTGGGGTATTTCGCGATTGGGCAATTGGCGCGTCGCTTGGGTGTGCCCTTGCGGTGTGGCGGCAATCTTTGCGCGTCGAAAATTCCGGATGCGCAGGCGGCCTATGAAAGTGCCAATTCGATGTGGCCGGCTTTTCTTTGCGGCGCGAATTTCATTCTGCATGCGGCAGGCTGGGCAGAAGGCGCGCTGTCGATGTCTTACGAAAAATTCATCATGGATACCGAGCAATGCGGTGCGTTCCATGTGATTGGTGGCGGATTGCCGACTGACGAAAATGCTTTGGCGCATGATGCCTTTTTAGAAGTGGAGCCCGGTAAGCATTTCTTGGGCTCGGCGCATACGATGAAAAATTATGAAACGGCGTTTTATGATTTTGAGACGTCCGATAATAATTCCTTCGAGCAATGGCAGGATGAAGGCTCGCTGGATATCCAAGTGCGGGCCAATCGGAAATGGAAACGCGTTCTTGCCGATTATGTGCCGCCGGCGCTCGATGAAGCCAAGGACGAAGAATTGCGTGCCGTGATTGAAGCTAAAAAGGCCGCTGTGCCTGATGCGTGGTATTGAGATTAGCATGTCGGATTCCGCTTCATGTCTACGGCGAGGCGTTGTGTATTCATAACGCCGCAACGGGTCGTGAAGCGACGATGCCCCATGTGGTATCGAAGGGCGAGGGCGTGCCGAAGCATATCGTCTTCATCGGTGCGGGTCCGGCAGGGTTGGAAGCCGCACGGGTGGTATCAACTCGTGGCCACACAGCCACCGTGTTGGAGGCGTCCGATAAAAGCGGGCGGGCAGGTTTTATTAATGGCTGGGATTAAGCTTCGCCGTGAAATTATGGGCATTATTGATTGGCGGAATGCGAGCGTCAGGGTGTCTCGTTCCGGTTTAATACCCCATGCGGATGGACGAGCTTTATTTAGCGTTGTAGCCGTTCTCGCGCAATGGGGGTGACTTGATTATCGAGCACTTGAAGCTGGGCGCCCGCAAACGGTGACGAGCAACCCCGACGGGGCATTTGCGCTGTTCCGGATTGGCGATGCGGTTGCCTCTCGCAATATCCATGCGGCGATTTATGATGCGTTTGGGTTGCTGAAGGATATCTAAGCGACCAAAGGCTATTCTCCCAAAGACGGACTTTCAAAAGAATTGAAAGTCACCCGATAGCCCGCTACGACTAGGGAAAGTAGGGGAGAAAGAACGATGGTTTCGTCGATTTATGATCGTGATCTGGATAAAAACCCAGCCAATTATCGGCCTTTAACCCCGACGGCGTTTTTAGAGCGCACGGCGGATGTTTTTCCGGATCATATTGCCATTATTCATGGCGCGCTTCGTCGCACCTATCGTGAATTTCATGCCCGTTCAAAACGATTGGCTTCGGCCCTGGTCAAGCGCGGTATCGGGCGCGGGGATACGGTTGCCGTATTGTTGGCCAATACGCCCGCCATGCTCGAATGCCATTATGGGGTACCAATGACGGGGGCGGTGCTTAATACGCTAAACACGCGTCTCGATGCGGCTATTCTCGCCTTCTCGCTCGATCATGGTGAAGCCAAGATTGTAATCGTCGACCGCGAGTTTTCTAAGGTGATGAAAGAAGCTTTGTCTCAATGCCAAGCCAAGCCGCTTGTGATTGACTATGATGATCCGGAATTTACGGGCCCCGGTGAGCGTCTTGGTTCAATCGAATACGAAGAATTTTTGCGCGAAGGCAGCGAGGATTATGCACGCTCAGCCCCTGATGATGAGTGGGATGCGATTTCGCTGAATTATACGTCCGGCACAACGGGAAATCCGAAAGGTGTCGTCTACCACCATCGTGGCGCTTATTTGTTGGCGCAAGGCAATGTGCTGACGTGTAACATGGCCAAGCATCCGGTTTATCTGTGGACCTTGCCGATGTTCCATTGCAACGGGTGGTGCTTTCCGTGGTCGATCTCGGTTGCGGCCGGAACGCATGTCTGCTTGCGGCAAGTGCGCGCCAAGCTGATGTATGAAGCGATTGCCGAGCATAAGGTGACGCATTTGTGCGGTGCGCCGATTGTGATGTCGACGCTTCTGAACGCACCCGATGATGAGAAAAAGCCATTGCCGCATGTAGTTGAGTTTTTCACAGCCGCCGCACCGCCACCCGCTGCTGTATTGGGCGCGATGAAAGTTGCAGGCTTTAATGTGACGCATCTTTATGGGCTGACCGAGACTTATGGCCCGGCGGTTGTCAATGATTGGCAATCGGATTGGGACGCTCTGGAGCCCGTGGCACAGGCGGCTAAAAAATCCCGCCAAGGCGTGCGGTATACGGCGCTGGAAGCTCTCGATATCATCGACCCTGAAACGATGAAGCCTGTACCAAAGGATGGCGAAACGATGGGCGAGGCCATGTTTGCCGGAAACGTGGTGATGAAGGGCTATCTTAAAAACAAAAAAGCAACCGATGACGCGTTTGCCGGTGGCTGGTTCCATTCAGGCGATTTAGGCGTGCGCCATCCTGACGGTTATATTCAACTGAAAGATCGCTCAAAAGACATCATCATTTCGGGCGGCGAGAATATTTCGTCGATTGAAGTGGAAGATGCGTTGTTCAAGCATCCATCCGTCCAAGCGGCGGCGGTGGTCGCGCGTCCTGATGATAAATGGGGCGAAACGCCGTGCGCCTTTGTCGAGTTAAAGCCGGGCAAAACGGCAAGCTCGGATGAATTAATCGCGTGGTGCCGCGAACATCTGGCGGGCTACAAGATTCCACGCACCATCGTGTTTGAAGATTTGCCTAAAACATCGACGGGTAAGATACAGAAATTTGTGTTGCGGGATCGCGCCAAGGGGATGTGACGGGTTCGGTTAATCGCCCGTTCCGCCAAGCCGCGTCGCAATTTCCTCAATGCGGG
>Ga0214164_1000181_pt1 | contig 42715 bp, 58 predicted proteins | sample TroBogepilimnion_13_FD_153003 | JGI IMG/M metagenome (GOLD analysis project Ga0214164, IMG submission 153003) | Freshwater microbial communities from Trout Bog Lake, WI - Practice 03JUN2009 epilimnion v4 | ecosystem: Environmental > Aquatic > Freshwater > Lake > Epilimnion/Euphotic zone ... | reverse complement strand
GTTAGGCGAGACTAAAAGAGCGGAACTGTAAGTGCCGGGTCGCCTCGGGTTATACCAAACCAAAACTCTGTGAATCTTTTACTAATATCTTTATGCGGGTATAGTACAGTTGGTAGTACATTTGCTTGCCAAGCAAAAGGTCACCGGTTCGAACCCGGTTACCCGCTCCAAATAACACACTCCCCATGCTTGTTATAAACAGCACACTTTGGGGAGTTTTCTTTTATGCCCCCATGGACAAATTGGTAAAGTCGACTCTCTCAAAAGGAGTAGCCCTCCCTGTTCGAATCAGGGTGGGGGTACCATACAATGCCAGCGAGACTTGGAAGTCAGAGAGGTCTTATACACCTTTTAGCGCCAGATTAGCGTTCTTGAGAGGGTTCGATCCCCTCCGCTGGTACCATTGCTCTTGTAGTTAAATGGCATAACGCATTCTTGGTAAGAATGTATTTCAAGTTCGATTCTTGACTAGAGCACCAAGAGATAGTATAATAGAGTTAACTGGCTATAGTACAATGGATAGTACAATGAGCTTCTACCTCATGAATGTGGGTTCGATTCCTGCTAGCCGGACCAAACAACTTCGGGCTTTGGTGAAATGGATATCATCTTTGTCTTCGAAACAAAAGTTATGGGTTCGATTCCTGTAAGCCCGGCCAATAAATCTTTCATTAAAGTGTTGACAAGTCATTGATTAGGCTATATAATTAACACTTAGCTAGCAAACACTAGCAACGTTCTTTTACAATTTAAAGTTTAATTGCTCCCATCGTCTAGTGGCCTAGGACACCAGCCTTTCACGTTGGGTACACGAGTTCGAATCTCGTTGGGAGCGCCATTAATTGTTAGTATTTGGCAGGTAGCGTATATGGACGCATATACTACACGACATCCGCTGGCATGGCGCGAAGTCTGACATAACTGCTGTTAGATGCTGTGGAACTGTTAGCGCAGGACTCCTAAATAGACACGTTCGTTATAGACGGCAAGTGCTAACAATTAATGTAGATATGCCCTGGTGACGGAATTGGTATACGTGCTTGTCTTAGAAGCAAGATTCTGGGAGTTCGAGTCTCCCCTGGGGCACCAAATTATAGCGGGATGGAGAAGCGGCATCTCAGGAGTCTCATAAGCTCCAGTCCCTGGTTCGATTCCAGGTCCCGCAACCAAATAATGGAAACGTGGCAGAGCCCGGCTGATTGCACCTGTCTTGAAAACAGACGAACAGAAATGTTCCGTGAGTTCGAATCTCACCGTTTCCGCCAATCATGCTTGCTAAAGTTTAACTACACTGGAGAACAGTAAACTTCCGATGAAACCGGTCGAAGGAAGAACCTGCCAGGAAGATACGGAGTTAAACAGTCAGGTTCGAATCCTGTGGCGAGCACCTTATATGGGTCTTTAGTATAATGGCAGTACTGCGGTCTCCAAAACCGTTAGTGGGAGTTCGAGTCTCTCAGGACCCGCCAATTTTAACTTAAAACTTGCGTCAAATCATAAATACTATGAGGAGATTTATTATGCACAAGCAAAATAGAAAAGAGTTGTATAAACAACTTCCGCAAGATACTAAAGATAAAATGGCATGGAGTAAAGGAAAAGTCCTAACTCCTAATGAAACTATTTTTACAGAAAATAGTCATTACTCAAATGAGTTAGTAAAGCAACGAATTGTAAGTCAATCGTTGTTGGAGTATAAATGTGTTAAGTGTAGCATAGATACTTGGCAAGGAGAAAGCATTGTCCTTGACTTGGATCATATTAACGGAAACAATTTAGACAACAGATTAACTAATCTAAGATTTTTATGTCCTAACTGTCATAGTCAAACTGATACGTATAAAGGTAGAAATAAAAATACTGGCAAGATTAAAATAAGTGACGAACAGCTATTGACAGCTTGGAATAAAAACAGTACAATAAGACAAACGCTGATAGAAGTGGGCCTTGCTCCAAAAGGTGGTAACTACGAGCGATTGAAAAGATTAATTGCAAGTGTGGAGAAATAGGTATACTCAGCGGGCTTAAAACCCGCCCCCGATAAAAAGGGATGCCGGTTCGACCCCGGCCACTTGCACCATAATAAAACCTTTACATAAAGGAGATGCAGTATGAGCAAGCAAGAAGACACTATTGCCAAGGCATACGGCAATGTTCCTAAAGAAGTTGGAATTAATTTTGATATTAGTTTTGTGCCAACTTGGCGTGGTATAAAATACTACTGGCATAAATTAATACGTAAAGCAACAAGATAAAAGAATTTGGAGACGTGGGTGAGCTGGTTTAAACCACCTTCCTGCTAAGAAGACGTACGGGCCAAAACCTGTACCGAGAGTTCGAATCTCTCCGTCTCCGCCAAATATAAAAAGGAAATATATGGAACTGAAACCAGGTAAGACGTTTGTATTAAGTAAGACAACAAAACGTATGATTGCATTAATGAAAGGCTCTACAGCTGAACAACGTAACCAATTTAAGCGTATGATGATTCAAGCTGAATTAGCGGCGGCAATTGTACCAAAAACTGAGAAGCGTGATCGTAATGCGCCACGTGGTACTACATCTTATGTAACAAATGATACTGGTACAGCCAGTACAGCAGAATAAATGGTTTATTCCCCAGTAGCTCAGTTGGTAGAAGCGTGGCACTGTTAATGCCAATGTCGTACGTTCGAACCGTACCTGGGGAGCCAATATTTGGGGGGTGTAGCTCAGCTGGGAGAGCATCTGCTTTGCAAGCAGAGGGTAGCGGGTTCGAGTCCTGTCACCTCCACCAAGATCACCCTTACACACGGTGTACAATAGGATAAGTAGTGTGTATAAAATTTGCCCCTTTAGCTCATCCGGTAGAGCAACTGATTTGTAATCAGTAGGTGGTCTGTTCGAGTCGGACAAGGGGCACCAGGTTAATTTAGATGATAGCAGATATAAAAGATTTTATCGGTGTGTTTGATGATGCAATTAGTGTAGATCACTGTAATGCATTTATCGACATTTATAAAGATTTAGATCTTAAAGGTCTAGCCGGAAGTCGACAACAGCTCGATAATGCTCCGAGAGGTAAAAAGGACGGTGATCAGATTTTTAATCTTGACATTCCTGGTCACATATTTGGTTCTATATCTCATAGCTTTATAGATATTTTTAATCAGCAGATATATGCTACCTATATTGACAAATATCACACTTTGCAAGATATGGACCCGCATGGCGTTTTTAATTTTAAAATGCAAAAAATTGATATTGGACAAGGTTATCATATCTGGCATCATGAAAATGGATCGAAAATTAATAGTTCAAGATTTTTAACTTTTATATTGTATCTCAACGATGTAGCAGAGGGAGGTGAAACAGAATTTTTGTTTTACCCTAGAAGAGTACAACCAAAAGCAGGACGATTACTTTTGTTCCCAGGTGCGTTTACACATTCGCATCGAGGCAATCCTCCGTTAAGCAATACTAAGTATATCATAAATGGTTGGATAGAATTTTAGAACCCCGCGTTAACTCAGCGTAATAGAGTTAGGTAATTGCTACACCTTAATAGCACGGTGCATTGGATCTTACCGCAAGGCTTGTTTAAAGCGACTTGAGAAATCACAAAGGCGGGGACGCTATCCCGTCTAAATGGAAAAGAACGTGGACAGAGTAACAGCTCAGTCTAGGGCCCTTGTGGTGAGGGTAGCTAGACACTTTAATCAAATACATTTAACTTAAACCATAGGTTAAGTAGTAAGGACGGCACACCAGGTTTTGATCCAAAAGTGATAAGTGTATTTGATTAAAGTGCGGGACTAGTTTAGTGGTAAAACGGCAGTCTTCCAAACTTCAGTTACGAGTTCGATTCTCGTGTCCCGCTCCAAATAACGGTAAACTATATGAAAAAAATAGCAGTAGTAGGTCGCGGAACTGCAGGAATGTTAGCTCTAACACATTTCTATCGCTGGGCTAAAAATTGCGAAATAGAATTATATTATGACCCCAACGTAAATCCTCAAGCAGTTGGAGAGGGTTCTACGTTGGATTTCCCCGCCGCCTTATACGAAAATATTGGATTCGCACATGATGATTTAAAACATGTAAACGGATCATTCAAAGGCGGAATTTATAAAACAGGGTGGAGTGATGGAACAGCATACACCCATCATTTCATACCTCCAGGAGTTGGCTATCATTTTAATGCAGTCAAACTGCAAGAATACATTCTAAATCAACTTAAAGATAAAGTTAAAATAATTGAACGTGCTGTTTCAGCAAATGACATTGATGCAGATTTTGTAATGGATTGTTCTGGCAAGCCTACATCGTATGACGAATTTAATCTTACAGAATCTATCCCAGTCAACTCAGTACACGTTACACCTTGTTACTGGGACCATGCTAGGTTTCAGCACACGCTAACACTAGCTCGCCCATACGGTTGGGTTTTTGGTATACCATTACAAAATCGTTGTAGTATAGGCTATATGTACAACAATACAATAAACACACTTGACGAAGTTAAAGAAGATGTTAAGCAGATATTTGCAGATTATGATCTAACTCCAAGTACAGATTACAACACATTTAGTTTTAAAAATTATTATAGAAAACAAAACTTTGCTGGCAGAGTAGCACACAATGGTAATGCTAGTTTTTTCTTAGAACCACTAGAAGCAACCAGCATAGCTTTAATGAATGTTATCAACAAAATGGCCTATGACAGTTGGTTTAATAACGGCAATGTAGATATGCTTAATAAAGATTATACTGACTATGTGCAAGAAATTGAAACAGTCATTATGCTACACTATTTTGCTGGATCAGAATTTAAAACACCTTTCTGGGATTTTGCTCAAGAACGTGGAGAAAAAATTATAGCTCGTGCTAAACACAATACAAAGTTTAATGACTTTGTTGAGCATTCAAAATTAGAAAAAGACATGGCATTAAGACTAGACGGCAATTATGGCACATGGGGCGTAGCATCGTTTAAACAAAATCTAGAGAATTTAAAATTATATGAAAAAATTGCTGGCTGTAAACCTACTAGCACATGATTGTAATATTTCCTATTACGATGGTAACAGTCTACGCTATCTAAAATTAGAACGATACGAAAACATTAAAAAATATTCGTATCCTAATAATTGGCAATGGTTACATACTATTAAAAAAGTTTGGGGAATTGAGCTAGCAGACGTTAATGATATTGCTGTACACTTACCCATAGCCGATGAAGCCAACACTTGGTTTTTAAATCATCCTAGTGTTCATATTTTAAATCATCACTACTGTCACGCATTAAGCACATGGATGCTTACTGAACAAACTCCAGACGTACACATTGTTATCGACGGATTAGGCAGTATGAAAACATGGAGTGTTTATCGTAATGACAAGTTAATCGATTCTGGAGATTTATCTACAGGGTCAATTGGCTTCGCTATGCGCGATGTTGGATATGCGTTAGGTATTAAAGCTTCTATACCCGATGACGTTGCAGGCAAGCTCATGGGCCTACAATCATACGGCACAGTTGATCAAAACTATTTAGAGTTTCTACAGCAATTCGATATGCGTAGTATACATGATATCTTTTCTAAGGAACATTGGTATGCTTTTAAAGGTGATCAATTATTAGGTGATCTTACATCTTTAGATTGGATTAAAACTGTACATACCTATATGGGTTCTGTACTGTTAAATTTCTTTAAGCAGTATGCTAACAAAGATGATGTGATTAGTTATACAGGCGGTGTAGCACAAAATGTAATCTGGAACACAGAACTTAAAAATTATTTTCCCAATTTGATTATTCCTCCGCATTGCAGTGACGAAGGAATAAGTCTAGGTGCTATAGAATGGTTACGAATTAAAAACGGATTGCCAAAGTTTAAACTAGATAACTTCCCTTACATTGTAGAGGATCAAGCATCTAGTACTCCTACTATAGATACAATTAAACAAGCCGCACAGTTACTAGCATCTGGTAAAACAGTTGGCTGGTATCAGGGACATGGAGAACTTGGCCCTCGTGCGCTAGGTAATCGTAGTATACTAATGAACCCTAGTATACCAAACGGACGTGAAAAGATTAACAGTATTAAGAACAGAGAAAATTATAGACCGTTTGGTGCAAGTGTTCTAAAAGAATATGCTAGCGAATATTTTGATTACAAATTTGATGATGATTATATGTTGTTTGTAACCAATGTTTCTAGCAATGAATTAGGCGCTATCACACATACTGACGGCACTTGCCGATTACAAACTGTAGGCAATAACAATCCTGTGTTTAGATTACTTCTAGAAGAGTTCAAAGCACTTACAGGTTTGCCTGTACTACTAAACACTAGTTTAAATACTGCTGGCAAACCTATTGCAGGGCATATAGAAAATGCTAAAGAATTATTTTATAATAGTGCAATAGACTGCATGATTATCGGCAATGAAATTTTATTAAAATGATAGAAATCTACGATAACTTAATTCCAGTAGAACAACAAGCGTTTGTTGAAGATGCTATGACAGACGGTGCATTTCCTTGGTACTTGACTAAGGCTACTGTAGAGGAAAAGAATTACGAATATTTAAATTCATATCTTCCTAAGGAACTTTGGAAAGATTATCAAGTAAAAGAATATCCGCAGTTTATACACATGTTCTATACTATTGAAAAACAAGCATGTAGTCCGGCATACTCTAGTATTGCTGTTCCACTGTTTGAAAAACTAAAACAACATATTGTGTTTAACGAATTTTTAAGAGTTAAAGCAAACTTACAAACACAGTGTAATTTTTCTAAAGAAGAATTTACTAACATGCCTCACTTAGATTGTTTAATTGATCACAAGGTAGCATTATACTATGTAAATGACAGTGATGGGGATACATTATTTTTTAACAATGACGGATCAATACTGAAACGTGTTAGTCCTAAAAGAGGTAGATTTGTAATTTTTAATGGATCACAGTTTCATGCTGGTAGACATCCAAATCAATCTGAAAAACGTGTAGTCATAAATTTTGACTACCGCTAGATAACAGCATATATATATTTTTAAAAGGAACTCACATGAGAGCAAGTCACATTTTGGTAGATACATTAGAGCAGGCTAAATCAATCCTAGCAGAAGCAACACCGTTGACATTTCCGCAACTAGCTATGCAACACAGCAAGTGTCCAAGCAAAGCACGTGGCGGAGACTTAGGAGACTTTGGCCCAGGCATGATGGTAAAGCCATTTGAAGATGCTACTGTATCAACACCTGTTGGGTCTATTAGCCAACCAGTACAAACACAATTTGGTTATCACTTAATTCATCGTACAGCATGATAATTGATCAAAATGATCTTTGTCGCAAATATGATTACAGTAGTTTAATCACAGCCGCCGATACAGAATCAGCCATAGGCATAATAAAAAATATTATAGATAGCGGCAACTACTTTAAGAATAGTCCTCCGTTCCAAACACAAGAAAATTTGTTTGGACGTAGTGAGGATATTTGGTTAAAATATCGCATGACATTTTTAACCAGTGTATTTCTGTACTTAGGAAAAGAACACAAAGTCAGCAATATGATGGCTTGGAGTTTTATGACTAATCTAAGTACAGTAGAGGATCGCGACAAATATTGGCATCATCATAATAAACACAGTGGGCAAAGCCTAAGTGGCATAATGTATTTGCACATACCCGATGATGTTAACGATTTTGATACTTGCGGAACTGAAATAGCCCCAAATGGGCCCGAATCAGACGGCAAGTTTTTTATCAAGCCAAGTTACTACACTTGGCTAATTTATCCCAGCAATACTTGGCATCGCCCGGGAATTGTGCAGAGTAACAAATATCGATTTATTTTAGCCGCAGACATTGACTACGAGTAAATTAGATGTTATAATAACATTTTAACGGAGATACTAATGAAAAGTAGAATTCTAAGTCGTGGTCCACAAATTGATCGTCAACTATGTGTTACCAACGCAGGGGAAAATGTATACAATCTCATCATAGCCGCATCAATTCGTGCTAGAGAAATCCGTAGACAGCACAAAAGCAGTGAAAAATTTGAACACATTCATCCAATTGTAACTACCCTTTTAGAAATCCAAGAAGGTAAAATCGATCCAATTGAATACCTTAAACGTGTAAAATAATTAGTGCAACGGTGGCAGAGCGGCCCAATGCAACGGATTGCAAATCCGTAAAACCGGGGGTTCAAATCCCTCCCGTTGCTCCATAAATAGTAATTGAGTTAAGGAATTTATTATGAGAGAATACGAAAGCATACAAGGTGAAAATTTAGAAGAATCGGATATGGCACAGTTGCTATCAGTAACTGCAAACGCAGATGCTGTGGCTAAGTTTCGTGCTAGTTTACCAAAGGGTCCAAGCCTAACACATTGCGATGACTGTGGAGAAGAAATCCCAGAAGCACGCCGTAAGGCAGTTATGGGTTGTATGATGTGCATTGAGTGCCAACTATTTCACGATCGCCGTAAACAACGAGCTTAAAATGAAATATCCTAATTTAGTCGACTCTATTAAAAATGTAGTTAAAAACTCCCCTGCAAGATGCGGCAGAGTTTATTTCGATTGTGTAATAACAAAAGTAGACAATACTATCAAAATAAAATTTTCTCCTACTGTCGAGTATTTTAAAATAGATAATAGAAAAGATGATGAAGGTATAATGGCACATTCTTTTAGCTTTTATGAAAGCCATCATCATACTGGATTAGCTATAGGTGCATTAGAATGTTTTTTTCAAAATAACGGAATTCCTTACAACATAGATGAGTCTAATTCACCAGAATATTTTGAGGTATTAGTAAATGTATAATCTTACATTAAATCATACGTTGTCTCATGCTAACAGATCGTTTGATATTGATACACCTGTAGACGAGGATACTGTAGCATATTTGAATTATATGATAGATAAGTTCTTGGGAGAAAATCCAATTGCTAACAAGAGCGTAATTCAAGACAAAGAAATTATCAAAAAACTTTATTATGTAGGTATTTGGAACAGAGACGGCGAGTACAACGGCGAGTACAAACTTCCTTCATTATGGGCACCATTAATAATTGTTCTTCCACCAGTTGATCGAACAGATGGTAAGGCTCTAATCAATCTTGGTAGATTTTATTCTAAATTAGGAATGGAAGTACTAAAGCGAGGATATGCGCTAGCTTTCCAAAACAGTTTAGACTATCATGATCCAAGAGTGCGTGAGTTGCAAGAGTACTTACACATTGATTATGATTCTTTTGCCGCATCTAAAAATGATGACGACTTTCCTGTAAGAACATTTATCTGTATAGGTAAAAAATTAATACCTGATAGTCCCCATAATTGGGATTGGACTAGAGCTGAGTTGTTTGAATCTTGTCCAAAACTTGACGTTGATTTTGTTAAGGATTACACATGATAAAATTAGAAATCGTCAGCGTAAGACCACTAGATAAGAAAAAAGTTTATCAATTTTACAATAGTGATCTTGGTATTAAAGAATACATTAAAACAAATTTTAAAGATACTAATAAACTTATTGGCGTCAACACTACAATTAGCGAAGACTACACCACTGAAACTAAAGTACTAATTTTTAAATCACAAAAAGATTATGATGATTTTGTAAACGATGAAATCCTACAATATCAAGAAAATGTTATCCGATTTAAGTACAATAAGTATCACGGCATAACTAGCACAACAAAAATAACAGAGATTTAATCTGTGGCAATAAAACAACACCCTGCTTGACAGGGTGATTGTTTGAGCTTATAATAGTATTAATGATAACAATAGAACATAAAGAAGTAGAAGTAGAGTTTGAAACTCTAACCCAAGCAATGGATTGGGCAAAAGAATTAGGTGAGTTCGTAACTATTAAAATTAATGGTATGGAACTTGTAGGCAAGTTTGGTGCGGACAGTATTGTAAACGGCAAGTGTCCAGATGGTGTTGATTATACTTGGATGAAAAGGAGAACACAATGACATTAGCAGAAAGTATTAGATCATTTGCGCTAGCACCTGGCGAATTTGACAAGTATCGCATGCCAGGAGTTGAAAGTACTGTCTTGTTTGCATTTGGTGAGAATATTGGATTCAACGATATGTTCTTGAGAAACTTCGACGGTGAATACGTTTATAATGTAGAAATGGATGCTAAAATGCGTACATTTGCGTTGTTAGTAGCAGAGGCAATCGTATCATGAAAATTAAGTTTGATAAAGACACTATGCCCGATGAATTATACAATGCGCTGTTACAGCATTTTGTAAACGAAGCAGTTGGGCTAGGTGTTGAAGTAAACAAATTTACCCAGTTTAACAACTGGATTGTAGAATGCGAAGTGGACGCAAAAGAATCAGTGCATTAAGGAGTAGTTATGCCTAAGTGTTATCAACTAATTGGGGTTCCGGGGTCAGGAAAGAGTACATGGGTTAATTCCCAAACTTGGACAAACAAGTGCGCATACATTTCTACAGACAAGTTTGTAGATGCACATGCACATAATGTTGGTAAGACTTATTCGGAAGTGTTTAAAGAAATTATGCCTAAGGCTGTTGAAATGATGGCCGCAGAAGTTGTCGAAGCACGAGAAGACGGTAAGGATATAATTTGGGATCAAACTAGTACTACTATAGCAAGTCGTGAACGTAAGTTTAATATGTTGCCTGATTATGAACATATTGCTGTAGTATTTCTTACTCCTGATGCAGACGAGTTAGCTCGTCGATTGGGTAACCGCCCTGGTAAAGTTATTCCTCAGGAAATTATGGAAAGTATGATTGCTAATTGGCAAGAGCCAACTGAAGATGAAGGGTTTACAGAAATTTGGAGGGTATAATGCCTTGGATTCAAAATTGTGCGGCTGATGATATCCCAAAAGGATTTCATGTCGCAGTAGGTGAAAACAGTATGCTGATCCAAATTGCGGATCCTGCTAGCTGGTTCCCTACTTCAAAACATAACTTCAAAGAAGTTCATCGATTTGAGTTTCTGGACGTAGAAGAAAAGGATCACGTCGATGACGAAGCTATGAAATGTAGTCATGAGCAGGCCGCAGAGCTTGTTCGTTTGCTACAACACGCATTAGACAATCGCATGGACGTAATTGTTCATTGCTTTGCAGGTATTTGTCGTAGTGGTGCAGTATGCGAAGTTGGCGTAATGATGGGTTTTCAGGATACAGAACGTTTCCGTAGCCCTAATTTGCTAGTCAAGCATAGAATGATGAAGCACTTGGGCTGGACATACGATGCAGACGAAAAACCAAACATCGATGACTGGCGCAAGTTTACAAACGATTTTTAAGAAAGGAGGGGCTTATGCCTAGTGTATTTCTAGTAAGTGATACGCACTTTGGTCACAAAGGCGTATGCCACTTTACACGTAACGATGGTGTTACAAAACTCCGTCCTTGGGATACTCCTGAGGAAATGGATGAAGCAATGGTTAAGGCGTGGAACGAACGGGTAAAACCCAATGACAAGGTCTATCACTTGGGCGATGTTGTTATTAATCGTAGAGCACTGCCAACTCTTGCTAGACTTAACGGCGACAAAGTTTTAATTCGTGGTAATCACGATATTTTCCCTGATGTAGAGTACAGACAGTACTTTAGGGAGCTTAGAGCTTATCACGTTATGGATGGTATGATTCTTAGCCATATACCGCTTCACGCAGATTCGTTGGGTCGTTTTGGTGTCAACGTACACGGACACACTCACGCAAATCGTGTTAAAAAGGCCCGGGGAGTTGACGCAAAGACAGGCACAGTACTGTACAGTGATGAAAACGATGTTCGTTATCATTGCGTTTGCGTTGAACAAACTGACTTTGCTCCTATACTTTTTGAAGACGTTGTAAAGCGTATTAAGGAAGAAGGCGGTGAAGTAGGGTTTAAAAACGGTAACTTCACAAAAGCTGACTAAAAGTTAGCATTTTATAGGGCCTTAGGGCCCTATTTTTTTGGCTCTGCGTTCTGTACATTTTAATAAATACACTATAATAATCATCCTTGGATGTACAGAATAACGGAGATAGCACATGTCGCTACAAATTAGACGCGGAACTGATGCCCAAAGACAAACAGTTGTTTTTGACTTAGGCGAAATTGTATACACAACAGACAGTAAGAAATTATATATTGGCGACGGCAGTACTGCTGGCGGTGTTAACGTACTTTCTACAGCAGCCGGTACCGGTTTAAGCTGGAATTCAACAACACAAACGCTTAACTTTGCAGGAACTTTATCCGGTTATACCACTGATAATTTAGCACAAGGTACAGTAAATTTATATTACAATTCTACTAAAGCTAAAAACGATGTGGCTACAATGTTTACTGCTAAAGGATCTCCAACTGTTACAGGAAACGTTACTGCTACTACTACTTCTACAATATCGTTTATAGGAACATTATCAACAATTAACGGTATTGGCATTTTAACTTACGTAAGTGGTACTGTTCCTCAAATAGGTATGGTACTAGTAGGCACAGGTATTACTACTGGCACATATATTGTTTCCGGAACACAAAGCAGTGGATTTATATTAAGTGCGGCACCTACAGCAGGCACAAGCATTGCAATTACTGGAACTATCTCTTTTGTTACACTTGGTTCGAATACTGGGCTAGTAGCTCTTACTCCGATTATTGTTACTGGCGTAGGTGGCGGTGGGTTGTCTGCAGGTACATATTACATCATTAATCCTACAGCAGGTACTAACCAAATTACAGTAGCAACAAGCCTTGCTAATGCAGAAAACGGAATAGCTATTACCAATTTAACTGTAGCTAGTCTTTCATCTACAACATTCTCAGCAGGCGGTCCAGATTCAAACATTACATTTGTATATAATGCGTCAACTGGTACAATGAGTGTAAACTCTGCCGCTAGCGGATTAACAGCAATTCTACAAGATACTACTCCTACACTAGGCGGCAATTTAGTATTAAACAACAATAACATTACTGGTACTGGTTCAATTAACATAACTGGTAACCTAAGTGCTAGTGGTACTTTAGGAGTGTCAGGAACTACAACATTAGGCACAACTAACATTACTACTGGTACAATAACTACTTTAAATACTTCGACTATTAATGCTCCTGATGCCGGAAATGGTATGACACTAGCTGCCAAATTAGGTAACAGTTTGAGCGTAGGTTACTATAATGGTACACTTGCCGCTCCAACTCCTGTTTCTGTAAACACTGGTGGTATGGTTATATCAATAAAAGGATATATTGGTGCAAACACTTACGGATTCTCAGGCGCGATTGGTACTATTTGGGATTCTACTGCAAACATCAGCGATCCTTATCCAAAATCATCTATTGCTTTGATTTCAGGTGGCGGCGGATCTGTTGCTAACTATGCTATATTCAATAGTGCCGGTATATTCAATTCCGCAGTATTACAAACAACAGTATATTCTGTAGCAGGCACAGCATTACCTAGCGCGGCAACATCTGGTGTTGGCGCAAGAGCATTTGTGTCAGATGCAACAGCAACAACTTATGCATCTACATACACAGGTGGCGGTTCAAACAAAGTGCCAGTTTACTCAGATGGTTCTGTTTGGCGTATTGGTTAAATCTGTTATATAATTAGAGGCTGATCGTATCTAATAAATATAGATATGATACATGGCCAACGATTTATAGATTTAGAAAAATACATAGACTTAACAGAATTTGATTCCTTACGTTTAGAAATATGCAGAGGAATAGCAACTGCTAGAGACTTTGCATATGACGGACTCCAAGAAGTTCCAGAAGGTACAATGCATCCTCATGCACAAGGGTACCAGGTTAATCCATTATTTGATGTAGCACGTAAATGGAATTCTTTACCAGATACTGATCCATTAAAAATTGCTGGCAAGGATCTAACATATAATCAACGCACTGACTTTTTAAAAAACGCATACGGTGCATACGACTACTATCGACTTTTTCAATTAGTTACATCAGACGGCGTTAACCATCCTGTAGCTGATCATTTCCCTGGTTTACTAAAATGGGTACAAAGTTTTGTAACAGCAGGCATAATAACTAACCTACATAGTTCAAATCTAATATCTGTAGATGCTGGCGGCATACCATGGGAACACTTTGATCCATCAGACGGTACTGAAACAGAAGGCTTCCTTCCAGAATTTATACACATAAAAACCGATATAGATAGACCTTTCTATATACTTGATCCAGAAACTGGCGAGCGTATTTTTATGAATACTAGGGTAGCATATTGGAATGAGAGAGATTGGCATGGAGGGTTACCTGTATGGAGACCCACTTATACTTTAAGAGTGAATGGCTACTTTACTGATGACTTTAAACGTAAAGTAGGAATGCCAGTATGATAAATTATAAATTGCACGATAACGGCTGGACTATTTTTGCTAACTTTGATATAAAAAATTGTACACAAGAAGATATTAAAGAGCTTGAAAAATTAATTGCAACATATACTTGTGTTGTTATTAGAAATCAATCGTTGACTGTTGATGACGAATTAAGATTTCTAAAGATGTTTAGAAATGTAAAATCATTGTATCCTAAAGATTCTCCATTCTTTAACGATTATGCAATAGACATTAATAAAGATCCAGACGGAATAATTTTTAGAGTTACTAAAGAACTTCGCGATGGAAAAATTGGGATGGCTGATTGGGAAGAAGGATTTGACTGGCACAGTGATACCCCAGAAGAACCAGATCGTAGTTCGTTATTGTACTTGTACGGTATTAGAGGAACAGCAGGTTCTAGAACTACTTGGAATAACAACATACTTGCATACGCTGATCTAGACGATACTATTAAAAATCAAATTTCAAATTTACACTCTGTTTATGGAAATATAAATGCACCTAATGCTCCTGATCATGTCGGAGTAGTGTATAACACAGAGTGGAACCCGCCGCTTGTTCATCAAACCCTTACTGGAAACACTGGGATGTATTTTGCACCTTTTCAGCTAGGTAAGTTTGTAGAACTTACACAAGAACAATCTGATGAACTTAAATCACTACTTTGTAAACACGTACTAAGTGAAAAATATGTTTATCATCACGAGTGGCAAGACGGTGATGTAGTTATATCTGATCAATGGAATGGCATACACAAACGCTGGCCCTTTGATAAAATGGATATTAGAGTGTTGCACAGAGCAGGAGTAGATTACACAGAGGTGCTAAATGATACAATATAAATTACACGAAAACGGTTGGACTGTTATACTTGAAAATTTTGATTTTAAAAAAGCCACGCAAGAAGACATTAATGATGTAGCAAAACTACTAGCAACAAATACACTAGTAGTGGCCAAGGGGCAAGCCTTAACCGTAGAAGATGAAGTTAGGGTTGCTAAGATGTTTAAAAATCCTCAGCAATTTCATTTAGATGTTGAAGGGTCTTTTGATGCAGAATGTTATCGAGGCGCGGAAGTTGACGGCTCTGAAAAGTTTGCATTAAGAGTTACAGGTGAAAAGAATGAAAAAGGATTACCCGGAATTGCAGGATGGGAAGATGAAATGGTATGGCACTGCAATGATCCACACGATCCATTAAAGCGATCTTTAATTTGGTTATACGGTGTGCGTGGCACTAAAGGTTCTAGAACTACTTGGAACAATAATATACTTGCATACGACGAGTTAGATCCAGCTAAAAGAAATGCTCTAGAAAATTTAAAAATTATAATGGCAAATTGGTCTAAAGAAGAAATGAACTTAGGGTACGATGCGCCTGATGTAATTGACGATTATACACCTAGTCTTGTTATGAAAAACATAGCAGGCAGAAAAGGATTTTATTTTCCGTTCTTACAAATTTCTGGATTTGTAGGATTGTCAGAGGAAGAAAATAAAAACATCATTAGTTGGTTATCCGAGCATACAATACAAGACAAGTATTGTTATCATCACGATTGGGATGACGGAGATGTTGTTATAGCAGAACAATGGCTTGGTATACACAAACGTTGGCCATTTAAAGAAATAGAACGCAGACTCTTACACAGAATGGCTTTTGATTTTCCGGATCAGGATTACGGCAATTCGTCTATTACAATATAGTTTCCAGTAACGCCTTGCTTGACAGAGGCATCTTCTATCAACTGTTTCCATCCGTCTGTAGCATCGTGTCGAGCAATAATCATATGCATACGATCTTCATTACTGTTATTAACAACAGAATGTTGATAGTGTAGATTCATAGCGTATACTCCGCCTGGCTCCATTATTAACTCCTCACCGTCTCCCCATATCCATTTGCATCCAATTGGATTGTTAAGCGCAACATTTATGTTTTCAATTAATTTTATACTTGAATCACTGTGTAGAGCAACCTTCCCTCCGGCACGTAACAACATAAATCTAACACGACCATATTTGTTAGAGGGGAACACTTCTTTCAACCAATGAGTTGTTATAGGGCATAAGTCTGCTATTTCAGTCCAATGCATACTGTTGCTAGCATCTTTGCCTTTCTTAAATCCATAGACGTCATAGTTCTCGTGCTTGTTCCAACCTAAGCCGTGTATGGTTAAACTTTCCCAACCATGAGAATCTTCATCGCCTCTGTGAGGTGTAAATTTATCAATTAGTGCAAATGCTTCTGCACACATTTCTTTGTATGGAAGGGGTATATCTAGTTTTAAATAACGTCCGTCAGATTGAAAATACTCTTTCATCAAACAACTCCTAGTGGACGCTCGCTATTGTGTGCCCAATCTAGTTTATGCCAGTCCGGTGTTTTTAATTCATTAATATCTGTGTAGTCAAAATTGCTAACCTTATCTAAACGCTGATCTGGTTTTTTAACTTTCCAAAACCCATCAGCAGTTCTAGAAGTTATTAGTAATGTTATATTTGGATCTTTGTTTTTAAGTTTCTGTAACAAATTGTTTTCACAACTAATACGATACTTCATGCTAGTTGCGGCAATGAATGGAGAGTGGTTATACAAATCGCTTAGGTTCAATAACGTTTTCTTACCAGCTTCTAACCAATCAAAGTTAAATGACGCCGTGTAGTCTATGAGAATATACTCGTATGTTAAGTTTTTAACCTTAGCCCAAAGCCCTTCCCAATCCTCAACTGTTGTTAAGAACTTATCCCACTGTTCTGCTATTTGATCTTTGTATGTTTCGGGAATGTACGGAGGGTTGTTAGGAAGCATAGGTTTGTGTTCCCAATAAAAATCTGCGTAATTTTTTCCGTCCCATTCTTCAACCATTTTTTTCATAAACATCAAACAGTTGTAATTGATGTCTGTAAAAATTACTTTGGTATTTTCTGTAAAGCCTATAATTTCTAAATTCTTAATCCAGTTAAAGCCAATGCCCACACTAGCATATTGCTCCACGGGGCCATCAAAGGGCAAGTCTGCTCTAAGACGATCTGAGTTCCAACCTGCAAAGAAATTCATTCCAAAGAACTGATAGTATTTTATATCTGCTAGTTGTCTTAGGAACACATGATCATGTTCATAATACAAATATTTTTTGCTATCACGGATTCGTCGAGTCAATGGTATTAAAAGTTTATCATTTTCTAGCCCAACGTTTAGTATATTCCATCCATGCAGTTTAACAGAGTAGGTTCTAAGTTCAGTACCTTTTTTCATCCATGCTGGAATTTCTGGATCGCCGTGTAAGCATTCCTCGCTACGGAGAGGAGCAATTTGTTGATACTCAACCCATTCCTCATTACCTACTGTAGGATATCCTAATTCTTTATACTGCTCAAGATTGACAATATAAAATTGTTGATGTAGTTCAAAACAGGCATTCTTTTTATAGTAAGAATGATCGCCTCTGTCTAATATATGCCCGGCTATAAAAAAATCTTCGTTGCATTGATCTTCAACAGCATCAAACAATCTATCAGATAGTCCTAAACTTGTTCCTGCTGAGATAAGAACAGCATGACGGTATCCGTCATCAGTCACTGTCTTTAATAGCTCGTCCTCATCTTTACCAATAAAGATATCATATTGGTACTTGTCAATTCGGTGTAATAAAAAATCCGTTAAGTTAGCACACACTTCTCTGGCTTCGCCACTTTGGCACTTGTCCATAATATCCAATATACAAAAAGCAATAGTACTTTGCTTTTCGGTTCGGAACTTCATCACCATGTTAATTTCCTATCATAAATAGTTTCGTCTACAGTTATATATCTTTATTAAAATGTAGCTTAATTAAATTAGAAACAACTTGAAGGGACCAAACGAATGAACATAATTACTAGAGATGTGTTACATCCCGAGTTTGAAATAACAGCACTAAACAGAGACAAAGATGATAATATTATCACTGTCTACATGAGCAGACAAGAGCTCAATGAAAAGATCGATCTTGCCAAAACGTATTTAATAAAAGAATTTAATGTGAAGAAAGGTCAACGAGTAGTAATGTCAATGACATACTGGCCTAACTACCCAATATGGCTTTTTGCATGTTCAGAGCTTGGAATGAAATTTATCATTTCTGATTTTCCAAAAACAGCATTAGCAATGGAAAAGATGCCTCTGTATAAAACAGCTGACATTGTATTATGGGACATGATTTATCCACCGGGTTATGATCAGCCACAGTATTCAGATAGAAAATTAAATTGCAATGTTTTAGAAACTTATAATCCAGACGAGATTGTTTCGCCTGTGTGGTGTGAGCCTAGTGATAGCATAATGATAACAACAAGTTCTGGTACAACTGGTACGCCTAAACTAATCGAGCACGATCACGAATTCTTTTTTAAAATGATGAATTCAGATGCTGATTTGTATGGATTAAAAGAAGATGAAAAATGTTGGCATGATAAGAATTTACAGCATGGGGTGATCCTCGGCGTGTACTTTTTACCAATGGCTAACAGATGCAAATCACATTATCATTCGCCCATCGGTTGGGGCGGCGGCGAAAGAGAAGAAGCGTTACATAGAGCTACAGTTGAAAAAGTACAGTCTGAAAAAATTAATCGAATTGCAGTTTTCTTTGATGCTATGGAATGGTTTTCAGACCTTATAGATATTACTAAGAAACAACACGACAATATGAAAATACACTACATAGGGTCGTTAAAAGAAAAATACTTTAACAAGATAGCAGGAGAATTCGGTTATACGATAATTCCAACATTTGGCAGTCAAGAAGTTGGCGGGCCCGTTTTTTATTGCGAAATAAATCAATCTAACTATAAAAATTGGAACATTAGAACTTACGGAACTCCAACACCGTTTTACAAAGAAGTTACAACCGTCAATGACAAGCTATTAAGAATAACTGATTATAAGGGTAGAGAGCATTTTACTGGTGATAGATTCGATGTTGAAAACAATGTTTACACGTTCCTTGGTAGAGCAGACCTTTGTCGTATTAATGGTAAAACAGTCTACACATATTTCTTAAATTCAGTTGTAGAAGAAGTCACTGGTTTAGTACGTGAACAAAGTTTTGATATTGTATTTGATAGTGAAGAAGAGTGCTGGTATATCAGAACAGATCAAGAACTTGATCTTGAAGATTTAAACAAGAAAATGGAACCACATGTTGATCCTGACTACTACAGTATACGCAAACAAATTGTAGGACCAAGGAAGCAGTTTTTTATTGACGGTTGGAAGTTTAGTAATGCTATGGTTAGACTTGCTATTACTAACGGAATAGAAGCAATTCGTTAATTAAATCTTAGGGGTGTTGCTTAATTGATCAAGGAACACCTCTACATTTAATTTCCAAAAAGTCTGCAGATGCCCTCTGTATTCTTTTTCAAATGCTCTAGTAAGCACTCCTGTCTTTTCTAATGTAGGACCCCAAACTGTATGTACTAGTCTTTGTGTACCGACTTCGCTAGGGTGACTAGTAATATACATAGGTTCTTTAGCCCAAGCAATACAAGCGGGCATTAAGTATTGTGCTGTAACATGCTGATGTGTAGCAATTTGATTACGTGTTCGAAGTGTAGTTAATGGTAATAAATTAGACAGTACACAAGTCCTTGCACAAATACGATAACCTTCTTCTATGCTGTGTGCGCCTACACTGCCTATGGCGTTATTGTTGTAGTAAAGAATCCACACGCACCATTCACGCTCATTACGAAAGCAATCGATCATTGATTTCTGATTTGCGTTATTTACAAAACCCCTACGGTCTGCTTCAGCATAGAAGTTGGTTAAATCTAAATCCTCCGACCAAGGAACTATTTTATACATTCTTTTACACGCTCTATAAATTCTGCTGGATAGTTTGTACTAAAACTTGCCCAACATAGTTGATCCATAACTTCCCACGGTTGTGGTTTGTCCCATTTGATTCCTAGTGTATCTAAATGCTTACGCATTTCATCTTGTCTAGTTGTATAGATATGACTTTCAACATCTGCAATACTGATATTAGGTTCAGTATCACGATAGGTAAAAAAATAGTTAATACTTTTTAACTTGCCCTTGACAACAAAATAACTGCTAGGATGCATACTATATTTGTGCCAACCTAATTTTTTATGTGCCTTAATAATTTCAAGCATCTGTTCTTGCCAGTCTGGAACTACGCTATCGTAGTTTGCTATGTCACAACCTGCTTGTTCCCAAAAGTCAGGTCCGTCTATTTCAAGAAACAACTTACGACTTTCCAAATCAATTTTAGTAATTTTTGGAATCAAGTCTGGATAGATGTTACGCATCTGTGTTAAGTAGTTCACTTCACGTAGCCATTTTTCTTCCATTTTGGCAGGATCGACAACTTGGTTCTTGCCTTTGTGATATTCAGTATCATTGTGATACCATTGGCAAAACAGTTTCTTGTCTTCGGATATAAGACTAGTGTAAATTAAATTGTTGCGGCAAAGACCTTGCCCAGGTACGTTGTTGTAATAATATTCCATGGTATAGTAATTATCAATAAATATTTGCCACATGAATAATTCAGAAACTATTTCACTATGCAGGCATTGTTATCGTCACGTACCAGCTGAACGATTTGAAAAAGATGGTCGAATGATGCTAGGCAAAACTTGTCCAAAGCACGGATACCAAGAAGCTGTGTTAGACATTAGTTCAGAGTTTTACAACTCGCAACAATATCAAAAACGTAGACCAGGTTCATATTGGTTAGACATTACTAATCGTTGTAACTTAGACTGTCCACATTGCTATCAAATGCCCGACAATAACAGTAAGGATCCTAGTATAGATTATCTGTTAGCAGAAGTTATGTCGTGGCCAGACAATGGCTATCCTGTTAGTCTAGTTGGTGCTGAACCTACTGTACGCAAGGACTTAGCCGATTTAGTTTTGGCAATCCATGCATTGCCCATTAAACGCAGAAATGTTATAATAGTTACGAATGGTGTGTATTTGGCCAAGTGGGATTACGTTGCACGATTTAAAGACATACCTAATCTCAAATGGACCTTTGGACTTAACCATCCTGATTATAATGGCGGGCAAATTCGTACTAAACAAATGATAGGTTTAGAAAACTGCCTTAAGCTAGGATTAGATGTTAAGACACTAACTTACACATTAGCAAACTTAGAACAATTAACGGATGTCATGCATGAAGTACAAAAATTTGGTATCAATGCTAGAATACAATTAGGCGTTGAAATTGGCCGTGTACCAGAAGGTGACTTTGTAGAACTTTACTTGTCTGAGTTAGTTGCAGTTGCAGAAGAATTTTGTAAGAATAACGGGTGGTCATGGGATCCCGATTATGTAGGCGGTAACCGTACACACTATGCTGTTAGAATAAATGGTATTGAGCACAAATTTATCAAATGGTGTGATGTAGATACAATTGATTTAGAAGAAGTACAAAGCGAATCTTGGGCTAGCATTGTACCCGGAAAGCCAATGAGCCCATTGCTACATCAAGTTATATTACGAGATCAAGCAGTTAACAAAGGACAGATGTTGTTAGATACAGTACCTGAAAAATATAGACATGAATAAACTAGCAGATACAACGTCAGTATGTGAGCATTGTTATAGACACGTACCAGCAATCCGTTTTGAACGTGATGGCGCAGTATGGTTAGGAAAGACTTGCAAGTGGCACGGCTACAGCGAACACCTTGTAGAACCAAATGCTGAGTTTTATATCAATTACAAATATCCAAAGCCAGAGAACACAACCTACTGTTTAGACATTACTAATAAGTGTAATTTAAATTGCCCGCATTGTTATCAAATTCCAGATAACATGAGTAAGGATCCTTCAATAGAAAGCATTCTTGATATAATTAAATCTTGGGATGACGATGGCTACGCAGTTGCACTAATGGGTGCTGAACCTACAGTACGTAAAGATTTGCCAGAGTTGTGTAGAGCTATTCAATCATTGCCGGGCAAGCATAGAGCAATTATGATTTTAACTAATGGCGTCTATCTATCTGATTATGATTATGCTAAACAGTTTGCCAACATGCCTAAAGTATTGTGGACTATAGGTTTAAATCATCCGGACTATCAAGGACACACTGTTAGAAAAAAACAAATGGAAGGGATTGAGAATTGCCTGAAGCTAGGTATGAAAATTAAAAATGTTAGCTACACTTTGGAAACTGTTGCTCAACTTGAATATTGCCTAGAAGAAATACAAGAGTTTGGAGAGCGTATTTGCCAACAGTATAGGATTCGAGTTGGTACTGATATCGGAAGACATCCAGGCGAAGAAAAAATATATCTATCACAACTGGTAGATCGTGTAATAGAGATTTGCGATAAAAAAGGTTGGGAACACAAATACGATCCTAATTTTGGAATTAGAGTTCATTATCCGTTACGCATAAACGGAATACTTGTTAAAATAATTCAGTGGCCCGACGCTCGTACTATTGACTTAGAAGAGGATCAAACAGAATCATGGGCAGATATGATACCAGGAAAACCTGTAAGTCCACTAGTGCATCAAGTTATACTTCGTGATGGTTCAGTAAATAAAAACTTACCACTATACGATACTATACCTGAAAAGTATCAAAGGAAATATGATGCACAAACTATCTAAAATGAAATTTATTGGAAACTATTCATCTTGGATCAAAGAACAAAAGATAATAGAAAATATAACAAGCCTTCAATGGGAGAAGTTTTCGTTAGCATCAGGATTAAATACAGTGTCCGGGCATCCTGTACTAGAAAAAATTAGAGAATTAGCATACCCTTGGTACTCAAACGATCAGGCATTCTTTCACACGCTCGGGCCAGATTCTCAAGAGATAGCAAATTTTAAATTTGATTTGCCAGACTTGCCGGCGACTCGTACAAATACAAATTGGTGGTTTGTGAAATTACTGCCAGGTGAATATCAGTGTATGCACTTAGATGCACATACCGTAGATGTTAAAAATCTTGTAAGGTACACTATATTCTTACAAGATTGGGAGCCCGGACATATATTTGTGTTAGATGATGAATACATTTCTAACTATAAAGCAGGTGATATGTACGAATGGAGTGATCCGTTATCATTACATGCGCCTGCTAACATAGGATACAATCCAAGATATACATTTCAAATTACATTAAACGATTAAAATATGATACACGGCATAAACAACAAACATTACTTTGATATGTCTCCATACTTAGACATGAATCAATTTGATCAATTACAACCTGAGATACTTACAGGATTTGCTCTAGCACGAGAGTTTGCCAAAGAAGGCACATGGATGAAACCAGGTTTTACATTCGACGACATGAGCTATAAACTTAGTTGGAAACCTATCTATCAGTCTATGGACGAGTTTATGGAACTGCCTAAAGACGATCCAATATATCAAGCAGGCATAAAATTAATGCCAACAGATTTTAAAAATTTCCAACAGCGCAATATCTTTACACGTTTTTTAAAAATGGCTATGGGTTCATACGATCCATACATTTACTATTACTTGTGGGAAGAGGGTTCGTGGGATGATCGTACTGCTCCACGTAAGTTAACACCCGAAGCCAAATACTTTCCAGGAACAGTTAAATGGGTAGAAAGCCTAGTAGGTACTGTATTTGAAGACATCGGCCGTGTTATATTCTTCCACTGTGAAGCAGATGGTATCCCGTTTGAACACAGAGACTTAGATGCTAAGAATGGTGTTAATGTAGTTAAACCGCATCGCAACGAATTTATACACGTTCGCCCCAACACAAAGAAAGCTATGTACCTATGGGATCCAGAAACAAAAGACAAGACGTATCTTAACACTAGAGCCGCATGGTGGAATGATGTTGACTGGCACGGTGGCGAACGTATTATGGAGCAAAGCTATAGTTTGAGAATTGATGGCAAGTTTACAGAAGAATTTCGTAAACAGCTAGGCATTGATCATTTAGAGAGCTATTAATGAAATATATTGACAATTTTAAATCCTGGATTGAAGAACAGGGTATTATAGAACATCTAAAAGCGTCCCAAGGTGATCGCACTCCTGTTTGGCAGCCAGATCGATGGAAAGGTAATCCTATCCTAGAAAAATTTACAGAGATGGCTCGTCCAGGTTATTCTAGTAACAAACATTTCTTTCATCAGATGAATCCTAAGTCTAAAGAAATGCAGGATTTTAAATTTACATTACCAGCGGTGCCCGAGCACCGTTCTAATATTAATTGGTGGTTTGTAATGTTGTATCCAGGAGAGTTTCAGGCTATGCACATTGATCCTCAACTAACTGAAGTTAGTAATCCTGTGCGCTATACAATGTTCTTACAAGATTGGGAGCCTGGACATATATTTGTATGGGATGACAAATACATATCTAATTACAAGGCAGGAGACATGTATGAGTGGAGTGATCCTATGACTATACACGGTCCTGCTAACGTAGGCTATAATGTAAGATACACACTACAAATAACAATGTACGATTGATATGCTGACTGAGCACTTGCTAAATTTTTTAAAAGGAAAAAGTCCAGCATTGGTTAGTACTCCTTTAGATATGTTACAGTTTAGTTGCCTTCAGTATGCTGTTAACAATGAACACTTTGACGAATATAGTAGCTTTGGTTGGATCAAATATTTGTCAGAAGAGGAACGAACTAAATCGCAATCAAGCGGTCAAGAATCGTTTAGCTATTATATAAACGACATAGGGTTTAGAGGAAATTACCCTGCTACTGATGAAAAAGAACTGTTAGCATTTCTTGGATGTAGCATAACCTTTGGACAAGGGTTGCCTGAGCATGACATTTATGCTGATTTGATTTCTAAGCATCAAGACACAAAATATTTAAATTTAGGAATCCCAGGTGCAGGATGTCACCGGATAGCATTAACTCTTTCAGCCGCATCAAAGATATGGGATATAAAAACAGCAGTAATAAACTTGCCACCGTTTACAAGATTTCACTACAGTGATAAAACTAATCATCTACAATCAATATTATTAGCCTACAGCACAACACAGCAGGAACTAGAATCAGTTAGGGTTGATATAGTAAAAGACTTTAGTGATCAGTTTTTATTATCACAAACTGTTGATTCTATTCAATGGATTATTGATATTGCTAAATCAAAAGACATTAATTTAGTATTAAGCTCTTGGGACGATGATATGATTCAAATAGTCAAAGCCGCATTTAACATTGACATACTTAAATTTAATACTATTGATAGAGCTAGGGATGGACACCCGGGAGTACTGTCACACAAACAGTTTGCTAACGATGTAATCAATATCCTAGCAAATGGAACATATATTTGTTAGCAAGACTGCCATTAATGCCGTTGTGCCATTCTCTGTAGTTTTTCCAAACTAGCACAGCACCTTGTTCCATGTTGTAGTAATAGGTGTCCCCCATTATGAATAGTTGCCCTGGACTGGGCTCACTCATAAACACAGAGAATCTTTTTATTTTACCTAGTTTTAAATACTCTTGTTCATTGTCATCAATGTCATAATGATGTCCAGTCATGTATCCAGGTTCTACACAACTGATCCAACTGCGCAACGGCTTTACATAAAATTGTTCAGCTAGCTTTGATTCAATATCCTTAGTATCATAGTAGTTGGTCCACTTGACGCTATCAGTATTGAAGTTGCTGTCTTTCCATAGCTTGAGTATTTCTGCGTACTCAGGATTACTCATATTCCATCGAGCAGGATCAACAGTAACAACTCGCCCGTCTTTGAGATTAGCTATTACTGAATTCCAATCAATCATTGTAAACTTCTTCAAATATTTCAGCAAATACAGTATTGCCCCATGATCGTTCTTTTAAATGTTTTGTAATTGTAATTTCAAAGAACTTTTTAAAATCAATAAAACCTTTTTCATCTGTAGATTGATCAAAACGATACGCACCGTCTTTACCAATAATGCCTTCTATTATTTTTCTTTCTATAAAACGTTCTTCGTAAGGAATAACAGCATAGTTGTCTATAGTTTTTAACTGACCATCTTTTGACATAAAGAAACAATTTGGATACAAAGATACTTTCCAAAAATTATTTGCTTTTGTTGCAATAAAGAAATCCTTCATTTGTTCTTTCCAATTAGGAACTTCTTCATCTAGGCTTCTTCCTGGAGTAAACAATACTTGTGATAGTGTTTCGTTATTCCACTCCATAAAAATTTTTCTATTTTCAAAGTCTACATCATATAGTTCCGGTGTAGTCTTAAGATGCGACAACTGTTTTAAAAACTTAACATCTCTATGAAAGAACCAGTCTACTAACTCTTCTGGTACTAGTATTGTTTCGTCCGGTCTGTAAGCTGGATCAATACAGTAGTGGGCACACATTACTGTTCGTTCTGGATTAACCCTAGGTGTGTATAACAAGTTTGAAGGATAAGGTGTCCCAGTTGGATTTAATTTGTGATAGTAATCCCATGTGCTTGTATCTGTCATTGTGTATTCCAATTTAATTTTTTATCAATGTAAGATTGAACTTGATCCTTAAACTTTTGATCGGCTGTATCTACATCTGATAGTTTGTAATTATATATTTCTTCATAGGAGTTTGTTTCGTAGAAAGCGAATAGCCTATCAGATAAGAATGGATTACACCCACGCAGTCCTTTGAATCCATTATCGCTATAAAACTCTTGCACCAATGTTTCAGCTTGATACCAATCCATAGTGTTATGACTCCAAATAACAATGTCGTTTCTAGTACTGCCCACGCCACCGCCTCTTGGGGTAGTAGATTTGAATACAACATTGCCCCTGCTGTCTTTAGTAACTTCGTACCCTGGATTTTGTCTAGCCTCTAACTTAACTAACCCATTGCTTACAAGTTCCTTAGTAAATCGACTTTGATTAGTTAATGACTCATCATAATCGGGTACTTCTAAAATATGTGCGCTGGCACTTTGTCTAGTCCAATTAGTATTAAGCCATTCTAAAGATGTATTCCAAGACTCAACACTTTCTCCAGGGATACCACATATCATTTGTATGTTAGCTCTGTATCGATTAGGCGCATGAATATCAGTATACTCTTGAAACTCTACCAGTCCTTGTTGTAGCTTATCAGGATCCATGCCCTTACGTACAAGTTTGCCTGCGGCATGATTAAATGTTTCAATGCCCATTGAGTGTCCAAGGAATCCTAATCTAATATAAGTGTCCCAATGCTCACGATGTTTTACTACTAAATCGCCACGAGCAAATCCGCATATCCAAGGATTGTATCCTAGTTCATCTACAGCTTCAGCATACTTTTGTAGTTTCTCAGGACGATCATTAAATGTTTCGTCCATTACACGCCAATTCTTAATGCCCCACTTTTCGTAGCCTGTTTGCATTTGCAGTTTAAATTGTTCTTTGCTAACACTAACATCTTTGGCTTGTCCTATGATAGGAAAGTTACAATAGCTACAACTAAACATACAACCACGTGCTGTTTCAATCTGTGGGCACTCCCAAGGCATCATAAAGTCACGTGCTTCATAGTCCACTAGATAACTATCTAATGGTGCTGAAGGATAATGATGAAGCCCACGAATAACTTTCTTTGATCCAAAGAACGCAGGGTCAGTCATTAATGGAGCACCTAGCGTTCCAATAAGATGTTGGCACAATGCTAGTACAGCATTTTCTCCATAACTATCAACCCAATAGTCTACACCATTAGCAGGAGTAGTTAATGAATTGTTACCACCAACTACAACTGGTATGCTTGGATATTCTTTCTTTAGCCAAGCAATGAATTCATTTAGGTATGGGCTCCATGGATTTAGGAAAGCAGTACCAAAACAAAACATAACTGTCTTGCCAGTAGTGCGTGAACGCACAAACTCTTGTAATTCTTCTAGTTGCCAAAATGCTGTAAAGTCTACAACTTCTGCATCCCAGTCATTCATACGTAGAAAGGTAGCTACACGGTGAGTCCACAATATGCGTTCCCAGCGTTTACCTGTTAGGCTAAAGAATAGTGCGTGGGTCATAGGATCTTAAACTCGTCTGGCAAAATATGTTTTAAAGAATCTAACTTATCTTGTTCTATAGTAAATTTTACAAAAGGTGACGAGTATGCAAAGTTAGTTATGTATCCGTGCTTGTTTGCTTCGTTGAGCCAAATACTAATTGTGTTGTCAAACAAGTATCTAGCATGGTCTGCGTTTGTCATTGTTGTAGTTAATGCCACTTCAATAGGGTTAACTAACTTATTCTTTTTTAATAATTTTCTAATAACCAATTGCACTCTAGCACGACGACCAAAATTAGCGGCAGTATGCAGAAAGCCCGCATCCATATCATACCATATGCCGTCTTGATTCAACTTGTGCATCTGCTCGCGCATTAAATCAATTAGGAAACTTTCATCTCCTAAAATGTTTAAATGATATCTGTCATCAATGTCTGCATGAGCTGTATAACTTTGTCCTGGATCCAAAATAATTATTCTCGCTTCACCTTTAACAACAGGCAATGAGTTATAAAGCGTTTCCCAAATGGTTCCTTTGTACTCTTCTTTTAACTCCCAAGGGTCATAAAAGAAATTGCCTGTGGGTTGATTAATAGTAGTTTTCATACCTGCTTTAGGTAATTGGCTACACGCCTCTTGAAATAATTTTGGATCTGTTGTATAATTGGTAGGTATAAGCATGAAATATTTATATGCTACTATAATGACGTAAATAAAACATGAAGATTAAGATTGCTCCAGAATACGATCCAAAATATTTAGAAATAGAAAGACCACAACCATTAGTGGATAATCGTATTGAACTATTAATTCAAGATGTAATGTCTGGTAAACTAGATAAGGACATTACTGATAAGGTTTATACTAACTTTAAAAAAGAAATGACCGATTGGTTGTTTCAAAGCACACACAATAAGTTAACTGGGTTTGATGATTTTAGTCGTGTAGATATTATTAATGGATGCACCCAATTTATTGATACTGTCTACATGAAAGGTCCAGTACAAACATTAAAAGGTGACTATAGGTATCACAGTAGATTAGATCCAAATTTAGTCTACAGCGTTCCTGGATACTTGCGTAAAGATTTACCATTAATCATTGCTATGCCATTTCCTAGTACAGGAGATGTACACATAGAGATGAAGGAGATATTAGATGAAGCGAGAGACAAAGGTATTAGTGTACATGTGGATGGCGCTTGGCTTACTTGCTGCCGCGGAATTGACTTTGATGTATCTCATAGCGCAATCCGGTCTGTAGGTATTAGCTTGAGCAAAGGGTTAGGATTAGGGTGGAATAGGATTGGCTTACGTTGGACTAGAGAGTCCTCAGCAGATGCTATTACTATTATGAATGATTTTAATATGAATCTTCGTGCGCCTGCTATGATAGGATTACATTTTCTTCGCAACCTACCAACAGACTATCTTTGGAATACACACGGTGATAGGTATTACAAAATTTGTAAAGATTTTAATTTAACTCCAACTAAAAGCATCTACCTAGCATTGCGTGATAACCAACCTGTAGGTGTAAGCCCGTTAATAAGGTATTTAGAAAATGCCTAGATTAATAACGTTCGGTGATAGTTTTACATTTGGACACGGATTAGAAGATTGTTGGATTCCAGATAAAGGATGGCACGGACCTACTGCTAGTAAATTAGCCTGGCCACAAGTGCTAGGCAATATGTTAGGGCTTGAAGTTGTTAATAAATCAACTCCGGGATTTAGCAACATACAAATTTTGAGAGAGATTATAAGTTTTGATGCATTGCCAACTGATACTGTAATTGTTGGATGGACTTACAGTTTAAGAGATTGTATCTTTAGTAAAAATATGCTCGGTGTTGAATCTGCACTTCGACTAAGTGTGTGGCACAAGGATACAAAGTTTATTAAAAAATATTTCGATGTACACAATGATTACGACATGGCTGTTAGGATGGGGTTGTATATGCACCATGCAGAATCCTATTTAAAAATTAAAGGGGTAAAGCAACATCATTTTTGTGCATATCATGGATGGTATGAAGTGATGCCTCATTTTACTCAGCCGTTAGAAAATTTTATTCCAAACGAAATAATACAACACAAGTTAGACATGGCATTAGATAACAGCCACCCTGGACCGATATCACATCGTCAGGCGGCTGAACGATTACATAAGATAATAAATGAACCAAAGTGAAACATTTTGTATGCACCCTTTTACAGGGCTAGCAACTAGAGAAGACGGAGCCATTTGTGCCTGCTGTCGTAGCCATCCTGTTGGTTTTATACAACAGAATTCCTTAGAAGAAATTTGGAATAATGACACTATGAAACGTATACGTAAGTCAGTACTTACTAACATACGTCCACCGGAGTGCGAGCCCTGCTTTAGCCTAGAAGATCAGGGCGTCGAATCCTTGCGAAAACGTCATATAAGCGGTGCAATACCCGAAGCACGTATCAAACTATACCCTAATGCGTTAGACGCTTTAAAAGACGATTACAGCATGCCGTTTGAGATTCCTACAATGGAACTAAAATTAAACAATTTGTGTAACCTTAAGTGCCGTATGTGTCACCCAATGGACTCAACTAGTTGGAATGATTGGAGTGTAGTAAAAAAGTATTACAAACAAGAAAACAACATCATGTATGCTATTGTTGAAGAACATGATTTGGAAAACAAGCCACATTTGGACAAGTTCCAGGACAGTCCGGAATGGTGGGCTAGTTTAGAAAAGTTGCTTCCGCACTTCCGCCGTGTTGAGTTTGCCGGTGGTGAACCATTGATGGATCCACAGCACTATCGTATTTTAGATATGCTTGCACCTTACGGACACCAGATTGAAATTAAGTATGCTACTAATCTAAGTATGCTAGGTAAGAGCAATCGTACTGTATGGCAATACTGGCCCAAGTTTAAATCAGTAGCAGTTAATGTAAGCATAGATGGTATTGGTGATAGCTATGAATATGTTCGTGGCAATGCGTCGTGGACTGAGTTAGTTAATAATATTAAACAAATACAAACTATTCCAAACATCAGTCGTATAGTTGGTGCGGTTACTGTACAAGTTAGTAATGTACTTGTGCTTGATAAGATGATTGAATACTTCCTAGACGACTTAGGCATTGTGTTCCATACACATCGTGTCGAGTACCCTAAAGTATTATCCGCACAGGTCCTCCCTCGTGAGTTACAAGTGTTAGCCATAACAAAACTTCGTGCTGTTGAACAACGATTAGAAGAATTTAAAATGGTTAAACAGCACCCCCAGTTGTTAGCATACACTCGAGGACAGATACAAGATAACATTAACTATCTAATGGCTCGTGATCAAAGCGACAAGTGGCAAGACTGTGTAGCATTTAATCAAGCACTAGACACTACTCGTAATCAAAGTTTCACAGATGTGACACCGGAGTTTAAATTGTATGTTTGAACTAACATTAACTAACGGTGTTGAGGATTTGGTATTGACTTTTAAGTTAAGAAATACCAATATTGCCAACAAGTGGTTTAACGAATTGTCTAAAGATTATGCCCTGTACGAAACTAATAGATTTAGCAACTGGGGTCCGCATGATTTTGTCAATCAGCTTAATCAACAAATTGATATCATAAATGCTTATCAGCCTATTATAGATAAACGTGTTACAGCATCATCTACACAACAAGAACTAAACTATCTGCACAGGTTCTTCGAAGACTTGCGAGGAGAAGTATCTATTGGAACTGTTTGGTTTAATACTGCACCCATAGATGTAAAAATTGCTGTAGAAAAATTTAACATACTAATACATCAACTTGAGTCGTCGATTAGAACAGGACAAAAACATCCTACAGTAGTTGTAACATTTAAAGATAATCTTAGATTAGCATTATCAGAAAGTGACATGCGACAGTTTACTTACAAATGGAAACAAGGTACTGTGTATATAAACTATTGTCAAGTAGGCAAGACAGTGTTAGATGTGTTTAAAGATAAAGATACACTATCAGAAGCAGTACGTCCACAAACTCATTACAGCGCAGACTTTATGGTTAAGTTTGGCCCAAGCACTAATTGGTTAGCGTATGCGGCTCGTTCCTTTATAATTAAGTTGTGGTTATTAAAAAGAAACTTTAAATTTAAAAATTTAAATATAGGAATGATTCCAGTTGCAGATTTAGTTACGCCAATAGATAAATCTACACTATTAAAATTTAACGAGGTTAAAAAAGTAACATGTTTAAAGTAGCCAGTCGATACCCGACACATACAGGTACTATTAAGATTGAATGGAACTTAGGCAAGCGTTGTAACTTTGATTGTAGTTACTGCCCTAGTAGCATACACGATAATTCTAGCCCGCACACTGACATAGAAAAATTAAAGGCATGTGTTGACAAACTTGTTACACTAGGCAAACCTATACGTTTGAGTTTCACAGGTGGCGAGCCAACTGTGCATCCTAAGTTTAAAGAGCTTGTTACATACTGTAAGCATGTTGGCATCACATGGATTAGTGTAACAACTAACGGAACACTACCACATGAATTCTATTCTAGTTTGCCCGTGGATCAATTTGTGTTTAGTGTACATATGGAGTACGACGTTAGACGTGTGTTAGATACTATTGTTAATACTAAAGAACTGTTCAGTGGAAAGATATTAGTACACGTGATGGCACATCAGGATCACATGAAACGTACTAGATATATTGCAGAAGCGTTAAGAGCAAGTAATGTACCTCATGCCGTTCGTAGAGTTCGTTGGACACAAGGTGATCACGACTTGTTTGATGACATGCGATATAATGCAGAAGACTTAGCTTGGGTCAAAGAGTATGAAGCAACAGTAGAAGCAAATTGTGTTATTGATGATGATCCTAAACAAATGTATCATGCCAACGACATAATTAAACTGCACATGAACAAATACAAAGACTGGTCATGCAACGCAGGTATAGAAAGCCTAATGATAAATTGGGACGGAGATGTACACAGAGCGACTTGTAGAGTCGGTGGTAGTCTTGGCAACATATATGAAGGAAGCTTCGTTGCTCCTAGCGAACCCGTAACTTGTGACCGTAATTTCTGTACCTGCGCCGCTGATATACCGTTAACTAAGTTTAAACTTTGATTGGTGCGTTTCGCAACTACATAAGCAATTCTTAATAGAACAGATACTAGATTTAAATTCAGGATTAAATTTTTCTACAAAGTTTTCATCTAGTATGTTAAACGAGTAGTCTAACCCGTAGATAGTTTGTTGGCATGATCCTTGTATTTCTCCTGTCCAACTGATATAAACATTGTCTAGTCCTATATCGCAACTCCAACCTTCAAAGTTAGTCCAGTTATTGTTAATGTAAGTGTTAGACTTTGCTCGTACAGTTTTGCCGTTATCAAGTGTTGCTACACTTTCGTATAGACGCATTTGCCCTTCAAATATTAATTTTCTGTTTTTCCAAATCCAAAGAAGATTAGGTATACGCTTTAAAGGGTTTTTTAAGAAACGTTTTTGCTCAGGTGTTATTTGTATATCATCAGCATTGACAACTTTGATGTTACTAATCTTAGCAACTTCAGGTTCGATAACTTCGCAAGTTATAATAAACCAATTGTACTTGCTGTTCTTTTTCATATAGTCAATAACGTCTAATCCTTCTTGCCAATGCTTGCGATCCATTAGAACTTTAACAGTTACTTTTTTGTTGTATTCAAATAATGTATCTGCTACAGCAATCATGTGATCCGGATCAGCTTGGGAGATGTGGTATGACAAATGAGCGTTATCAATTAAGTGTCCGTATTCTTTCCACCAGCGTAGTGTGCGTGACCCATTGCTGATTAAACTTAAATAGATGTCGTTTTCTTTTTTAATTTCTTCTATGAATAGCGCAAGGTCTCTCCATAGTGTAGGCTCTCCACCTGCTAGGCTAAGATGTATTTTAGTCTTGCCTAGTTTTTGTTTGTAAGTTGCTATAAAGTGATTAAAGTTTTTAACTACTAAATCTAAATTCTTTGGAGAAAGATAGTCGCCCGCATTGTTATCGGGCCAGCAGTATTCACATTTGTAATTACAAACATTATTAGGATTCCATCTTATTGCTAAGATGTTGGGTTTCTGCGTTGATACAATCTTAATAGGTATCATAGTAAGTGTGCCAACTCTGGAAATGTTGTTTTAAAATCTGTACTGCGTTGGGTATCCATTGTAGTAATGTAATCCTTAAAGTCTGGTAATAAATTAGTGTGGTCCTCTTTGTCCATCCAATCTAAGATGCCTTCCCAACGTTTCCATCCGTACGGATTAACTTCCCAGAACTCCTTGTCCTGTGTGTAATTTTTCCATAACCATTCTTGCAGTTCTGCAAATAATTGACGTACTTCTTGTTTATCTTCTTTAGGCAGTACACGTAGACTTAGCCATGTAGGTATCCATAGTAAGTGTACACCTACTAATCCACCACCCATAATTTGTCCAGCGGCATTTTTATCAAAGTTAACTTTCTTAAAGTTCATACGCACTTTCCATTTAATAAAATCTGGAACGTGTTTGATGTTTAAGATTTGTACAGCCATAGCAATGTTAGTTTGTATGTTGTCTGGAGCATTGTCTAGTTTAATTAGATTCTCCTCTACAACTTTCCAATCTAATGGATAACGTATGTACTCGCCACGTGGACCAATACCGTCTAGGCTAACACCTACTTTAACTTTACGGAACTGGCTCCATATTTCAATAATTTCATCATTGACTAATATGCCATTAGTGTTGTAGCGTAGACTAATCTGTCCAGCATACCCACGCTTGATAATTTCTAGCAGGAATACTTTATGCTCTTTGATTAGTAATGGCTCACCACCTGCAAAGTATAATTGTTTGATATTAGGAATTTGATCGTAAACTTCTTTCCAGAACTCTGGGTTCTCATGCCACTTGTTATTAAAATCAGTTGCTTCCCAGCTCATTTGTTTTTTGATTAATGGGCTAGTGAATATAGGAAACACTTTTTTATGTTCTGGCACCCACATACTTGAATCATGCGGACTACACATGATACATTTTAAATTACAAGTATGCCCTAATCGTAAGTCTAAGTATTGTAATTTGTAAGGAACTGATCCGTCTAATTCTGTTTCAGCAATTAGTTCTTTAATATCAATCTTTTCATTTAAGTACCAAGTACCAGTTTCCCAAATACGTTTACTAGCGATACCTTCTGCTTCTTCTTCATAACACTTAACACAACTGGCAGGTACTTCTCCTGCTAGCATAGTTTTACGCACTGACTTCATATAGTCATTGTTAAATGCTTGTGTAGGCAAGTCATGTGAAAAGTTAGCTGGCTTACCGTCTTCCATTTTAACTAAGCCAACAGTATAGTCGCCAGTGTCAGCACCTGATGCATTTGCAACACAGCATATACGCATATCGCCGTTTGGGCGAGTTGCCAGATGTATCCAAGGTAATACACAAAAACTAGGACTGCCAGACACTTCAGTAATTTGTCTTTGCCAATTACCTAACTGTGTCTCTTCTGGTTGTATCCAAAATACTTTATTCATTGTTTATCATCTTAATTTTTTGATCATCTATACTTATGTAAGGACTATGAGGGCCACACATTATTATACAAGTTGAACTAGATTTGTCTTTCCATTTTTGTTGCCACATTGTTTGCCATTGTTCAGTGTTGACAATGTTTTGCAATCCTAATTCTAATACATTAAATCTTGGAAACCCTAAGACTTGTTCTTGAACCTTTGCACCTTCTTCAACTATAGAATCTTTTTGAAACAAGTTATATGATTTATATAAATCTACATCATAGTTTGTATAAAGGAATGCTCCAATCATACAGCAAGGGCTTAGTTGATAATGTGCATCTATATACAAATCTTTATTTGCAATCGCCATACAGTTAATCTTATCTGCATCAGGCCAATTTTGGTGTCCTGCTACATCTGATTTACTTACAAACTTAATAACGCTATCAGATGTTTGCTCAATATTGTATAAAAATTTTCCAGTGCTATCAACTACAGGAAAGGGTTTTGCAAAACGTTTGCTATTTTTTACTGTAAATTTTTTAAACCCTAAACTGTTAGATAAAAATTCTACTTGACTAACTTGATGTTCGTTATGTTTGAATCTAATGAATACCCATTCAGCCGATCCACCTTCGTCAATAAATGTTTTAGCGTTCTTTATAATTAAATTATAGTTAGTACCGATTCGATAAAGACTGTGTGTATCTTCTAGTCCGTCTAATGCAAATGCTACAATATGATTCTCGGGCAATGCGTGATATAAACTTTTCCACCATGCTGTAGATTTTAAACTTCCATTAGTGTGTATAACAACTTTAATGTTTGGCGCATTAACTTTAACATACTCGCACATACTAACAAGATCGCTGTTCATTAATGGGTCACCGAAGTTACCGCAAAAATCAATTAGTTCAAGTTGTGCTAAGATATCTGTAGTAAATATTTTTTTAAAATCATCTAACGACCATTCATTAATAGGTAATAATGGATTTTCTATACCACCGTGTATATTACGTGGGCACATAGGGCATGAAGCTTGACACCTATTGCTAATCTCTATTTGTATACTTTTAAGTTCATTAAATTTAAGCATATTTTGAACCTATTATCATATAACGATTATACAACGGTAATTGCAATTCGTCAGCATACAAAACCTTAAGTTGGCTTTGTTCTTTGAATTCTTCTAAGCTATTAGCAATTCTAATATGTTCTGGTATGTTATAGTTGTTACTTTGTAGAACAATTAAACTATTTTGCGGATGTCCACTTAGCCATAAGTCGTATTGATCTTGTGTAATATGTTCACAACTGGTATTGATAATAACGTCAGCGTCACTGCGAATAGTACACATGTCTGATGTTACAGCACGAAACTTACCTGCAATCTCTTCACCTTTGTTCATCATAGTTGCAATGTCTTCGCAGGTATGATCAATATCAATACTTCGAATATGCTTAACAGGAATAGAACTTTGAAATAACATACTGGCTAGTACACCAACCCAGCCGCCGTGTATGTCAATTGAGTATGGACCATCAGGGCAATGCATAGCTAATGATGTAATTAACCACTCTTTGCTTTTTAGTTGTCCACTCCAAAAGGCATCCATAGTTCGCATAGGATTTTCACTATTGCGGATGGCCTGCATCCAATAGTGCAGATGTTCAGTATCAATTAACAAACTGTTCTCCTAGTTTATCAAACTTGCCGCATTGGCGTGAACATTCTAACAAAGGCTTGTGTGCCCAAGTATCTTCAATTTGTTTAAAGTGTCCTGAAGAGAATATATTTTCTAACGAGTCCTTGTGCAAGTTAGGAAATATCCCAACAGCATCCATATAGTCTACTCGACTTGATTGATTAGGTAATTGCCAACTAAAGTCTAACCAACAGCAAGGGTTTACAGTACCGTCTGCGGCAATGTACATTTGTTTATGTTGCACAGCCTTACAGTTAATCTTAGTAGAATTTATATTATCTTTAACTTTATTAACTATGGCTTTGCTAGTTTCTGTAGGATACAGTATGTGCGTAGTTCTTCCCGCATCATCTAACACATGAAGTTTATCTTCTACAAATCTTGAAGTATGTTTAACTTGAAAATTTTTAAATTTCATTTCTGTTGCTATAGCACGACACTCTTCAATTTGATGTTCGTTATGTTTGAACACTAACATGTGCCATTCAGCTTCACCACCTGCTTGTATAAATGCCCAAGCGTTTTTTATAATCTTATGCCAATCTGTGCTTACACGATATAGCTTATGTGTATCTTCTAAACCATCGATACCAAATGTAACTTTAACTCCGCACTCGGCTAGTGCCTTCCACCAATCAACATTTCTAGCACTGCCATTGGTATGCATGGTCAGTTGCATGTTAGGATTTGTTTCTCTAAGGTACTGAAATATTTCTAAACAATCTTCTGCAATAATAGGATCGCCTAAATTACCGCACATAAACAATTTATTAAGTTGTTGTATAAATTCTGGTTTGAACCAAGTCTTGAATGTTACTAAATCTATCTCAGTTGGATCGAACAAAGGATTCATAGGACCGCCGTTGAGGCGCCTTGGGCACATAGGACAACGTGCTTGACACTTGCTAGTTAGTTCTAAATGAATATCTCTTATATCTTCTATTTTATACATTTTGGTATTTTGCTATCAGCCGAACTAACGCACCTAGCAGTTATACATTTTTGTGGGGCGGAAAACAAAGTAAATTTTTCTATCGTCCCCAACGGTGCTTCGTGACAGCTATATGCACGTTTGACTTCATTACCTCTTATTATAACACTCTGATATCCTGCATTACAAGTCCAATTGGTAAATGAGTTAAACCCCAATGCGTTAAATCTTTCTGCTTGATCTACATAATAATCTTTGTCGCCATCTGTTAGTCTAATTTGATATCCCTCTTGTTGCTCAAAGTCATTTTGCATTATAGCAATCATTTCAGGAGTATAGCCATCTACTATAGCTGTAGCACTATCATTACTTTGCGGCTTGAGCGTTACATTGATTCCACGAGCACGTAGTCGTTCACAGCGTTCTAGGGTTTCAAAAAACTTTTCTGGAACCATAACTTGGTTAACTGTTACGTGTACACTTTCGTACATTAACTGTAAGCACTTGTCGCCAAACTCTTGCTCCTTGGCAAACTCTGCATGAAAGCTGGCTGTAATGCTTTTACGTTGTAAGGGCAACGTAATGTTACACCAATTGTTCCACCATTTAGATCCAGGACTCAAATTAGTTGTCATGTGGATGCTTTGGTACGGACTTTCTGTTTCGTCTAAATATTTTATTAGTTCGGGCAGTTGTTTGTAAGCAGTTGGCTCACCTCCGCTGAAACTCCAGTGGAATTGGGTAAATCCGTTTTGGCGAGCTTGCCGTTTAATTTCGTCTATTGCTCGAATGTACACTTCAAATGGCTGGTAGTCCATTTTGTCACTACGAGCATAAGGCCAGCAGTAGCTACAGTTATAGTTACAAAAGCGTCCCAATATCCAACTTACGTTAAATAAAGGACGATCTAGCATTGTTTGTTGTCCAAACGAAACAACATTTTGGAATGGTATAGTGTTAAAGTTCATTGACATTATTTACACACGGTGTTACAATAGTTACGTGGACGTGAGTGTAACTGGTAAACCTCCTCCTAGTAAGCGAAAGCCGAACGGAGGGAACGGGGCTTGGTCTTAGACTGCCTTTGGAAGTTCGAATCTTCCCGTCCACACCATTTATTAACTTAGGCAAAAAGAGGCAAAGATGAAGAAGATATTTTTTATGTTACTGTTGGTTACGTCTGTTGTTCATGCGGAGTATCACGATGAGCCATTTAAATCATTTGATGCAACCAAAAGGATAGCTAATAAATCTACTATCACTTGGCGCACAGCAGATGATGTTGACAAAGCCTGTAATGCCGAAAGTAATCGTAGAGGATTAGGCGGATTTGGTGACACAAGTATGTATGCTTGCTCATTTCATGATCAAGTAGGCGATACTACTATTTGTACAATTATTACAGGTACTACATCTAACCTAGCAGTTGTTGGACATGAAATGCGTCATTGCTTTCAAGGAAGCTGGCACAGTTATTAATATGCGAGATTTAGAACAAGACATTTTGCAGGATGCTGAGATCCTAAATAAAATTAGGACTCGTGATGACTATGCTCAAAATGTCTACGCGGCATTTTGTAATATGCGTTGGTGCCCCAGAGAAACTTTTCCTGCACTAAGACAAGACCCCAACAAGGACCTTTGGAGTTGTAGTTGGCGTAGTGCTGGCGGGTTAGTTGCCGATTGGCAGGGCAAGGGCGGAGACTACATGGATTGGTACTGTTCTGGCATTAGAGGCGGTTTGAGTTTTGACGGTAAAGAGGATGACGATTACTTTACCAAAAACGGATATGTTTCAGAAGGTGTTATTACTGGTGAAGTACTAGCCGACTTTAACCGTTTGGGCTGGTTTCCTGTTCCTTGGGAAGATGATTAATTAAAGGTGTAAATACTAGCATGACAAAATGGACAGTAACAGTTGAAGAAGCAGATGACGGTAGCGGAGACGTAGTACTGCCATTGCCACAAGAACTGTTAGACTTACAAGGATGGAAAGAAGGAGATACACTCGAATGGACAGATAACGGTGACGGCACCTGGTCCATATCGAAAGCAAAAAATGGCTAAAGACGATATACTAGAATTAACAGGCACAGTAGACGAAGTATTACCGGGTAACATGTTTAGAGTTAAGGTTGAAAATATGCCTAACTTGCTACTATGTTATATGGGTGGTAAATTGAAACAAAACAAGATACGCATTATCCTAGGTGATAGTGTTAGGTTAGAAGTCAGTCCTTATGATCTAACCAAAGGTAGAGTAACTTATAGGTTGTAACATATGAACATAATTCTCGAACGTATTAATAATGTCTGTAAGGAAGTTCGAGAAAAGTGCGAAAAGCCTACATCATTTAAAAAAATCATACTGCAAACACGCAGATCATTTAAACGTCACAATTTTGACATATCAATAAAAACCAAAAGAGAAAAAGATTTAGACATAGATAAATTTTATGTCATGGCTTACTATGACAGTGAAAATGATGCTCACGGAGAAACACCAATGGAAGTTGTGGTGCATCATAATTTAATAGGCACTGAATCATTTGGCGAATTTCAAATAACTAATTTTCTCATAGAAATTTACGATGCAGTAGCACACGAGTTCCGTCACCAATATCAAAGTATGCGTAGAGACTTTAGAGACTATCCATCTCCGCCACACTCTCCATATGAAGAATATTTGTCCGATAACGATGAGATAGATGCTTACGCATTAAGTATTACTATCGAACTACTTCGAGCAATGGACGTACAACGAGCTCGACGCAATTTGGGCAGAATTACAATTATGTCCAAAATGAGAACAGGACCCGTTTATTCTAGCCCAGTCCTACGTGCATACATTAGTTATTTTGGACTTAATACTATAGTCAAACGTATGTCCAAAAAGATACTTAAACATTTAGAAACGGTTGACAAACGATACATTTTCATGTAAAATACTTGTATATTAACTTTTAGAGCAAGTTGACATGGAGACAAAAGTATTCCCAACCAAACAAGTATTAGAATTGGCTTGTGCCGCACAAAGAATTAACGGTGAGTACCTTAAAGTACCTGAGGCTGTTTATGCCAACGATGGTGCATTCATGTATACTAAACAGGCTAATAAAACTCTAATGCTTTATACGTTAGACAGCAAGATGGTCATACCCGACACTAAGATACTTAAAATTGAACCTGAAGATGTTGCTCGTGCAGAGGAAATACAAAAGTATTACAAGCGTCTAGTGTTTGTGGCCATCGAAGGTGAGAACGAGTTCCTAACCAAAGTTAATAGTTTGTTGGGCAGTGATACTATTAAAGAAAATGAATTTGGTTGGATAGCCTGTTTGCCTAGCGTACAAGCCAAAGACAAGATGCACAATGAAGTTAAGAAAGCTTCTAAAGCAGTTGAAGACGGATTCCTGGGTAGTGAGGGTGATAGACTGATTGACTTAGATTGTGAAATACTTGAAGTAATCAAGTCAAAGAACTTTGACGGCTGGAATGTGTGTGCTATAATAAACAATAAAATGGCCAGCTGGATGAGCCAAAAAGAATTAATTCGTGGTCCTTGTGTAATTGTCAAAGCTAAAGTAAAAGCTCAGGGCAAACATTGGAAACACGGTAATGACGAAACAAGATTAAACTTTGTAAAGGCAGTACAATGAAAAGCGGAGTATTTGTAAGAGCTAAGACTAGTGACAGTCGCTGGGCAACTGTAGATGTTATGGACTTGACTGAAGATTCATTCAGATTGTTTATGCTACGCAAGTTGAAAGAAATGAATACTGTAGCACATTTGCCCGAAGAAGATACATTTGATTTAGAAACACCCTTAACTAAAGCACAGGCAGAACTATGAGTAAAGCTAAACATAAACCTTATCAGTGGATTGATGGCGAAACTGCGGATCGTATTACTAGTCTTAATTTAAAAGACTATCGTGCGTATCTTAAGAAAGAAATCAAGCAATGGAAGAAAAATCCAAAGACAGAAGCTAACCCAGATGGCTATTGGTTGCATCCTGAGGATATAGTAATCAACATGCGTACTATTGAAGCACTGGATTTGATTATTAGTCATTTTCCACAAACATCGGATGAAATAAAATGAGCAGATACACTACAGTTTATAAAGAAGTCGAGATTGATGTTG
>Ga0214164_1000180_pt1 | contig 42766 bp, 19 predicted proteins | sample TroBogepilimnion_13_FD_153003 | JGI IMG/M metagenome (GOLD analysis project Ga0214164, IMG submission 153003) | Freshwater microbial communities from Trout Bog Lake, WI - Practice 03JUN2009 epilimnion v4 | ecosystem: Environmental > Aquatic > Freshwater > Lake > Epilimnion/Euphotic zone ... | reverse complement strand
GATGTTGAAGTAGCCGATGCCCAGGTTGCGCCAGACGATGGAAAACTTCGGATCAATTTTTGAGCTGCGTTCCCAAAGTTCAATCGCCTCGGTATGACGGCGACGGTCGTAGAACAGATTGCCTAGATAATACGGCGCGCGGGCGTCGCCGTGATTCACTGCCATGGCGGCTTCGAGAATGGCGATCTCCTCCAGTCGCGCTGGGAAGCAGTAGTCGGACGGTAAGGCTGCGGCGCGTTTAACATGCTTCAGCGCGGCTTTGTCATTGCCACGTTTGTGTTCCAGCCAGCCGAGTGTGTAATTGACCAGCGGCAGCGCACCCCAGCTTTGGTCGGGCAAATCGGCGCGCCCCACACTGGCGGAATACAGCAATTGAATCGCCTCGGCAAAAAAACCTGCGCGAGCGAAATCGTGTGCGAGGTCGAGTTGCGTTTGCAAATCGCATTTCAATTCAACGCCGCGCAACTGCCTCGCCCACCAGTCGAGCGGGTCGAGCGCCAGCGTCTCGCGCAGCAACGTGTCAGCCTCGGCGGCGAGATTGAGTTTCCGCAGCACGATGGCCTTGAGATTACGAGCGCGGAGGTTGTCCGTGTCGAAACGGAGCGAGCGGTCCAGGTGGTCCAGCGCGATTGACCAGTCTTGGCGCGCGCAATCAATCTCAGCCAGTGCGTGATAGCCCGCCGCCATCCACGCCTGATTCCAACACGCTTTGTAGAGCGCAGCGTAGGCTTCGTCGTCGCGGCCCAGATGGCGCAGCGTCAGTCCAAGATGGTAATACGCTTCACCATCATAAGGATTGGCGTTGCGGCGCGTGAGACGGGCAATGGCGGCGTGAAAATGTTTTACGACGTCGGCAAATTCGCCGCGTTTGAGATGCCACAGGCCGAGCGCGTTGTTGCAGCGCGCATCGTGCGGGTCGCGGCGCAACGCTTCCCGCCAGTAGAGCGTGGCGCAGCGGGTGGCGTGGCGATACTGATCCAGATGCAGGCCAGTGATGAACAGTTCGTCGTTGCTGGCGATATCGGCGGGCGCGGGCGGTTCGGTGGCGGGCGGTGGGACTTCGCCCTTAGTGCGCGGCTTTGGTTGATAGCTGATGATTTCAATGCCGTCTTGATCCACGACGCGCAAATGCAAATCCGTTTCGGCCACGCCACGCGGGAGTTTGATTTCAGTCAGGAACGGAGTGTCGGGCGCAAGGTCGCGGGTGACGGAGAAAAGCTTTTTGCCTTTCGCAATGAGCACAATTGTTGCGCCGGAGAACCTGCGCGTCACGGAAATTCCAAGTTGGACGGGCGAGACGCCTGTCCAGATGTTGACTCGCAGAGCTATCGCCGCGTCGAGGTTCGCGTGGTGTGCCGGGCCGATCTTCTGAATCGGATACCAATACTGACTCCAGGTTTTGGTTTCGCCGGGCTGAAGAAAGCTGAAGTCAGGCTGGTTGTCGGTATAAACGCCGGCCATGATTTCGATGTAGGGCGGAAATTCGCCGCGCGCATTGGCATCGGCGAGGTTGCGATCCCACGCGTAGCCGAACTCGTGATTGCCCCATGTCCATTGCTTTTTGCCGGGCGAGATGTGATGATTGGCGATATGAACAATGCCCGCCTGCGCCTTGTAATCGTAGCCGCCGAAGAAATCTTCCTGGCTGCCCATGCACATATATGAAGTGGGCACGGGGATGTTGGCGTAGAACGAGAGGTCGTTGGCCGCGTAGTTGACCGGCGCTTTGCCACCACAATTGGGCGGGACGTATTGCCTTGGGACTTCGTTCTTCGGAACGCCTTTGCGCCCGCGCTCGCCGTAGTTCACGCCGTAGTAATGGCCTTGCGCCAGCGGGTATTCGCTCATCGAACGGCGCGCGTGGTCGGCCACGTAATAAACATCCGGCGGAAAAAAACTTTGATACGCCTCATGCACTTCCGTGGCGACGTTGGCCCACCAAAGAAACGTCTGTGTCAGCGGCGTGCGATTGTAGGCGCGGACTTTGAGTTCCACGTAGGCTTTGCCAGGATGCAGGCATACACCGTGCATGCCTTTCATGCGGCACATCGGATCGTGGTCACTGCACCAGACGGTCACCGAACCGTCGGCATGTTTCTCGATCTCGTGGTCAACCGGCAGAAACGTCGCGGGCCGATGATGCTGCGGCCAGTTGAATTCGATACCGCCGGAAATCCACGGCCCGGCAAGTCCCACGAGCGCGGGCTTGATGACGTGCTGGTTGTAGATGAGGTCGTAGCCGTTGGACTTGTCCACCATCCGGTGGATGCGTCCGCCAACCTCCGGCAGCACCAACACGCGGAGGAATTCGTTCTCAATCCAAATCGCCTTCCACTCCCGATCAACCGGCTTTTCCACAATGCGATCGGTGAACGGCAGCGGATAGACCTTGCCGCTGCTGCCTTGATAGACGCGCTTCTCCAGAAACATCGGATTCTTATCCGGCGCGGCAGGGAGATAGGTGGGTAGCGTCAGGACCTCGGTCCAAGAACGCACGTTTTGGTCTGATTTCATAGTTCGTGCTGGGACTTGATCGATCTGGCAAAGACTAGGTCCAGGCCGGTTGCATAGTATTATTCGGTAAACGGAGGGAAAGTGGTTGGGGCTCTTATTATAAAAAATTAGGATTTGGGCAGCCGAGCGCCAGTATCAATAGCATCTCTGGATTATGACTTTATCATATGTCCATGGTATGATTTAGTTTCTAATTGGCCCACCGTCCGGCTTGAGACCAGCAATTTTTCATTGAAATCACCCCGCTTTTTTGGATGAATTCGATGACGATCACATTTACGCGATTTGTAATTTTCAAATCTAGGTTTTCGCTTTCCAGTTCATTGAACTTTCGATTATCAGTTGGGCCAGCAGTGTTTCTCGAATGTTCCACGTGTGCCAAAGGATTTACTTGCCGTCAGCGTGTGATTTTCTTTTCGTGCCGCAGCCTGCGGAACCTTGCAGAAATATTCGGCATTATCATGCCAGCCATTAGAAAATACCTTTAGCCAAAAATACAATAGTTACGCCGCGCCGCTCAATTATCAGACTCTGGGAAGATCCAGCGGGAATCAAAAACCGGCTTGATATTTCCTTGCTGCATCTTCCAATATTTGTCCAGATATAACTTCACCGCTGTCTCGTAACTCAAATCGGGATGTTTTGTCCATTTCCACGCCAATGACAAATGACTCGTCATTGAAGGCAGATGAATAAGCCGATCATGCACAGCAATAGTTTTCCCATCAGCCTTGGCAGAGGTGACGCTCAAAAACCAAGGCACATGGAAAATCAATTCGGTGGGTGGTTGCCGCCAATTGGACTCAATTACAACTTCCGCCCCAGCCGAAGCCGATTTGATGTGGAATGAAATGGATCCAAAATCAGTTGGGGCATTCTCAACACGAATCTCTTTTCCCTTCTCAAGCCAGAGGGGGGACAAAGCACTGGCTAGATGAAGTTGTAGTTTTTGGGTGTCTTCGCGGACAAGCATATTGCGTAAAAATTCGTTGAAACGGGCGGCGCACCATCCGTGTGGTGGGTAATTGTCATGAGGAAAGCGGTCGCGCCAAGCCCACAGGTCGTATTCAAAACCTGATTGCGTGCTTCCGGTGTGAAGGAGAAAAGAATAGAAATCGGTGATTGCTTCCCGGTCCATGCCTAATGCCAGCATGGGTTCAAGCACGTTAAATATCTCATAATGATGGAGAAGTGCTTTTCTGGGTTTTGACCAGTCTGTGCCATTGGTTTCAATCATAGTTTTAAATTTCATGGCATTTTCCGCATAAGTTGTGATGCCTTCCTGATAGGTAAATTTTCGGATGTTATTTACGGTGCCCAAAACGAACGGATCATCCGCACGAAATACACCGAACGGATAGATTCCACCAGTGGCGTTTTCCCAGTCCATCCCGTCCATCGGGTTGTCGAGTCCGGGTGGGATATATCCGCCGGTAGATTGGGTCACAATGGCTAGTTGATGCTTGAAGTTGGCAAGATACTCATCATGCATGGCCTGATATTTTGCCGCATCCTCTGTTTTGCCCAGCGCTTCGGCCATTTGCACGGCACCTTTTAATCCCAACAACACCCAAAAACTATGGCCAGTATAGTGACCGTTGATCATTTCATTGTCGTAGGGACCGGCCACAGGCCATAAGCCAAGTGGATCCCTTGCAATTTCAGCCTTCAACTTTTCAATGTGTTGCGGAATTGCCACATATACTCTTTCGGCAAACCTCTTATCCCCGGTAATGCGGTAGTGTGCCGCCATGGTCCAGACTGCTTGGCCCCAGGCATCGGGGTGCGTCATCCTGAATCCAGTCAATGCTCCAGTGTTGTCTTTCAGCAAAATGTAATTAATGCATTGTTCAGCCAAATCAGGGCGACCCAGCAAATCATATGTGTGAATGATGAACGCCGCATCCCGCGAAAAGAATGCGTTATAATGCACCATGTTGACGGTCTGGATGAATGTTTTTCGATCCTCCTCCATGTTTCTGGCAACCATGTCATACATCAAAGATGCCTTTTGCATGCTGACGACTTTTTCTTCTGGAACAAAGAACTTGGTCGCGCCATTCAACTCATGATTCCAAAAGCCTGTAGTCTGTTGGAGATATTTGTCATATTCAGCGTCAATCACGGACTTAAGTTGAGCCGAACGGGTTTCTTCCACCGGCGCAAAAGGAATTTTGAAGACCACCGATGCCGTTTGGCCGGGTTTGAGATTCATCGAAAACTCGATTGGTTCGATGTTAGCTTCGGGTTGAATGACCGCCCAATTAGTCGAGTCGGTTGCGTAAGTGAAAACTAGATGACCACTGCGATATACTTGGGAGTCGTTCTTTATTCTCATTTCTTCCCATGACTTCCAAGGCTTCCAATTTGCACGGTCCGTGAATTTATCCACCCACCACCAGGGTTTTCGCGATTTAAACAAATCTTGCACCCATTCGCCTTTATGATCAAAGAATCTCCCGCCGACAGCCGCCCGACGAGTTTCACTTCCAGGATTGTGGGCAGAAACCTGAATAAACACGACCAAGTTGTCGAGTGGGTCCAGATTAACCGAGGTGGCGAAGGACTTAACCTGATATTCGATGCCATCGCAAAGCATGGCATAGTTGAGAATCGGCATGCAATCATTCGAGAGTGTGCGTAGACGGCTATTCAAAGGCTTAAGCGGCGTGCCGGCAGTTAGTGTGAATTCTCCAAACTGGGTGTTGTAACCGCCGTCATAAGTGACCTGCACTCCCTTGGGAGCGTCCTTGAAGCCGAGCTGATCGTTCTGTCTCAAAAAATAACTGAACGGCTTGACTACATCCTGCTTTTGTTCCGATAAATGCGGATTAAACACGAATGGAGCATCTTGAGCCAGCACAGCTTTTTTATCAGTAATAGCCACGGCTAAGATTGCGATGGCGGAAAATATTTTTAACTTATTCATAAATTACAAGTCAGGCTGCTACGCAAAGGTTGATTTTGTTGTAGTGCTATTTTATTCATTATTTGACCAGAAATGATAATGACCCCCGCCAACCCGAAAGACTGCCGCGGTGCCTTCCATACGTAGAAATTGGATGCCTTCTGCACTTGCAGCGCTTACGCCCGACTCAGTAACCCTGGCAACGTCTTTTGCCGGCACATACACCGTGGCTGTCGTATTAGCAGGAATGGTGATTTTCAAACTCAACTTTCGATCCTCCCGCCGCCAATTGCTGACGATCAGTCCGCGCACAGAATTGTAGCTGCAGTTTACCCAATTCAGTGTCTTCGGCATTTGTGGCCGGATGAGGATGCGGTCGAAACCGACGGCGTCGGGCGCGGGTTGAATGCCGCCTAACCACTGGTAAAACCATTGGCTGACCGAGCCGAACATCGGATGGTTGTGGGAGTATGTGTTATCGCCGCCTTTCCAGTGCTCCCAGAGAGTCGTGGCGCCATTCTCCAGCATGTAACCCCAGCCCGGAAAGGTCTTCTGGCTAACAATCGCAGTTGCGAGATCGGCGTGACCTTCGCGCGAGAGAACATTCAGCAGGAATTTGGTTCCAAAAATCCCGGTGGATAGATGTGGCTCGGGCGCCTCACTAAATTCATTCAGTAGAAACTGCAGCACTACGTCACGCTGCTCAGCCGGAACAAAATCGAGGTAAAGTGCGAAGGACTGGCTGGCTTGCGTTCCGAGGCCAATCTGGCCGTTGGTGGGATTGAAAAACTTTTTGCGATAGGCGTTTTCAAGGTCGGCGGTTAGGCGCCGATACTTCACCGCATCCTCGTTGCGCCCCAAAATGGACGCCAACTCGCCGACTGTTTTTGCACCGGCGGCAAACAATGGTGTCACCATTTCAGGGGGCGGCACCGGCGCGAGACTCTCGTGGTCGCTCAAGCCATCGGCGACGATGAAGCTCGGATTTTTCGCCATCTCCAAATCGAGCCAGCGACTGGCAGTTTCATATTGTTCCTCCAATAAGTTTCGCGTGCCGTAATACTGATGAAGCTGCCGCAGCACGAGCGGAAAGGCCATGCCCCAAGCCGGTCCGCAGTATTGAATACCAACAAAGGGCGCTGTGTCGGGCAACCCGCCGTTCGGCTGCACGGTGTCAGCCCAGTCCCGCATGACTTTGGTGTAAAAACTAGCCATGTCGTAGTTCATCATGAACGCTTCGCTGGTTACAGCTAGGTCGCCACCATAACCAAAGCGCTCGCGATGTGGGCAATCCGACTGCACGCTATAAATATTGCTCAAGAACGTCCAGTCGCACATCGCTTGGATGCGGTTGAACTGCTCGCTGGAACAGGCGAACGAGCCGACACGTTCCACATCCGAATTGAGCCGCAGGCCGGTGATCGAATCTAGCGAGGGTTTGTTGGGCAATCCCGTCACTTCCACATAGCGGAAGGCATGAAAGGTAAAGCGCGGAGTATAGCTCTCGGTTCCACAGCCCTTGGTGATGAAGGTGTCGCTTTGCCAAGCGATCGATGGAGCACCCGGACCCCCAATGCTGGTTTCCTGACCGATCGCATTTTTGCGTTTGCTCTTGATCTGCCCGGCAACACTGGTCATTGGATTAAGAGTTCCATCCTTGTTCAGAAGTTCGCCATACCGGAGTGTCAGATGCGTCCCTGCTGGCGCGGAAACTTTGAGATTCACCCAACCGCCAAAGTTTTGGCCCAGATCAAAAATAAAAACGCCTGGCGATGGTTCAGTCAGTTTCACCGGCTTGATTTTCTTCGTGACCCGAATCGGCGGCTGTGACTGTGCGTGCAGCGCGCCAGCAGGTTCAGTGGCCACGGTCGCCGACCGCCAGTTGGCATCGTCAAAACCCTCACAATCCCAGCCAGAAATTTCGTGGCGTGCGTCGTAAATTTCGCCAAGGTAGATGCTGTTAAAACGAATCGGTCCATCGCATACTTTCCATGTCGTGTCGCTGACCATCGCCTGCGTGGTTCCGTCAGTGAAATCCAGCTGCAAGCGCGCGATGAAACGTGGACGTCCAACCGTCAACTTTTCGCGAAGATTGAGATGGCCCCACATGCGCAGCGGGAGCGGATTATACCAGCCGTTGCCCAACATCACGCCAAGGCAGTTATCGCCACGCCGAAGCTGGTCTGTCACATCGAACGTGCTGTAAAGAATCCGTTCGGCATATTGGGTCCAGCCTGGATCAAGCATCTGGTCTCCAATTCGCTGGCCATTCAGACTGGCCTCGTAGTATCCCAGCCCAGATATGTAAAGTCGCGCTCGGGCGACTTTCTTGGCGATAATAAATTGTTTTCGGAACAACGGTGCTGGGTCATCTTTATAAAAATCTTCATCTCTCTTAGGATTTTCCTTGCCGTCGTTCAGCCATTGCGCCTGCCAATCCGCTACGGACATCAGACCCATCTCCCATCGGGCTGGCTTACTCCACGCTGATGCGTGGTCGTCCTTATCCCACACGCGCACTTTCCAGAAGACGGGTTGCGATGATGAAAGTATTTTTCCCTCGTAGCAAATGCCAGTCGTTGCGTTGGTGATCACCCGCCCGCTGTCCCAAAGATCGCCGATGGAATGTGTCAGCAAGGCGGGCGACGAGGCGACGATTACCTGAAAGGCTGTCTGACGCTGGTTTCGCGAGTTGCTTTCCAACCGCCACGACAGTTCCGGATTCTTTGCGTCTACACCCAATGGGCTTTCAGAAAAATTGCATCGTAGATCTGCGGGCACGAGTGATTGGATGGTGGCAGCACCGCGAGTAGAACCAGCCACAGTCACTCCTGCCAAACAGATAATCAAAATAACCAAATACGAGGTCCATTTCCTGAACTCGCCACAACCGACCTCATGACGCTGGTGGGCGCTAAAACGCAGGCCATTTTGACCGTTTGCACAACGCATCTTGAAAGATTGATTAAACGGATTCGGATAGTTTCAAATATTGGGAAACTAATCTCAATGGGATCACTAAAAAATGCGTCAAAGATGGGAAAGTTTATCTCCCCGCCCCCCAAGATATTTCACCACGGCTTCGGTGCGGGAACTCACGTGAAGTTTGTAATAGATTCGGCTCGCATGAGCGCGCACTGTGTCCAAGCCAACGCCCAATTGAGCGGCAATTTCTTTATAGCGGAAACCATCGGCTAGGAGTTGTAGGACTTCCTGCTCGCGAGGCGTAAGAGTGCTCATTTCAGCCTTTTGCCTGCCGATATTCTGAAAATGTTGTTTTACCTGCTCGGCCATGTCGCGGGCAAGCGGCAGACCGCCCGCTTGTGCCTGTTGAAGTGCTTCCAGCAATTTGTCGCCCAGCGCGCGTTTGAGCAGATAGCCGCTCGCACCGGCTTTTAGGGAATCGAAAAGGTAATCATCCTCATCATACACGGTCAGCATGATAATCGGCGTCGTGGGCAGAATCGGCTTGAGTCGTGCCACGCATTCAATACCGGACATGCCTGGCAAACCAATGTCCATCAAAACCACATCAGGTTTGAGCTGGGGAATTTCCACCAAGGCCGTTTCCCCATCGGGCAAGGCGCCGGCACAGCAGTATCCGGCGGTCCGATTGATGTAAGCGATCATGGTTTTCCGGAGATTCGCATCATCCTCCACCACCACGACGCGCGCCGGCGGCGAGGCAGAATGGTCCGTAGCCTCGACGCTTTGCGCGAGCAAATCGGATTTTCTGGCTGGCCTGACGGGCATCTCAATCACTCCTGTCTTTTAACATAAACCCACTTTGGCTGGTATTACACTTTTGTGGGGGGTAGTGTCGCCCGTGGCAATTTTTAGCCGACGACATTTGGTTGTTTATGGAGGGCACCGGAATTCATTTCTCGTTTTGCGGCGGCAAGGGAAAACACAGACGCACAACCGTGCCGCAGCCCGGCTGGGACTGCAACTCAAAATCGCCGCCAATGTCTTGCATCCGCTGCCGCATATTCTTCAAGCCGCTGCCATTTTCCTCCACGGTGCCGGCGTCAAAGCCCTGCCCGTTGTCGGCCACGATGATGCGGCATCGTTCAGGTTCGCAAACTATTTCGATGCGGACCATGGAGGCGTGCGAATGTTTCAGAGCATTGGTGAGCGCCTCCTTGTAGGCCAGAAACACGTTATGACGCACCTCCGCGTGAACGGGATGTCCGGGCAGTTCCGCTGGCGCAGTGAATTGGTATTGGCGTGGAATTTTTTCAAACAATTCATCTGTGCGGCGACTAAGATATTTCACCAAGCTGCGCAGCGTATCATTCTGGGGACGCACGGCCCAGACGATGGCTTCGAGCGATTGGGACATTTCGCGGGCAGCGGCGGATATTTTTTGGGTTTGGACGTGCAGTTCATCCGGGCTGCCAGAACTGGCGGCCATGTCGCCAAGCAAGGCGACTTCAGTGAGGCTAGCACCGAGGTCGTCATGGATGTCGCGAGCAATCCGGGCGCGCTCCTGCGTCAAGGCGCGTTCGCGTTCCACCGCCGCTCGTTCCAAGGCGTGTTCGCGTTCCACCGCCGCGAGTTTGCGCCGGTTGCGGCTGCGTTCAATTTGCCGGGCGGCAAAACCGGCGCCGCCCAACAACATTAGCCCCATACCGAATTGAAACCATTTAGTCTCCCAGAATCTAGGCACGACAGTCAAACGCAAGACTGCCTCCGTCACGTTCCAAACTCCATCGTTATCGCAAGCGGAAACCCGGAACTTATATTCGCCGGGCGGCAGGCGATTGTATTGTGCCGAGCGACGGGTTCCCGCCTCACCCCAATCATTCTCCAAGCCGTCGAGCCGGTAGCGAAAGTAAAGATGCGTCGGCGACATGATGTTTGGGGAAGTAAAAAAAATCTCTATGGTCCGCACGCCCGACACCATCTGGATGGATTCGGTTTGGTTGAACGGCGTGGGCTGGCCATCCACACGCACTTCTTCAATAACCGGTGGCCAGGTCTGTGGATGGCGCACGATGCTGGACGGATCAAAACCCACCAACCCCGGACCGTTGGGAAACCAAAGCCGTCCATCAGCAGATCTCGCGGCCGTTGGCTGGCTACCGCCGGAAAAAACCTTGTAAGGCAATCCATCGGCCACGGTCAACTGCCAGCGAAATGGTTTTCGGTTGCCAGCTTGGGAATCTAACAACGATTGTTTGCCATAGCCGTAAATACCATTTTCAGAACCGATCCACAGATTGCCTACGCCATCGGCCATCATGGCAAATTGGAGATTGCTGGGTATACCATCCTTTTCCCAAGTCCATTGGCGAATTTGATCGCCAGCCAGCCGAAACAAGCCGTCGCCATAAGTGGCGATCCAGACAGAGCCATCCGTATCGGGGACCAGCGAACAGACTTTGACGCCACTACCCCACCCGCGCCGCGCTTCCGCCGTTCCATTCGTGGGTGCCGAGAGTTCAAAACGATCCTGCTTCTGCCAAAAAACGCCCCGCCCTGAAACCGCCACCCAGAATCGACCGGCGGCATCTCGAGTAATGGCGAAAATCCGGCCCGGAGGCAGTCCGTTGCTTTGATTAAGTTGCGCTTGTTTGGGATCGTTTAAGCAAACCAATCCCTTGGTGGTGCCCGCCCACAATTTCCGTTGCGGGTCTTCGTAAAGCGCGTCAACGGTAGCGTCCCCAGTTCCAGTTTCAACGAACGTGAAGTGTCCGTCTTGATAACGAAACAAACCCGTGCTGGTTCCGGCCCAAAGATTACTGTGGGAATCTTCGAATATTGTGTTGATGAGCATTCCATCCAGACCCTGCGGTTCACCAACGTGGTTGGTGCCGAAATCCCGCCAGCGAAAAATGCCGATGCCGTCCGTTCCGCCCCAAATGCTGCCATCATGCCTGACACAAACGGTGAGGAGCTCGTTCAGATGGTCGGCGTTTGCCGGTTTTGGGAGAGTAAATATGTTCAGGGGTTGTGGCACGGCTTGGCGTAAGCCTGAGGTGCGAGTCCCAATCCAGATCGAACTGTGTTCATCTGCCGCCAAACATAACGTTTCGGCTTGTGAGAAAGACAAATCAGCCTTGAGTTGTTGCCAGTGACCGCCAATGGGGCGATAGTAAACACCGGCACCCGGGGTTCCGCACCATAGGTTTCCGGCTTGGTCTTCCAACAGCGCGCCCTGTCTTTCTTTTCCGGGATCCTTCCAGGGGGTATCCGGCCAAGGATAGGATTGCTTTTCTTCCGTGAGTTGGCCGGCCTTGAATTTGTAAATTCGCACGCCGCTATTCTTATCCTGTTGTGCTGCTAACCATAAACCGCCATCCTGCGCCAGCGCCATTACACGGATTAAGCCGGCGGGGGCGGCGGATTTTTCCTCGTGGCATCTTTCCGCCTCAATCCAACCCAATTGACCGGGTGCCGTCAGATACAAGATGCGCCCTCGCGGGTCAGCCAGCACTTTTAAAATATTGAGCGCGGGCAGGCCGTTGGTAGTGAAGCTCTCTGTCTGACCATTTTTGAAACGAATTAATCCGGCTCCAGCGGTAGCCAGCCACAAATTGCCGCCCGAGTCGGTCACCATGGAATTGATTCTCCGGACATAGCCAGCCTTGCCCAAATCCACCGTGGTAAAGCGCCCTTTTTCAAGTTTCGTCAAAGTGCCTTCTGCCTGACCGATCCATAAAACTCCCTGTTGGTCCACAGTCAGACTGGCAACTCGATCGCCCTTGAGTTCCACCGTAGTCTCTGGGTTAAAAGTTAAAAAGTGAACCCCATCAAACCTGACCAAACCACGCTGAGTGCCCAGCCAGACATATCCGTCATGGGTGCGTGCCACGGCATTAATGGCAGCGCTAGGTAAGCCGTCTTCCAGATCCCAGTTATGCATCAAAAAATCTCCTGCTGGTGGTGGGGTGGCGGCGGCGCATGCTCCCACTATCAGAACTAAACCCAAATTCGCACCAGTGCGGCTGAAAAAGGCAAGTAGCCGAGACCGGGTTTGCAACCGAGTGATCATGAGCCAATTTGTAACGATACCATTGGTGGCGCACAAGCAAAGACCGACACCGGCATCGAAACATACACCCCCCCCCAAAAGTGTAATAGCCAGCTTCACTGCTTCTGTTAATCTTAACGACAAGTCCCCACGGCATGAGTCAAATAATTGACCCTGTGGTTTCAACCCTTAAACCTCATGAAAAATAGATTAATGCAGTTGTTCAAACCGTTCTCCCGCTACGCTGTGCACGCGGCCTTTCTGGCGCTGACCATGGCGGCTGCCCAGGCCCAACAAAGTGGCGTCTGGACGAATCTTGCCGGTGGTAGTTGGGCGAACTCGGCCAACTGGAGTGCCGGTGCCATCGCCAACGGCACGGATGCCACCGCTGATTTCAGCCAGTTCACTTTGGGTGTCGCCCCGACGGTGACTCTGGATGGGGCGCAGAGTATCGGCAACCTGATTTTTGGGGACAAAGGCAACACCTACGGCTGGAAGTTGAACACCGGCAGCGGCGGGCCGCTCACATTGTCTGTCAGCAGTGGATCGCCCGTCATCACTGTGAACGGACAAACCACGACCGTTGGTCTGGTTCTGGATGGCACGCAGGGGCTGGCCAAAGTCGGGGCAGGCACGCTGGTCCTGACCAACGCGAACACCTTCACTGGCGGACTCACTCTCAGCAACGGGGTGGCGCTGGAGGATTTCACCAGCCTGTCCACGCCGACGGACCTGATTAACAACGGCAATGCGCTCACCAACGCCGGCGGCTTCTTGATCATAAAAAGTAGCACCAGCGGTGCCACCAGCCAGAGTTTCAGCAGAGTATCTATCCGGCCTGGCGGCGGCGGGATTCTCGGCAATGTCAATGGCGGTGCCAGCACCACCATTAACCTGGGTGCTGGATTTACCAACAGCATCGCGGGCGGTAGCCTATTGATTGGCTCGTTCGGGGCGAACAACAACGGTTTGATTTTCACCACGACAAGCAAGACCAACACTCAGTTCCCTGGCAGCGCCCTTGTCGTCAATACCTACGGCCCGCGGATAGTTTATACTTCTGACAATGGCACGACGGTTGATTGGGCCACGACCATGTCCAGCGGGTCGCCCTACGCTATTACAAATTACACTGCCTATACCACAGTGTCCTCTTCGGGTGTTTTTACAAACTGGAATACGGTTGGCACTAACTTCAGCATGGCCGGCGGTATATCCGTAACCAGCACTGTCCTCACCAGACCTCAAACCCTAAAGATGTTTGGCGGTTCTTCGTTGGACATCGGCACAAATAAAATGAACATCCAGAACAGCGGCCTGCTCTGTGTCGGCTCCACGGCTTGCTCCATCTCAGGTGGCGCGGCGGTCGCTAGCATCTCGGGAATCTGTGGCAACTTTGGAAATAATCCTTATGATTTGGTGGTTCAGCAGTATAACACCGCCGGCTTGAATGTCGGCGCGGGATTTTGCGATCCGCTTGCCAGCAGTGGTCCTTTGTCTCTCGTCAAAGCTGGTCCCGGCACCCTGACGCTTACCGGCACCAACCAATATACGGGAGCAACCTACATCAACGCTGGAACACTGACGGTGGCTGGGGCGGGGCAGTTGAGCACCAACGCCACTGTCAACTATGCGGGCAAGATTTTTAACAATAGCGTGTTCAACTACGCCAGCAGCAAAGCCCAAATCTTGAGCGGTGGGATCTCCGGCATCGGTTCCCTCACCAATGCCGGTCCCGGCACGCTGACGCTCACGGGAACCAACACCTATACCTATACCGGCTCCACGACCATTACCGGCGGCACGCTGGCGTTGAGTGGCAATGGGTCTCTCAGCAACACGGCGGTCATCACCATCAATGGCGGCACGCTGGCGCTGGCTGGTGTGACCAATGTCGTTGGCTCACCCACCAGCCCGATTGGCAAAGTGAACCTCACCAGTGCGACGTTGCAACTTCCAGCGGACGCAAACACAACCAATATCTGCGCGAGTTCGCTCAATCTGGCCGACAATAATAGCGTCATTAACGTTTCTGCGCTGCCCACGATAACCGCGAATCCGAGCTTGTTCCCGCTCATAAGCTACACCTCGTTTTCGGGCGGCAGCATCAATCTCGGCACGCTGCCAAGTATCTATAAAGGTTATCTTTCCAACGACATGGCCAGCCTTGTCATCTGGCTCGTCGTCACCAACGCCCCGGCCAAGCCCGTTGTATGGGGTGGCGGCGTGAATAATCTTTGGAACACCACCACCTTGAATTGGACGAATGCCGGCGTAGCCGTGATATACAACGAAAATGACTTTGTGACGTTTGACGATTTAGGCAAGACCAACCTCGTCAACCTGACCAGCAGCCACACGCCCGCGACTTTGGCCCTGACAAATAATGTTCTGAACTACACTTTTACCGGTGTCGGGAGCATTGGTGGTGTGGTGGGCTTGAACAAGCAGGGAAGCGCCTCCCTGACATTGGCGGAAACTGGCGGTGACAACTTTAGTGGCGGCATCGTGGTTGGCGGCGGCACGGTGGTTCTCGACGACGCCAACTGCGCCATTTTCGGCGGCGTGAGCATTGCCAGCGGCGCTACGCTGCAAATCGGCAACAACGACACAAATGGCAGCCTGCCGACCGGAACTGTGGACGACCAGGGAACGGTGGCTTTCAAACGGACAGACAATATCCTGTTAAGCAGAGTTATTCCCGGCGGTGGCGGGCTGACCCAGAATGGCAGCGGTAAGCTTACGCTGAGCGCCACCAACACATACACTGGCAATACGACGGTGCTTCAAGGCACGCTGGCCTTGGGTGTGGCGGGCGCGGTGAACTCCAGTGCGCAGATTGATGTCAGCAATGGAACGCTTGATTTGTCAGCCGTGACGGGATCAACTACGATGTCCCTTCTGCCCCCCGTCACCCTTACCAATGCAGGTCTGACAGTTGGAGCGCCTTATCTCAAAGCGGGAGTCAACCTGACCAGTTTGAGTGTTGGCGGGCCTGCCAACACGATCAATTTGTCGGCATTGCCACCGATGGCGAGCTATCCGGTGACGGTGACGCTTCTACAATCCGCCAGCCCGATCAGCGGAAACAATTTTGTTTTGGGCAGCCTGCCGACCGCTAGTCCGGCTTACGGCGGAACCATTTCCATCAGCGGAGATCAAACCACTCTCTATCTCACCGTCACCAACGGACCGGTGGGTGTGCGTCCGCAGGTGTATTGGACCGGCAATGATACGGTCGTTTCCAGCAATTGGTCCGACGCGTTGAACTGGCAGGCACCCGGTGCCCCGACCAGTGGGGAAAGTGTTTTCTTTAATGATGCTGGCGCGGTCGGCGCGGTGTCCAACATCAACAACATCGTGAATGCCAACACCACCATCGGCTCGCTCACTTATGGGAATACCAACAATTACCACACGACCCTGATCAATCCAGGAGTCACCCTCGCGATTTCCAACAACGCAGCGACCAATCTGGTGTTCGTGGGGACCGGAAAGGACAATGGCCTCGATCAGATCGTGGATGTCACGATGACTGGCGTTGGGGGTTCTTTGGCGGTGGTGGGCACCAACGTGGGGGCAGTCTTCAGCGTCGCTCAGGCTTCCACAACCGCCGGCAGCCATGCGGCCATTTTGGACCTTTCAGGATTGGACACTTTCAAGCTGACCGCCGGCCGGCTGCTGGTCGCAGGCGATTATGCATCCGCCGTCGCCCGGGCTGCGGGCACACTCATTCTGGCAAAAACCAACGTGATTCGACTCAATGGAGCCGCCCCGGCGCTGTGCGTTGGAGATGACCCCGGTAACGGCGGCGGCACCTTCAACTCCTTCCAGTTGGGCCAGACCAACTCGCTGTTCGTTGACACCATGACCATCGCGCGCACGAAAATGAACGGCACCTGCACGCTGAGTTTTAACCCGGCGTTAGCGGGCAATAATCCGGCTCTTTACCTGCGCGGAAACACCACCGCACAGGTTTCCGCGCTGGCCATTGGCGACGATTCGGCGATATCCGGCAGTGGTTCGAGTTCTATCGGCACGGTCGATTTGAGCCTGGGCACCGTGGATGCGCTTGTGAACACTTGCTATGTGGGCCGAGGGCAGAACGGCAACGGCTCGGGCGGCGGCAATGGCACCCTGACCCTCGGCGCAGGAGTTTTCAATGTCAATACGCTGTATGTGGCGTATGTAAGCGCCAGCACTGCGGTTGCTAACACGGTAGGCACGGTCAACGTCAATGCCAGCGGAACTCTCGTGGTCAACAGCACGCTGGCGTTGGGCGTCAACCCGGCCAGCACTCCCACCGCCACCGCCACCTTGAACATCACCAATGGAACCGTGCTCGCGAACTCCATCACCAGCAGCGTTGCATTGGTGAACAGCACCATCAATCTGGTCGGCGGCACGCTTGTTATCAGCAACACCGCCGGCACATCGGCGGCACCACTCACCACTCTGGCTCTGGACGGCGGCACGCTCCAATTAAATGTGAACGGCAATGTCAGCACTACCAATATCGTGGCCGCCAGTGTCACCACCGGAGCCACGAGCACAATCAACATCGGCTCGGTGGCCAATGTCAGCGGCACAGTGCAGATTCCGCTCATCAGTTACACCGGAACCGATCCGTTCAGCGCACTGAATCTGGGAACTTACCCGGCAGGGTATAACGCCACTCTGGTTGACAACACAGGAAAAAACAGCATTGATTTGAGCCTTGCCCCTGCAATCGCCACTAACCCAACGAACATCACGTTCAACGTGAGCGGCCACACGCTCAATCTCTCCTGGCCGTTGGATCACTTGGGTTGGCTGGTCCAATCCAACTCCGCAAACCTGGCAGTCCCTGCGTATTGGTATGACATTCCCAGCACCGCTGCGGGAACAAACTACAGCATCACGATAGACGCCACCAAGGCGAACGTATTCTACCGTCTGCGCAAACCGTAAAGCCAGTCGCAAGCTGCTTTCATTTCTGCCATTTGTGGGATCTGGCGGAAAGTGAGGTAAGCGGATTGAGGTAATGAGGCAAGTCCGGCTCGCAGCGTTTGGATGCGCTGCGAGCCGTCAACTCAATTGAATGTAGTGAAAACATAATTTTTATGAAGAGAAAAACAGAGTCCGCTTTTACGCTGATCGAACTGCTGGTGGTCATCGCCATCATCGCCATCCTGGCGGCCATGCTCTTGCCAGCATTGAGTGCTGCGAAGGAAAAGGGCAAACGAGCTGTCTGCATGAGCAATATGCGCCAAATATGCTTGGCTGCGAGGCTCTATGCGGGTGACTTTAATGGATCTTTTCCCAGCGGTGCACGCGATGATGGCGCTTATCACACCAGTTGGCTCTCGTCGAAAAACTGTGACTACTTTGTCAACACCCTGCGGCTCCCCACCAACTGCTTGTGCTGTCCTAATAAACTAAATTGGGTTACCAATACGGTTTCTGGGGTGCGTGTGGGTTATTATTGCCTCTGGGGATTTCCCACAGCGAAGGACACCTCCGTGCGTGGAAACAACTATGGCACGGGAGTTTGGCCATGGGACTCGGCCCTGAAAGATACAACCACCGTCACTCCCTATATGGACATGATGGGTGACATAATCGAAAAAGGCACGGCCTCCCCACCTGTTACTTCGGCTCCACACGGACGTGGTGGACCATTACAGAGTCAACCTGGGACGACGCCGGAACCAGACGCAATCGGTTCCAGAGGCGGTAATGTGGGGCAAGTGGATGGTTCGGTTATATGGCGTAACCAAAGGGATATGCATCAGCGTTCTGTTTTATGGTCATCGTCAGGAGTTCCCGCCACCAGCGTCTTCGGCTATTGGTGAAGGTAATCTCGTTGGCTGCCTGCAGGGCAGAACGCTTTTGAAACATGACTCGGCACCTAAAATCAAAGTTTAAGTTCCAGCGTTTGAAGGGAGGCGCATTTACCCTAATCGAACTGTTGGTAGTGATCGCCATCATCGCCATTCTGGCGGCCATGCTCTTGCCGGCTCTGGCCAAAGCCAAGCAGAGGGCGCAAATGATTTCCTGCCTCAACAATCTCAGACAAGTGGGCATGTTCATTCAGCTTTATACCGATGACAATAAGGAGGTTTTTCCCAGCGACTGGGGGCAAAACGGCCAACAGGCAGGCATGAGCACTTTCCTAAATTATGACGATTGGTATGGCAATTGTTTGGATAAATACTCGGCTGGTAATTCAAATTTATACCACTGTCCAGTCTTGCAAGGAGTGCGTAATCAATACACGCCAAATTTTCAATGGAGCTACACTTCGCCAGCCGGATCGCCATATCCAGGTTATCGTGTGGGATACGCCGCAAATTGCTTTTTCCTTTTTTACCCGGTGCTTCAGAAACTCACGGCGCAAACCGTCGGCGGTATACTTTACACCCCAAAATACCACTACAAGCGCACTTCGATTGTGACTCCTTCTGATTGCATGATGATTTGTGATAACGAGGGGGCATACAGTATGAGCTCCTATTGGACTGATGCTCAAATGGACGGAAGCGCTCCAAAATATGAAGGCGTGGCCTGTCGCCACGGTGGTTCCAGCGGCAAAGGCAGGAACGGTGGACTGGGCGTGGTGGTCTTTGCCGATGCTCATTCAGAGGCCCGCAAAGATCAAAATATAAATCCCAGCGCCAGCAATCCGTTGCTCAATTCCCGATACTGGGATCCGCTCAAAATCGCCGGTGACCAATAACAAAAACCGTGAAATAGATAGGTGAATAATTAGCAGACCCGATGACTGGTTGTGTAGTCAAATGAGCAACTGCATTTATCCTGATAAAATTACTAATCGTCCTTGTCATCAACTTGTGAAAAAATTCCTCCTGTTACTGTCCCTCGTCACAGCGGCGGCTCTAGCCACTGGCGCCTTTGCGGATAGCCTGAAGATTGAGAATGAGCGTTGCCTTGTCCAATTTGACAAAGCCGCCGGTTCCTTGTCCGTGGTGGACAAACGCAGCGGGCAAAACTTCATCACGAACGCCTCCTGGCAAACCGGCTTGCTCTCAACTCGTCTATGCGCCGTGGAGCGAAACCCGTTTGGGCAGGGTCAGGCCATCGAGGCGGTCACAACTTCGGGACAAGTCGAACGAGTCATGCTATTCCCGAGCGTCCCCTTTATTCTGCTAGAGTCGGTCCTGACCAACGCCACGGATACGGCGGTCACAGTTGCCAAGCTCCGCTCGTTGCGATTGCCGCTGGCACTCGGCCGGATGCCAGATCAATTGAAGGCAATGGGAACCGCCGGTTTGACGCATCCAGCAAAACACACCGGTAGCTATGTCTTCCTAGCCGTGGCCGATCCTGAATCGCGGCGTGGCGTGGTGGCCGGATGGATTTCGCATGAGCGCGGCGATGGCGTGATTTTTTCCGGCGTGGACAACCAGTCGGTTTATTTGGATGGCCAGGTGGATTATGGGAGACTGGTTTTACAACCGCACAGTGCTCATCAAGGCGAGTTGCTCGCCGTGGGATGTTTTGACGACGCCCGATTGGGGTTGGAAGCCTACGCCGACACCGTCGCGAAATACTACGCCATAAAACTACCGCGGCAGCCTGCCGGTTTCTGCACTTGGTATTCCGAGAAACACGCCGGTGCTAGCGACGAAACCAACCTCTTGGTGCTGGCGGATTTTGCCGCGAAGGAACTCAAGCCGTTCGGTTTCGATTTCATTCAGATTGACGATCACTGGCAGGACGGCATCTCAACTAACGGCCCCAAACGCAATTTCATGTCAGCCAAACCCGGCGGCCCTTACCCCAGCGGCATGAAAGCAACCGCCGACAACATTGCCCAACTCGGCCTGACGCCGGGGATCTGGTTCATGCCGTTTGCCGGAACATCCTATGATCCATTCTTCGCGTCGCATCAAGATTGGTTCTACCAAGACAATGACGGTAAACCGTTCGAGACGAAATGGGGCGGCAGCTGTCTCGACATGTCTGTGCCCGGCGCGCGCGACTACCTCAAAAAACTTGTCTACCGCATCGCTCACGAATGGGGCTATAAAGTTTTCAAGATGGATGGCCTCTGGACCGGCACCGGCACGCGGTTGGAGTATGTGAACAACGGTTACAAGTGGGACGAGATGGGCGAAGCTGCGCCCGCTGATCCCGCCAAGACGCAAATTGAAAACTACCGCGACGGTCTCAAGCTGGTTCGCGAAGTCGCCGGACCGGACGTGTTTCTACTTGGTTGTTGCGTCTCGCAGAACATGCGCTCGTTCGGTGGCGCGTTTGGTTTACTCGATGCCATGCGCGTCGGCCCCGACACTGGCGCGGGCCACATCGGCGCGCCCCACGCCTCGCGCAATTATTTTCTCAACGGTCGTGTCTGGTGGAACGACCCCGACTGCGTCAGCGTCCGCGCGAAAACGCCACTCGATCAGGCGCGCGTCAACGCGAGCTTCACCGCGATCACTGGCGATCTGTTTTACAACAGCGACTGGATGCCTGACTTGTCCGCCGAGCGACTCGATATTTTGAAACGCACCATGCCCGCGCACCATCTGCCGTCGCGCCCCGTGGACTATTTTGAGAACGATCCCGCCCGCATCTGGCATCTCCCGGCCCGGAACCGTGACATCGTCGCCTTCTTCAACTGGGGCGACAGTCCCACGACCATCACTTGCGCCATTGACCGCATCGGCTTGCCGGCAGCGCCTGAATACGTTGCGTTTGATTTCTGGAAGAACCAATTTCTCCCACCGTTCCGTTACGAACTGAAAGCCAGCCTGCCATCAGGCTCGTGCCGCGTCCTCGCCATCCGGCCCGTAGCCGATCATCCGCAACTGATCAGCACTTCGCGTCACATCACCCAAGGCATCATGGATGTGCTCGAAGAAAAATGGGATGCCGCAACGGCGACACTTAGCGGCATCAGCCGGGTTGTCGCCAACGATCCCTACGAACTCCGTGTCGTCGTTCCCGTCGGGGACAACTCGTGGCACGCCGTTGCGCCCGCCAGACAGGACGGCCCGAACGTGCGCCTCACTTTCACCCACGCCACCAGCGCAGAGGTGAAATGGCAAATCAAGTTCGAGCAAGGCCGTGTCGAAGCCGCCGCGCCCATCGTTGAGGAACAGCTACCTGGGATGACAACCGTGAGCGTTCCGCAGGAACGTCCGTCGGTGCCGCTGCCGCCGTCGGTTTATCTCGACAGTCTGAAGCCACTCTTCGCGAAGAACGGTTGGGGCAAGCTCGGGATCAACCAATCCATTGCTGGTAAGCCGCTCATGGTTGACGGCAAGACCTACGCGCATAGCCTCGGCTGTCACGCCAATGCGTTGGTGGTTTACGCAATCCCCACTGGTGCGAAGCGGTTTGTTGCCGTGGTTGGTCTCGACGACGAGCAAAAGAACGATGAGCGTTCTAGCATGACATTCGAAGTTTACGGCGACGTGAAGGAAATGGGCGAAACACCCGAGCTTTTGGCGAAATCCCCGGTGCTATCACCAAAGACGTTGCGCACATGGGCATTCAACGTCGAACTAACTGAGCGACACAAGGAGCTGCGACTCGTTGTATCCGATGCCGGCGACGGCATTGCCTCCGACCATGCCGATTGGGTTGACGCCGGGTTTGTTCTCCCGACGAAGTATGGCAAGGCAACAGAACAAGCACTGCGCCATTAGTAGCCGAGCCAACCAGAGAAGAATACTTTTATGCACACACTCACAAAATTGATCCTCGTTTCTTTGCTTTTACCCATTTCGGGGAAGGATTGCACGGCGGCAGAAGGAACCCTGCAGTCATCCCCCCCCTCGGTCAGCGACATCGCCGCCGCCCGTTATGCGCCGCCGGATACCTACATGAAAGATCACTGTCTAATTCAGAAGAATGGTAAGTGGCATTTGTTTGCGCCGTTGGGCAAGATTGGGACGATGTGGCGACATGAAGGTTCGGAGGAAAGCGCCGAACACATGGTTAGTGACGATCTGCTACATTGGAAACACCTAGGCACAGCCGTTCCGGCGAGCAAGCACGAAGGTTACTTTGACGGGCTTATGGGCGGCATCGCGCCCCATGTGATCGAGCACGATGGCACCTACTTTATGTTTTATGCCGGTTGGACCTTTCACAGCAAGCAGCCTTATGACAGCAAAGGTTTTCGCACGGGCATCGGAGTAGCCACAAGCAAGGATCTGATCCATTGGGAGAAACCAGAAGAGTTCGCCAAAGACGGGCTGGGGCCGAAGGGCTCCGACCAGTGCGTGGTGCGGGACGAGTCCCAGCAACGCTGGTTGTTGTATCTCGGCAGGCCCGGGGCGGTGTTTGTCTATGAAAGCAAAGACCTCTGGCATTGGTCAGAAGCCGGATTCGCACTCACTCATGCCGACATCGTGGGGGGCAACACCGGTGGAAATCCGGGCGAAAGTCCCTTTGTGATGAAGCATCCTCGCTCGGGGAAATGGATCATTTTTGTCAACGGCGGTTATTCCGTGTCGGACAATCCGCTCAAGTTTCCCAAAGTCCAACCGTATCCATTTAAGGCTGGGGTCTTCTCTTTCCCTAATCACCACGATGAAGGACAGGGAACGTTCTATCATGCGGATGACGATGGGGTCGGTTTTGCGCATGAGATTATTGAGTTCAACGGCCAGTGGTATATGACCGGTGCGGTCGGTACAGACGGACACACCAAACTCAAGTTCACACCCATAGCATGGACGGAAGACGCGCTCACGCTCGCCCCTGTGAGCATTCCGCCCAACGGGAGCAGTAAATGAATGTTCGGCATTTTCTATATTTTAAAAATCATTCCCTCACCATGAAGATCAGATTTCTAGCGCTGGCCGCAACCACGGCTCTCTTGGGAAATGCTATAACCTGTGCCGCAGCTACAACCTTCGGTGAAGATACCGAGTTTCTGGGTAAACACACCGAGTTAGTCATGCTCAGCGATGCTCTCGGCCGGGCCAAGGTCGTCGTCGCTCCGTCTTGGCAGGGACGGGTGATGACCAGCACTGCCGGTGGTGACGGCGGGGCTGGCTTTGGTTGGATCAACCGCGAGTTGATAGCGTCTGGCAAACTGCAGGAGCACATCAATGTTTTCGGCGGCGAAGACCGCATGTGGCTTGGCCCCGAAGGCGGACAGTTTTCTATCTTCTTCGCCAAAGGCGCAACGTTTGATCTCCAACACTGGTTCACACCCAAGGCCATTGACACCATGCCGTGGTCGGTAACGAGCAAATCGTCAGACCGGGTGAAAGTCGCCGCGGAATTTGCCTTAACTAATTTTTCCGGCACAAGTTTTGAAATTAAAGCCGAACGCGAAGTGCGGCTGCTTTCGACCGAGACCGTGTGGAAAAAACTCGGGGTGTCGCCGGTTGCTGGCGTAGATCTTGTCGCATACGAATCCGACAATAAAATTATCAACGTCGGCAAGGACACTTGGAAAAAAGAAACCGGACTGCTTTCGGTCTGGATTCTCGGCATGTTCAATCCGTCCGCAAAAACAACTATTGTCGTGCCCATAAAATCTGGGCCGGAATTCAGGTTGGGAACAAAAGTCACTTCAGACTACTTCGGTGACATTCCACCGGAGCGACTGAAAGTCACCGACGACGTGGTTTATCTCAGTGCCGACGGCAATTTCCGCAGCAAGATCGGCATCAATCCAAAGCGAAGCAAGGGTGTGCTCGGCAGTTATGACGCCAAGAACAAAGTCCTGACCATCGTTCAGTTCACACAACCTGAAGGCGTGACGGATTACGTGAACTCGCTCTGGAAGATTCAGGGAAACCCCTTCGGTGGTGACGCCGCGAACAGCTACAACGATGGCCCGCCTGCGCCTGGTGCCAAACCCCTGGGCCCGTTTTACGAGCTTGAATCCTCCTCACCCGCCGCTGCGCTTGGCCCCGGCCAGAGCCTGTCGCACGTGCATCGCACAATTCATCTTCGAGGTTCTGCGTCAGGGCTTGATGCTGTAGCCAGAAAAGAACTGGGTGTTTCGCTAGCGGATATTCAGTCAAAGTTGAAATGAATATTTTCTCGTCGGAAAAGCCCTATCGAAAACTTGCGCCTATTGCGCCCGTCCCGTCTCGTTCCGCCAACTGAATCCGGCGGAGTCATGTTTCTCCGATTTTACAGTCAACCAATTGAAGCTGTTGAAAAGTAAGAACCGAATAATGAATAAACTCACGACATTCTGCCTTATCGCCCTGCTGCTTTCGCCAATAGCCGGGCTGCACGCCGCCGAGGTTAGTAATTTGCGCTGTGAATATCTTTCTGCCCCATTGGGCATTGACGTTGTGAAGCCGCGGCTAAGTTGGGTAATGGAGTCGCCTCTGCGTGGAGAAAAGCAAACAGCGTATCGAGTGCTGGTGGCGAGTTCAGCAGAACTCCTGAAGAAGGATCGCGGTGATGTGTGGGACAGTGGCAAAGTTGTGTCGGACCAAAGCATTCAAGTGGAGTATTCCGGAAAAACTTTGGAGTCGAGGATGCGGTGTTACTGGAAGGTGCGCATTTGGGACAAGGATGGAAAGGCCTCGGATTGGAGTCGACCGACCTCGTGGACGATGGGATTGCTTCAGCCTGCCGATTGGAAAGGTAAGTGGATCACGCAGGGTGAAGACACTCAGTCGATTGGGGGGCGAATGCCGATATTTCGCAAATCATTCACCGTGACCAGGAAGCTAAAGCGCGCCGAATTATTTGTTTGCGCCCTCGGTTGTGGTGATGTGCATATCAATGGGGCGCCGGTCGACGACTCCGTCTTTGAGCCGGGGTGGACGCTCTATTCCAAGACCTGCCTCTACCGGACTTACGACATTTCGAGTCGAATCGGTAAAGGGGAAAATGTGCTCGGGGTCATGCTTGGTAATGGCATGTATAATGTCAAAGGCGGACGCTACACCAAGTTCACCGGCAGTTTCGGTCCTCCGAAACTCATCGCCCAGATCCATCTGGAATATACCGACGGAAGTAGCGAAGTGCTGGCGAGCGATGCTTCCTGGCTTACCGCACCTGGACCCATAACTTTCTCCTGCGTCTATGGTGGCGAGGATTATGACGCTCGGCTGGAGTGCAATGGCTGGGATATGCCTGGGTTTGTTCCGGACGTGGCTTGGAAACAGTCGATCGTCACTGAAGGACCCGGTGGCAAACTCGCAGGTTCAAGCCGATCCGCTCCTCCGGTGAAAGTAATCCAGACCTTGCCGGTGGCGATGAAGACCAAGCTTAAGCCCGGCGTATGGCTTTACGACATGGGCCAAAACTGTTCCATGCTTCCAAAAATAACCGTGAAGGGACCCGCTGGAAGTAAGATCACCATTCTTACTGGAGAGTGTTTTGAGGGCGGAAAATTTGTTGGTGCCTGCGACAAACTCATGAGTTTCAACTACACCCTCAAGGGTGGGACGGCAAAAGAGATCTGGTCACCACGGTTTTGTTATGCTGGGGCTCGCTACCTACAAATCGAAGGAGCGGAGGCAGTCGGGGTGGCAGCAAGCAACTCGATGCCTGTTGTGTTATCCGTTGAAGGGCTTTTCGTCTCCGGCTCAGAAACACCGGTCGGCGATTTTTCCTGCTCCAATGACCTTTTCAATCGCACGCTGAACATAATCCGCTGGGCGATTCGGTGCAATATGATGAGCATACTGACTGACTGCCCACACCGCGAGAAACTCGGCTGGCTGGAACAAGTTCATCTAGTGGGACCATCGATTAAGTATGGCTACGATATTGCAACTCTATTAACCAAGATGGAAGGTGACATGGCTGATTCACAACGCGAAAATGGCCTGATACCCGACATCGCACCGGAGTATGTGGTGTTCACCGGTGGTTTTGTTGACACACCGGCGTGGGGCAGTGCTTGTATTCTGGTGCCGTGGAATCTTTATCGGTGGTATGGGGATATGAACATCCTGCGCCGGAACTATCCGGTTATGCAGCGTTATCTGGCTTATCTCGATAGCAAAGCCAAAGACCACACCCTCTCGTATGGTCTGGCGGATTGGTATTCGCTAGACCCCACCAGCCGGCAAGCCACGGCGACCGCCTTTTATTATCTGGATAGCATCGTCATGGAGAAGACCGCTCGCCTCCTAGGGAAAACGGAGGATGCAGAACTCTATGGAAAAAAGGCTTCGGAAGTGAGGAACGCTTACAACGTCAAACTATTTAAGGGGGGTTCCTATGGAAGTCAGACTGCTAATGCCTTGCCGCTATCCATGGGAATTGTTGAGCCCACGAATGTTCCGGCCGTCTTGGATGCTATCGTCTCCGACATTCGCAAGCGCGACAACTCGCTTACCAGCGGTGACGTTGGCTATCGCTATTTATTGCGGGCATTGGCTGATAATGGTCGGTCAGATGTCATCTACGATATGAACAGCCGCAGCGACAAGCCTGGCTATGGAATGATTTTAGCTAAAGGTAATACCAGCCTCACTGAGCCATGGAATGGCTCTCCAAGTGCATCTTCCAATCACTTTATGCTGGGTCATATCATGGAGTGGTTCTATGCCGACCTGGCCGGCATTCAAGGTGATCCGGATCTTCCAGCATTCCGACGCATTGTCATCAAGCCGCAAATAGTGGGTGACCTGACTTGGGTGAAAGAGCACTACGACTCGCCCTACGGCCGCATCATCAGCAATTGGCGACTGGTGGGTAATAAATTGACGATTGAGGTCACAATCCCTCCCAACACCACGGCTACGGTGTATGTCCCGGCCAATGATGCCGCCGGAATGACTGAGTCTGGCAAACCCGTGGCAAAAGCAGAAGGTGTAAAGTTTCTGCGGTTTGAAAACGGTGTGGCGATATATTCCGTTGGCTCCGGCTCTTACCGGTTTCAATCGACTCTTGCAGTAGTCATGAAGTGAAACACTCAAATTGAGGAACACACTCACAATTTTGAAACCAAACATAGCACTTATCGCCGCCCTGCTGCTTTCGCGGCTGGCCGCGCTGCATGCCGCCGAATTGCCGCAGGCTGTCGTGACGATCAATACGGACGCCCCGACCGTAGCCTACAGCCGGATGATCTTCGGCGGCTTTCTTGAGCATTTTGACAACCAGATCTACGGCGGGGTTTTTGAGCCAGGTTCACCGCTGGCCGACAAACAGGGCTTTCGCAAGGATGTCCTCGCGGCACTCAAGGAATTGAAAGTTCCCGTGATCCGCTGGCCCGGCGGTTGTTTCGTGGACAGCTATCACTGGCAAAATGGAGTTGGCAAAAACCGGAAAGCCTATGGCGATTACCGCTGGGGTGTTATGGAATCCAACGCCTTCGGGACTGATGAGTTCGTCGAACTTTGCCGGAGAGTGGGAGCTGAGCCTTACATCTGCCAGAATGGTCTCGGGAGCGTCCAGGAGATGGCTGACTGGGTTGCCTATTGTAACGCTAGCGATGGCAAGTTTGCCGAACTACGCAAGCAAAACGGCCATGCCGCACCCTTCAACGTCAAATTCTGGAGCGTCGGTAATGAACGTTACGACAAAGCGTATATCAATAGAGTGCGTGACGGCGCTCAAGCCATGAAGCAAGTTGATCCTGGAATTTGGATCACATGCGCGGGTTCGCAAGGCGGAATCGAGAGGGTTGGATTCAAGGTTTCTTCGAACTTGCTGGCGGAGGCGGGTGAGCACTTGGACTACATTTCGATTCATAATTATTGGTTGCCGCGGGGCGACCCTTTGCCGAGGTATGATTACCTTGCTGCCATCACCAAATCAGAATGGCCGGAGGCCTATATTTCTCTGGTGTGCGGCTCACTTGCCGAAGCTGGTATGGAAGGCCGGCTTAAAATCGCCTTTGACGAATGGAATCTGCGCGCCTGGCAGCATCCCGGATTTCCAAGGGATACGGTTGCCGATTATCAGGACCTCAAGCTTCGGGAGTTGGTTGAACGAAGAAGGCGAGAAAATGACCTGCCCGAGCAATATACAATGGCCGATGCACTTTTCGCCGCCTCCTTTCTTAATGCCTGCCTGCGTCATTCCGACCACGTCGGCATGGCCAATATCGCCCCATTGGTGAACACGCGCGGGCCGTTGTTCGTGCATCCCAAAGGAATCGTCAAGCGCACGCATTTCCATGCCATGACGATGTATGCCAACCTGCTCCAAGAATCTGTCGCAAGCGTGAAAGTCATAGCGGACCAACTCACCCATGGAGAAGAATCTGTTGCTGTGGCTGATGCCATCGCCACGGTGGACGATTCGGGAAAGCATTGGGCGATCGCGCTGATAAATCGCCACCCCAACCAGAAATTAGCCTGCACCGTTACAATGAAAGACCAGATGCTTGATGGCAAATACGCTGCAACCATCCTTGCTGGCGATTCATCAGATGCTTTCAACGACATTGAGCATCCCAATCGAGTCACACCACAACAGACGACGCTGGCCTTCACCAAAGGCGTGGTCAATTTACCGCCGCATTCCCTTACCATTGTGAAGGTGTCGCTGAAGTAAATGAAAGGGTCCAGCCATCTAATGAACAAACTCACAACCCTTGCTCTAGCCGCTTTGCTTCACGCGCCGTCGTCCGTGCTGCGCGCCTCCGAAGCAAGCCAGGCGGCTGCATCTCCGGCTGGCAATCGGCCAAATATAATTTTTCTGATGGATGACCAGCACCGCTGGGATGCGATTGGTCGGGTTGACCCCGTGATAAAAACCCCGGCGCTGGACCGTCTCGCACAGGAAGGGATATTTTTTGATCAAGCGGTCTGTCAGGCGCCGATGTGCGTGCCGAGCCGGTATTCGATGATGCTGGGACTTTACCCTCATCAATTGGGCGTTTTGAGCAATGATGGCTCAAACTTGGCCGATGATCAGCTGCCTTGCGACCCGCTGCCGGAAATGTTGCGAAAGGCTGGTTACCAGACTGCGGGGTTTGGCAAAACTCATTGGGCAGCCGTGACTTCGACTCGGGGATTTGAAGTGCGTTACACCTCAACCGACCCGGAAACAGGCGCCGTGCAGATGAGCAAAGACGATCCTGCGGCATTGAAGCGCTATAACAACGAAACCAAAAAATACGGCCCCGGCGAAGAAAACCCGAAGGGTTACATTGGCCAGACCAGTCAGTTGCCTGAAGGAGACCACCGGGATGGCTGGGCGTTTAATCATTGCCTGGAATTTCTCGACAAAGGCGTGGACGAGAAACGCCCGTTGTTCCTTTATCTGTCCTTTTTGAAACCGCATGCCGGCAACAATGTCCCGGCGGGCTACGAAAATCTTTACAACCTTTCCGACATGCCGGTGCCGGAGCAACCGCCGTTGGAGATGGTCGAGCCTTCTCATGATACCGGCAAGAGCCGGCAGGAGATGTATCGCTCCTTCTGGAGCAAGGCCACGAAGGAGCAATGGCAACAGATGATCCTGCGTTATCGGGCCAATTGTTCGTGGATAGACAGTATGTTCGGGCGGGTTATGGACAAGCTGAGGGCCAAGGGGCTGCTGGATAATTGCCTCATCGTCTATGTGTCCGACCACGGCGAAATGCTGGGCGAACGTTACTACGAGTTCAATAAATATTGCCTCTACGAACACAGTGTGCGGGTGCCGTTGATTCTTTCCGGCACGGTAATTCCAGCTGTGACGCGGGGAGTCGCTGACCACAGGCTGGCGGAAGAAGTGGACCTCTACGTCACCATTGCGGCCGCAGCGGGACTTCCTCGACCTGGTGGAAAACCCGGGGAAAACCTGCTTGGCTCCAGTTCCAGAAAAGGCGGTTTCTGCGAGTTTAACGACAGGCCCAAAGTGGTGTCGTTTATGTGGCGCACCAGCGAGCGCAAGCTGATCCTCACCTTTCCAAAAGAATGTCTGCAGAAAGGCTCACTTCAATCGGCGGACATCACTGCCGGTGAGTTCTACGACTTAAAGACCGACCCCGGCGAATGGCACAACCTGTATTTGAATGTCGCGTTTGACAAAGAGAAGGCAATGATGGCGAAAGCACTTATCTCCCACATCAACAGTTTCGCTCTCAAGAAAAGATAGCTTTCAAAATGAAAACAATTCACTGCACGCACACTCGCCGCCCTGATGTTAGCGTCGCTGGCCACGTTGAGTATATAATGATTGAAAAGTGTCATGCAGCAACTCCGCAAACAGCGAAAATAATGAAAACCGAAAGAGCAACTATGGAGCACAAAGCACTGGCTGTTATCGCGGTCACGTTTCTACTTGCTGGGCAACTTGCCGCCACTGCGGCCGAATGGAAGCCTGCCCCCGGGCCGCTGATGACGCGCTGGGCGAAGGATGTTTCGCCCACAAATGCCTTGCCGGAATATCCTCGGCCGCAAATGGTGCGCAAGGATTGGCTGAACCTGAATGGTCTATGGGACATCCAACTCGGCGACGACACAGAAACCAAAATTCTTGTGCCTTATCCGATTGAGTCGGCGTTGTCGGGAGTGATGAAACACTCGAATCGCATGACCTACCGCCGGACCTTTGAGATTCCCAAGGGCTGGAGCGGTCGGCATGTGTTGCTGCACTTTGGAGCGGTGGATTGGGAGACGAAAGTGTCCGTCAACGGCAAGGACTTGGGCGTTCACCGTGGTGGATATGATACATTTAGCTTTGACATTACCGATGCGTTGAAAGCGGAAGGGAAGCAGGAAATCACAGTCGAAGTGCTTGACCCGACCAATGCCGGCGGTCAGCCACGGGGTAAACAGACGCTATATCCGGGCGGCATCATGTATACGCCGACATCTGGTATCTGGCAAACGGTCTGGCTCGAACCGGTAGCGAAAGCCCACATTGTGTCATTGAAACTGGTGCCGGATCTTGATAGCGGCTTGCTGCGGTTGACGGTGGATGGTATCGGCCCGGTGGAGGCAGTCGCGAGCAACGGCGGCCAACCGGTCGCCACGGTCAGCGGCCCCGCTGGCAGCGAACTCAAACTCGCTATCCCGCATCCCAAGCTATGGTCGCCCGATTCGCCGCATTTGTATGACCTTAGCGTGACCCTCAAATCCGGCGACACGGTCGTTGACTCGGTGACCAGCTACTTTGGCATGCGCAAGATTGCGCTGGGAAAAGACGAGAAAGGCATTACCCGCCCGATGCTCAACGGTAAGTTCATTTTCCAAGTTGGCCCGCTAGATCAGGGATTCTGGCCGGACGGCATCTACACCGCGCCGACTGACGAGGCATTGCGCGGGGACATTGAAGCCATGAAGAAGTTCGGCTTCAACTGCGTTCGTAAACACATCAAGGTTGAGCCTGATCGGTGGTATTACTGGTGTGACAAGCTCGGCCTGATGGTCTGGCAGGACATGCCCAGCCCGAATTCCTATCGGGGCAAGAAAGAGCAGCAGGAGAAAACCGTCGAAGTCGACAAGCCCCAGTTCAAGACCGAGTTGACGAATTTAGTCAGGAATCATTGGAACCATCCATCTATCATCATGTGGGTCCTTTTCAATGAAGGCCAAGGGCAACACGATACCGAGTCGCTGGTTGCGGAAGTCAAAGCGCTAGATCTTTCACGTCTGGTCAACAATGGCAGCGGTAGTGACAAGAACTGTGGCGATGTGATAGACATGCATAAATATCCCGGTCCCGATTCACCAAAGCCGGAAGAGAAACGTGCGGCCGTGCTGGGAGAATTTGGCGGTTTGGGGCTTAAGGTAGAGGGGCACATCTGGGGTAAACAGACTTGGGGCTACAAAGGCACTGCTGACTTCGAGTCTCTGACTTCCGCTTACGAACAATTGCTCGCCGAAGCTTGGAAGTTGAAGGATGAGCTCGGCCTTTCGGCCGTCATTTATACCCAACTGACCGATGTGGAGTCTGAAGGCAACGGGTTGGTGACCTATGACCGCGCGGTTAACAAGGTGAACCCAGAGCGTGCCGCTGCGGCGAATGCGGGCAAATTTAACGTAGTCAAAGAAGTCGCACCGAAAAACGAATAGCAATGATACCAATGAAAAAACTCACAGATCTTATTTGGCCTGCCGTGCTGCTGTTGCCGTTAGCCGTTCTACCGCTTCCAGCCGCCAACGGGAAGCCCTCGGCCAAACCCAACATCCTGATCATCGTAGCCGACGACATGGGTTTTTCCGATGCCGGTTGTTACGGTAGCGAGATTCACACGCCGAATCTGGATCGTCTCGCGGCAAACGGATTGCGCTTTAATCAGTTTTACAATACGGCGCGCTGTTGGTCATCGCGGTCCTCTCTGCTGACCGGCTATTATGCCCAGTCCATTCGCCGCGATGATTTTAGTTACAACTTTGGGGAGGACACGGGCGGTGGCGGTTTTGGCATTCGTCCGCGCTGGGCGCAGTTGCTCCCCGAAATTCTCAAGCCGCTGGGTTATCGCTCCTATCATTCCGGCAAGTGGCATGTGGATGGCAAACCGTTGGATAATGGTTTCGACCATTCATATTACGAGATGAATGAGCAAAGTTATTTTACCCAGACCGGTGCTAACGAGGATGGGGTCAAGCTGCCCACAATTCCGGTCGGCGAGGGTTACTACAACACCGTCGCCGTCGCTGATTATGCCATCAAGTATTTGAAAGAGCATGCCACGAAATATGCCAGCCAGCCGTTCTTTGAATATGTCGCTTTCCATAGTCCGCATTTTCCAATCCAGGCGCTGCCAGAGGACATTGCGATATACAAGGACACCTACAAATCAGGCTGGGATGCGATCCGAGAGGATCGTCTCGCACGGATGAAAAAGTTGGGCATCGTTAATTGCGATCTTTCAAAACTCGACCCTGTGACCATACCGCACTGGAATTTGTCGGAGACCCAATTGAAAAAAAGAATCGGCCCGGATGAGGTTGGTCATGCCGTGCCGTGGGACACGCTGACTGCCGGGCAGAAAGAATTCCAGTCTGCCAAAATGGCGGTTCATGCCGCCATGATCCATCGGATGGACATCGAGATCGGACGCATCCTGAATCAACTCAAGGCGATGGGCGCCTACGACAATACCCTTGTCTTCTTCGTTTCCGACAATGGCGCGTCTGCCGAACAAATCATTCGCGGACTAGGCGAAGACCCTAAGGCGCCGATTGGTTCAGCCTATAGTTATCTCGGTATGGGACCTGGTTGGGCAAGCGCGGCAAACACGCCGTTCCGACTTTATAAATCGTGGGAGCATGAAGGCGGCAATTGCACGCCGCTCATCGTCCACTGGCCCGCTGGCATTTCCGCACACGGCGAACTGCGCGACAATCCCGGCCATTTGATTGATCTTGTGCCGACCATTCTTGACGTAACCGGTGGCGAACTACCTGCGACGGTTGCTGGATTACCCGTGCCGGCGCTGCCGGGCAAAAGTCTGGTGCCCGCATTCGCCAAGGATAACACGGTGCCGCATGATTTTTTCTGGTGGAATCACGATGGCAACCGCGCCATCCGAATTGGCGATTGGAAGCTCGTGGCCGATCATCAGAAAGCGTGGGAACTATTCGACCTTGCCAAGGACCGATCCGAAACTAAAAACCTGGCGGCGGATTTTCCGGAAAAGGTCAAGGAGATGGAGCAAGCTTGGATAAAACATGGCGAAGAATTGCATGCGCTGGCGATGCAAGACCCCGCGCCAAAAGAGACAAGCAAACAGAAAAACGCAGCCAAAGAAAATCCCGTCCCGGAAAAAGATTAATCGAATTGAATAAGCAGAGAACCTACCTATGCGAAAAATTGGTCCATTCTTCTTCGCCTGCTGGCTGCTGGTGCCGCTATCAACGCTGCACGCCTCCGAAACAAAACTTTGGTATAACCACCCGGCGAAAGATTGGATGACCGAAGCGCTACCGATTGGCAACGGACGTCTTGGCGCAATGTTGTTCGGCGGTGTGCCGCGCGAACGGATTCAGTTTAACGAAGAAAGCCTTTGGATCGGAGACGAGTCTGACGCCGGCGCTTATCAGGCTTTCGGCGATGTGTTGATTGATATGAACCACGGCTTGGTGACGGACTACCGGCGTGAGCTTGACCTCGAACGTGCTGTGCAGACGGTTTCCTACACCAGCAGCGGCGTGAAGTATCGGCGTGAAGCGTTTGCCAGCGCTCCGGCTGGAATCATGGTCTACCGGTTTACAGCCGACCAGCCTGGTGCGCTCACCGGTTCAGTGACATTGACTGACATGCGCGATGGGAAAATCACTGCCGAAACAAACCAGATTACAGCTTCCGGCTCGCTGAAAGGCTATGCCTATAAACACGGATCAGCCAAATCTAATGCCCCACCGTATGCCATTGCCCTGAACTACGAGGCGCAAGTGCGGGTGCTCAACGATGGCGGCAGAGTTGAGGTCGCCGATGGAAAAATCATTTTCCAGAAAGCTAATTGCGTAACGTTGCTCTTGGATGCCGGAACGGATTTTGTTCAGGATCACAGCAAAGGCTGGCGTGGGGAGCCGCCACACCAAGCCATTTCAGAGCGATTGGCGGCAGCGACAAAGGATTCCTATGAAAATTTATTGGCCAACCATGTGCACGATTATCAGGCTTTATTTGGCCGCGTAACCCTTGATCTCGGAGCGAGTCCGACGAAGGCGATGCCTACGGATGAGCGGTTGATGAGCTTAAACCAGACGCAAACACCGGATCCTGGGGTGGAGGCATTGCTGTTTCAGTATGGCCGCTATCTACTAATAGCCTCGTCCCGTCCCGGCGGGCTGCCCGCCAATTTGCAGGGTAAATGGAATGATAACAACCAGCCGCCTTGGCGCTGTGATTACCACACCGATATCAACGTGCAAATGAACTACTGGCCAGCGGATGTGGCCAATTTGTCGGAGTGCTTTGAGCCTTATGCCGCTTGGCTCAATTCCATTCGCGCTGTCCGCAAGGCGGAAACGCAGGCGGCATACCACACACGCGGATGGACGATGCATGGTGAGAACGGCATTTTTGGAGGCTCATCCTGGCAATGGGTCGAATCCGGCAGCGCATGGTGCCTGCAAAACATTTGGGAGCACTACGCATTCACCGATGATAAGGAATTTTTGCGTGCAATCGCATACCCGATGATGAAGGAGGTCTGTGAATTCTGGCTGGATCGGCTTAAGGTGCAGCCAGATGGCACGCTCGTAGCGCCAAACGGCTACTCGCCCGAACACGGCCCGCGAGAGGACGGAGTTTCCCACGACCAGCAACTCATCTGGGACTTGTTCAATAACACGGTCGAGGCTGCCGACGCACTTGGAGTTGACCGCGAGTTCCGCGACACCATCGCCGCGAAACGCGACAAGCTGCTTGCTCCCAAAATTGGTAAGTGGGGACAATTACAGGAATGGATGGTGGATCGCGACGATCCAAAGGATCATCACCGCCATGTCTCGCACATGGTGGCGCTTTATCCTGGTCGACAAATCTCGACACAGACGACCCCAAAGCTGGCTGAGGCCGCAAGGGTTTCGCTCACGGCTCGTGGTGATGTGAGCACTGGTTGGAGCACGGCGTGGAAAATTAATCTTTGGGCGCGATTGCACGATGGTGATCATGCTCACAAACTCATTAGCAATCTTCTTCGGCTCGTCACCAATACGGGCGTGAACATGAATAACGGCGGTGGCGTTTACGCGAACCTGCTGGATGCCCATCCGCCGTTTCAGATTGACGGAAATTTCGGCTACACCGCCGGTGTTTGCGAAATGCTTCTGCAATCTCACGCCGGTGAAATCGAACTGCTGCCTGCTTTGCCGAAAACTTGGGCGACGGGTAAAGTGGTCGGACTACGTGCTCGAGGAGGATTCATTGTGGATTTGGAATGGAAGAACGGCAAAGTGACTTACTACCAAGTCGCGTCCAAACTAAAGCGGTCAGTAAAAGTTTCAGTGAACGGAGTGATTGAGACAATCTCTACAATCCCAATCAAAGTTGAAACTGAAACTAAACGTTTCCCTCAAAACACACATTAATTATGAGGATGTTATTGGAAATCAATGGTTGGGTAACGGTTGTTTTCTCTATCTTACCACGATGGGGTGGTGCCGAAAATAAATGTGGAATCAGTGTCAGGTATTCGTGATTCGAATCCCTCCTACGGAATAGTGCATGAACAAAATTTTAGCTTTCGCCTTCGCCGTCGTCTTGCCTGATCTATTGGTTACGCTATATGCCTCGCCTCTTTCTGAAGATCGGTCTGCGCTCCAACGCGTTGATGCCGGTAGATTGACTCCACCCGGCGGAAATAAAGTTGCTCGGCAGGTTGACACAATCGTCATCAAGCCTGATGGGTTCGGAAATGTTATTCCTGATTTTTCGATGGCGGGATATTGTAATGGCGGCGTCTCACTGCCGGTTGTTCCGGTGGCGATCACGGTGGTGCCAGGACAGGGTGACGACGATACGGAACGAATACAGGCGGCGATTGATCGAGTCGAGAAACTGGTAGCTCGGTCTGAAGATGGTGTTCGTGGTGCCGTGCTATTGACGAAGGGAACTTATCGCTGTAGCAGGCCTTTACGAGTTGGTCCTGGTGTGACATTGCGTGGTGAGGGACAAGATCCTGGCGGAACAACAGTGATCGCCACGATGATTCCCCCAGAAGGACAAACGCCAACCTTAATTGAGGTTGCGGGAAACGGAGATCTTTCCGCTGAAGACAAGCCGCACGAAATTCTTGATGGCGCTGTTCCGCTCGGGGCCATGAAATTACACGTCGTCCGTGCGCTGGAATTTAAACCTGGGGATGAGGTGATAATCGAGCGCACGGCAACGCAAGATTGGATTCATGACCTAAAAATGGATGTGATTAATTTGCATCCAGGTGGCGTGCAGTGGAAGAGCGATGATTATCGCGTAAAATGGTCGTGTCGGATCGCCGATATCAATGGCGATGTTGCCATGCTTGACACGCCTGTGATCTGCTCCATTGAGCAGCGATACGGTGGCGGCGGAGTTCGCAAGGCAGTCGACCAGCGCGGCCGTGGCGCCTCAGTGGAAAATCTGCGGCTCGAATCGGTATATCAAAAAGGAAAGGAAAGCTCTGACGAGCTACACGCATGGACTGCAATTCGGATTAGCAGCATCGTAGATTCGTGGGTTCGAAATGTTACTGCTGTCCACTTCGCATATTCTTGCGTGCAGGTTGATAAGAATGCCTCGCGCATTACGGTGCAGGATTGCGCGATGATTGATCCGGTTTCTGAAATCATCGGCGGCCGTCGCTATTCCTTCGTGGGCGGAGGACAGTTTGTTCTTTTCCAACGCTGCTACGCGCGAAATGGCCGGCATGATTTTGTGACCGGACAGCTTGATGTCGGCCCGACAGTTTTTCTCGATTGCCTTGCAGAGCATACACACTCGGACATTGGCCCGCATCATCGTTGGTCTTGCGGACAACTTTACGACAATGTTCGCGGTGGCCAGATAAACGTGCAAGATCGCGGCGGAATGGGCACGGGACACGGCTGGGCCGGTAACTGCCAGGTCTTATGGAACTGCGAAGCAAAGACTTTCATTTGCGAAAAACCATGGATTATCAGCGCGCAAAATTGGGCCGTCGGTTGTATTGGTGAAAAAGGCACACCCGCGCTCGCCGGGCGGCCTGAAGGTTTCTGGGAAAGTTACGGCCAGCACGTTACCCCCCGCAGCCTGTATCTCTCGCAGCTTTCAGCGCGAATCGCGCGGGCAGGTGGAAGTGCCGACCAAGCGATTCGCGCGATCACGATACCTGAACAAAGCAAAGGGGTAATTTGGGACTTGCTCCATGACCGTTATCAAAATGAGAAACAGGCCGATATCGCCGCTTTTTCTACACCCGGGAAAGTTGATGGAAAGGGAAAGTGATAAGTTTAACCAAAATATATCACTCCCTCACACTCATCATCGTCCTATTTCTGGCTCCGCTGACCGCGCTCCATGCCATTGAAAACGACGAGGTGCACGCGGCCGTTCTGGGAGCAACGACATTACAAAAGGTGGAGGCGAATCAAGTTGCAGAAATCTTACTGCTATCTGAGAAGACCTATCAGAATCCGTTCGTTGAGATAGAGTTTAACGCAATCGTGATGCGACCGGATGGAATGGAACTCCGCGTGCCGGGGTTCTGGGCCGGCGGCAACCGTTGGTGTTTCCGCTACGCATCGGCGATGCCGGGAATGCATACATGGAGGAGCGAGTGTTCAGATAAGAGCAATTCAAAGCTGCACGGCCTTATCGGAAAGATCGAGGTCGCTGAATATCGTGGTAAGAACGTGCTCTACCAGCACGGCTCGGTTCAAGTCACCAAAGACCAACGGCACTTTGAACATGCCGACGGCACGCCGTTCTTCTGGTTGGGCGATACTTGGTGGAAAGGACTTTGTAAACGCCTGTCGTGGGATGGTTTTCAGGAACTGACCGCTGACCGTAATGCGAAGGGGTTCTCCGTGATTCAGATTGTTTGCGGACCTTATCCCGATGAAAAATTTTTCCAACCAAGTTGGGAGAACGAAGGGGGGCAGCCTTATCTGTCAAAGAATCTGAATTTAATCAATCCGAAGTATTTTGAGTATGCGGATCGTCGGCTCAAACATCTCGTGGACTCCGGATTGGTTCCGGCAATTGTCGGAGCGTGGGGGCGAGGTGATTGCGACAGCATGAAGGCTTTTGGAGCTGATAACCTCAAGCGGCACTGGCGGAACTTGGTGGCGCGGTATGGCGCCTATCCCGTGGTTTGGATTCTGGCAGGTGAAATTAGTCCTAGCACAAAATGGGGCGAGGGAAATTGGGCCGAAGTGGCTAGGTATCTGCGCAGTATCGACCCTTACCACCATCCGCTCACAGTCCATCCCAACAACGGCAGAGGCCGTCGGGGTTGTGTGGACGATGAAGTGGTCATTGACTTTGACATGGTCGGTGGAAATCACGATGAACGAAAAGCTATCGCAGACGAGACGCTTTTCCTGCTCACCTCAGCCTATAGTAACAAGCCAGCCATTCCTGTGCTGTGCGGCGAAACGTGCTATGAGGGGCACATGCAGCAGGGTTTCGGTGATGTTCAGCGGTGTATTTTCTGGCGGAATATGCTAAGTGGTGCGGCGGGCCACACCTATGGTGCGGCGGGAATCTGGCACGCCGGCGTGGAAGGCGACCACGGAAATTGGGGAGCGTGGGGTGGTCAACCTTATGATTGGACCACTTGGAAGGAAGGGATGAACTATCCCGGCTCAACCCAGTTGGGAATCGGGAAGAAACTGCTGGAGCAATACCCGTGGTGGCGATTCGAGTCGCATCCGGAATGGGCGCCCGGTTGTTTTGCCGCCGGCATTCCCGGCGAAGTGCGGTTCATCTACCTGCCGCGCCGCAATATCTACAACTGGAACGGTCCGGAGGTAAAGAACCTTGACCCCGATGTGGACTGGAATGTTTTCTACCTTGATCCGGCGACAGGTCGGAAGTTCGATCAGGGAACAATTCGAGCCACGGCGCAATCGGGTAACAAGGAGGCCAAACCTGTTAGCTTCAAAAATAATGTTCCTTCCCCGCAGGACTGGGTGCTGGTGATGGAAAGCATCCGGTGAATCGCATCATGTAGCTCACGAAAGAAATTAAAATTTAAATACCAATGAAGATCATATTTCGCATCAATCAGAATATCACCGTTACCAAAGCTGGGACGCTGAGCTTATTCCTGTGGCTTTTAGTGTGTTCCTCTATATCTGCGGCAACGACTCCTGAACGTATTTCATTTAACGCTGGGTGGCGCTTCACCAAGGATAATGCTCCTGACACCAACCTGAATTATTCCGCACTGCGGCCATGGATTTTACCCACAGGCAATTCTCTTTCCACGAACCCGGCCCAAAGCCGTCCAGACACTGAGCCCGTTGGTGACACGGCCTGTGCACAGCTGGATTTTAACGACGGCCAATGGCGATTGCTCAATCTTCCGCACGACTGGGGCATAGAAGGCCCTTTTAAACAGGAATATCCCGGCAACACCGGCAAGCTCCCATGGTGGGGTGTGGCTTGGTATCGCAAGCATTTAGAAATTCCCGCAACTGACGTCGGGCGTAAATTATTTTTGGATGTGGACGGGGCGATGTCTTACGCGAGTGTCTGGGTGAATGGGAAACTGGCCGGCGGCTGGCCTTATGGGTATTCATCTTGGCGCGTTGACTTGACCCCATTCGTGAAGTGTGGCGGGGATAATGTTATCGCAATCCGTCTCGACAATCCCACGGAGTCATCGCGCTGGTATCCTGGCGGCGGCATCTATCGCAACGTATGGTTGGTAAAGACGGCGCCAGTTCACGTCGCTCATTGGGGCACAGCTGTTACAACACCCGAAATACATGAGCGTTCCGCGACCGTCCAAATACAAGTGGACGTGGACAACGAAACCGATGCTGCTGTCACCGTTTCAGTAAAAAATAAAATCTTTGAGCTTAATGCCGATGGGACACGTAGCCAGCTCGTTGCTGCCTTGGTTGGCACCTCTTTTAAGATTACGGCTAACCAATCCGAGCGCACTTCAGGCCAGATGATTATTACTTCCCCCAAACTTTGGTGGCTAGAAAAGCCGCAGCGTTACGTCGCGGTGACAACGGTCGAACAAAGTGGAATCGTCGTGGATATCTGCGAAACGCCATTTGGAATCCGCAAGTCAGAATTCACGGTTGCAAATGGATTTTTCCTCAATGGAAGACAGCTCAAACTCAACGGCGTTTGTGAACATCACGATCTCGGCGCATTGGGCGCAGCCATCAATGCTCGCGCCTTGGAACGAAAATTGGAGATTTTGCGCGAGTGTGGGGTCAACGCCATCCGCACCAGCCACAATCCGCCCGCACCGGAGCTTTTGGATTTGTGCGATCGCATGGGTTTTGTCGTGATGGACGAGGCCTTTGATTGCTGGGTGTCGGGCAAAAACGCGAACGATTATCATATTCTTTATTCTGACTGGCACGAGCAGGATCTACGTGCGCTCGTGCGTCGCGATCGAAACCATCCCTCCGTTATATTGTGGAGCAGTGGCAACGAAGTCCCCGACTCGAATAAGCCTGGCGGTCCAGCTTTGGCTGAGGCGCATCGTAATATCATCCGGGCCGAAGATCCGACGCGGCCTGTGACTGCAGGTGTGAATTCCTACAAGGCGGCTTTTAGTGGTTTTCAAAATCATTTTGACGTCTTTGGTTGGAATTATAAACCTGATTATTACACGAAATTCCGCGGCTCCAACGATACTCTTCCGTTGGTTGGGAGTGAGACGAGTTCTACCGTGAGTTCGCGGGGTGAGTATTTCTTCCCTGTGCCCCAAGGTCATGTTAGTAAAAACAATCAAGAGGCTTTGGCGGATTTTCAAGTTAGCTCATATGATGTCCATTTTCCGAGTTGGGCCAGTTTGCCAGACACCGAATTTTCCAGACAGGAAAGCAACTCGTTTGTCGCCGGTGAATTTGTGTGGACCGGTTTTGATTATTTAGGTGAGCCAACGCCTTACAATGCTGATCGAAGCAATCTGCTTAATTACTCAAATCCGGCGGATCGGGAAAAAGCCAAGCAGGAACTTGACGCGTTGGGCAAAATACGTGTGCCCGCCCGGAGTTCCTATTTCGGCATCATGGACCTAGCCGGATTCAAAAAAGACCGATTCTTTCTTTACCAATCCCACTGGCGTCCAGATTTTCCAATGGCGCACATCCTACCACATTGGAATTGGCCCGAACGCGTTGGCCTCGTGACGCCGGTATTCGTTTACACCTCCGGTGATTCGGCAGAGCTATTCCTTAACGGAAAATCAATCGGCAAGAAAACTAAGGCTGCAAACGAATATCGCTTGCGCTGGGATGACATTATCTACCAGCCAGGTGAGTTAAAAGTCGTCACCTACAAAAACGGAAAAAGATGGGCGACCGACACCCAAAAAACCACCGGCGCGCCGGCGAAATTGCAGTTGTCAGCAGACCGCCAGAAAATTGCTGCGGATGGAACGGATTTGTCTTTCATCAGTGTCGCAGTCACAGACAAAAACGGACTGCAAGTGCCGCGTTCAAAAAATCAGATACAGTTTGAAATCGAGGGTCCAGGGGAAATTGTGGCCACGGATAACGGCGACGCGACGAGTTTTGAATCGTTCCAAGCGCCTGAACGAAGTGCCTACAACGGGCTGGCGCTGGCGATTGTGCGCTCAAAAAGCGGTCAGCCTGGCACGATTACGCTAAAAGCTGTTTCGCCCGGATTAGGTGCAGCGACCATCAAACTAAAAGCTAAACTATGAACAAAATCAAAGCGGTGAAATTCCACACTGTATTTATTGCCGCCCTGCTGCTTTCGCCACTAGCCGGGCTGCACGCCGCCGAGGTTAGTAATTTGCGCTGTGAATATCTTTCTGCCCCTTTGGGCATTGACGTTGTGAAGCCGCGGCTAAGTTGGGTAATGGAGTCGCCTCTGCGTGGAGAAAAGCAAACAGCGTATCGAGTGCTGGTGGC
>Ga0214164_1000177_pt1 | contig 43335 bp, 43 predicted proteins | sample TroBogepilimnion_13_FD_153003 | JGI IMG/M metagenome (GOLD analysis project Ga0214164, IMG submission 153003) | Freshwater microbial communities from Trout Bog Lake, WI - Practice 03JUN2009 epilimnion v4 | ecosystem: Environmental > Aquatic > Freshwater > Lake > Epilimnion/Euphotic zone ... | reverse complement strand
CGCGTTACAAACGCGAACGAGTGAAAAATGTGAAAATGTGGCAATGTGAAAATGTGGCAATTCATTCAGTTGCTTTGAAGTAATTGCATGCGCATTACAAACGCGTTTGAGTGGATTATTAGTACCCTGGTGCGCCGAGTCCGTCAACTTCGGGGCTAATTTTCAGGCTGTAGTGGTTTTTGAGACTCGGCTGCAACATGTTGAAACTTCAGCTTTTAGCCTTGATTGTGCAAAGTGAGACCCGGTTAAGACTTAAAAATTCCTGATGGGCGCGTCAGAGACGGATTCAATCCGTCTCTACACGTATCCGGAAGAAGGAGCGTTTGCGAACCGGGAGCGTGTTTCCGGATGGGCGGTTCGATCACCCCTGTCTTGGCTTAATGCCAAGCCGGTCCCCTCTTCGAAAATGAAGAGGGGAGTTTGCAAAATTCCTGATGGGTGCGACTGAGGGATTCAATCTCTGTGTTTCCGATAATTTTATCCTGATGGACGCGACTGAGACGGATTCAATCCGTCTCTACACGTATCCGGTATGTTTTTTGATATATAGCAATCCGCACTTGAAACGTGCTATGGCCACTGAAGCCCAATAGCAGTAATGTAGCCTGGACAAAAAAAATTATTGACCATTAGCGGGAACGACTTTTTCAATTTAGACTGATCTGATAAAAACAGTTTCTTTAACTTGCACCCTTATCAGGTACCGGAATCAATTATGGATAACGCAATTATCAGGGTCAATAACCTTGTAAAAAAATACGGAGAGTTTGAGGCGGTAAAGGGAATCACTTTTGAGGTGAAGGAAGGGGAGATTTTCGGTTTACTGGGCCCGAACGGCGCAGGCAAAACCACTACCCTGGAAATACTCGAAACCCTGCGCAAGAAGACATCGGGCGAAGTAATGGTTGATGGCAAAGACCTTGATAAAGAACCCCAGGCTATTAAGAATGTGATAGGCGTACAGTTGCAGGCGGCGGGCTACTACCCGAACCTCAACCTGAAGCAGATAATAGCCCTTTTCTCCGGGCTCTACAACAAAAGCGTTGACCCTATGACGCTGCTGGACACCGTGAACCTGAGAGACAAAGCAAAGAGCAAGTTCAAAGAACTATCGGGCGGCCAGAAACAGCGTTTTTCTATAGCTACAACCCTGATCAATGATCCAAAAATTATATTCCTCGATGAGCCCACTACCGGCCTTGACCCGCAGGCACGCCGCAATCTGTGGGACCTGATAAAGCAACTGCGCGAGCGCGGAGCAACAGTAGTTATCACCACCCACTATATGGACGAAGCCGAAGAACTCTGTGAGCGTGTAGCCATTATAGACAGCGGTCAGATAATAGCCCTCAGCTCGCCTAATGAACTGATAGATAAATTGCTTGCCAGCGGTTTTAAACGACCGAAAGCGGTAAGGGAAGCCAGCCTTGAGGATGTATTCCTGAACATGACCGGTAAGGAGTGGAGAGAAGGTTAGGCGCTCTACTTTGTTTTACTATTATCAGATATCCGGATGCAGACCCGAACTAATATTTGGTTATGATTGCCTGGCAGATTATTTGCGTACCACTTAACACCCTGATTGCATAAACACCAGGCTCGAGATTGCAGGGTATCTGCATTGATCCGTTCTCAACAACTGATTTTACATTTAACCGGTTACGCCCCAGCATATCCACACATTCAACAGAAACCGCCTGGCCAATAAGACCGCTTGTGCCATTCAGAACGATCTGGCTGCCAACCGGATTTACCACAGATATGTATTCTGTATTCATTGAATGATTAACTACTGAGGAAGGCAGGATCTCGGGGTCTGGCAAACTTGTTCCGGTGGTATTAGCGCTTAATAAAAGATCAACGAGAACCGGGTATTTATTCGACATCTGGAACAGCGCATTGATGACAGAAGGCGGAGCTGAAGTATTGGTTGGCGCATCGTTAATTGAAATACTTAGCCGATGCCCGTCATTACCTAAGACATGGCACGAATGAGGTATGTAAGAGATATAGTTGGCACCATTAATAATCCAGGGAGAAAGGAAAATATGGTCATACCAGTCTTTAGCGCCACCACTTGTGCCACAGGAATTAGGAACAGACCCTGATTGCCTTGTGGAGGTAGTAAGAAACGATGTATAGGCTGCAGGATTGCCGTCCCAGTCGCCACTTGAGGCAGTAGGAGGGTAAGTGAATATACCATCGGGATAAAATGGCGGATCATAATAACGGAAATTGGTGTCTGCCGGATTAGTCAGGGTTTGATAAACCGGTTCACTTGTATTTCTCAGGTTAAAGTCGCCCATATTGATCATATTGGCCAAGTGGGTAAAGTGGTTTTTTATATCTGCCATTTCTGCTGATATCTGAGCGCCGCGTTCCGATTGATTGCCATTACCTGAGATATCATGGTTATCGGTTACGTAAAGGTAAGTGGTATCATGTGTTGTGGCCAGATTCGGGTCCAGGTAAAAGAATTTGTACGTATCAAAATCTTCATTGCCGGCTCCGCTGTTATAGAAGCAGGTGATCCCCAGATAGCCTAATTTCTGCTGGTTATAAAAAACCAGGCATTCGGTATTAGACCCTGAAAAATTGGTATTCATGCAATAGTTAAACCGGCCGGGATAAGCTGCATTCAAGGCATACTGTAATATGGAATCCTGAAAGCCAACAGAACCAGTATAATTATAAATACCGGGTATTGTTTGCAAAGATGCCATTTTCTCCAGGCCGATAATATCCGGATTGGCATATTGAACTATTGTTTCGAGGTAAGCATTATAAATATTATTTGATCCCTGGCATGGCTGAAGTGTACCATTATATTCGCCATAACCCAGCACGTTATAGGCCATTACCCGAAGTGTATCTGTTTGGGCAGATGAGACAGAGTTGATAAAGGTAATTATACCGATACACAGAGCTGTTAAACTTGATTTTTTCATAATTAATTAAATTAATTCCCGTAGGTAATCTGGTACTGATGTACCTTATTGGTTGCTTCACCCGCATCCTGCCGGGTTCCGGTCATTATCGAAATTCCAATCAGGATAAAAACTAAGACTGCAAATAATCCCTGGTTTTTATTGGTCATAAACCTGATTATTAAAAATGTCCGCTATCTTTTTTAGTGATAGCGGACATTGTGTTAAACAATAAGATTCAATTTTAGTGCTGGTTACCCAATGTTGTGCTGCTGGATGACTGGTAGCAACCTATATCAGATCCCGGACCTGAAATGTGAGTAGGGCCAAAAACCGGATCCTGAATAATACCTGAAGGTACATTCGGAGTAAACCCTGTATAGCCTTTACCGATTGCAGGTGAACCTGATTGCAACTGGAAATTAAACCCACTGACATAATCAATATTGATGTTAACTGAACTGCCCAGATAAGTATAGTTGACAAATTCCGGACTATTCGCGCCTACCCATGCATGTGCAGTATAAGGCTCTCCAAGAGTATCAGTTGAAGGAATTACGCCAACCGGTGTTGGTATATTGGTAGATACAAATTTCGAATAATAGGCAACAGGATAGAACTGATCTACAATTGAATCAGCATCGCCATAAGAATAATTGTAGCCATAAAAACAATGTGCTGTATCAGCCATTGGATTGGGTACGATACGGAATCCGAATTTACAATTCACTATAAGGTTATTATAAGATTGACCGAAAGCACCCTGCTCATAATTGATATCTCCGCCGCGACCAGTCTGCTGTTGACGGTAGCCGCCATTCACATAAGTATTGTTGAAATAATCGCACTGAGTAGTAGGGGCTGTTAGGCTTGAACCTTTATCGGATGCTTTGGTACCATTAGTTGCAGTTCCTACAAACAGATTATGCGATGCTATTCCCACGCCACCCTGTTTCGGATTGATACAATCACCACCTATATAACCTTCTTTTTCGAAAGTGCTACGCTGGATGATAAATTTACAATTAGGACGCATTCCATCATCTACCCCGCCATACAGCCATGAGTCTTCAAATACGAAGATACCATTCGGATTGGTAAAATATACTGCATAAGAATTTGACCCGGATTTGTCAGCGCTCATTGGTGGGGTTGTACCAAATACTGCACCGGTAAACTCAAGATGTGTCCATTTCAACACTACCATTCTGGCGTCTGTATCGCACTGGATACCCAACCACAGATTAGAGCTTGTAAACGCCGGATCAGAAGATGGATTATTTGCTGTGTTCACATTATCCTGTTTGGTAATGCTGGATACAGTAATCCAGTTAGCTGAATCTTTAGTACCTAATGATATAAATACACCATGCACCAGGATATAGGCTGCCGGATTTACTACATTAATGGTTACTCCGCGCTGCATCAGCACTGTATCTGTTGCATTTATGGTTACCGGACAGGTAAGCAGGTATGTTTTCCCCGATACCATGGTACCATTAATAGCTCCGCACAAAGTGTCTCCGCTTATAAGTTGCCCGATCTGGGTTTGCTTAACCGACACATAGGTTGCATCTTTCGTTTTTTTACAGGCTGTAAATAGTGCCATACCTGCAATCAGTGCAAGAATTGTAATGCTTAGTTGTTTCATATACTTCTGTTTTTTTGTTGTTTTTATAAATAGTTGTACTAATCAAATTTGTAACGGACTCCCACCAGGTAATTGCGGCCGAATTGCGTTTGTTCAACAAGTAATTTTCCGTCCTTTAGATTCTGGTAAGCAAAATAATTGCTCGGATCACTTGGATTTGTAAAGGGTTTATTCGATTGATTAATCTCTACAGTTGTTTTAGAATTCAGAAGATTCTGAACTTTCGCATAAATGAACACACGTTTTACTATGCGTTTTTCACAGGAGAAATCTAAAAAGGTAGTAGCTTTCTGCCAGTAATCCAGGCCTTCAAAACCAGAGGCTATAGTAATATGCCTTCCGGTATATTGTAACGACAGGTTTGCATCTAATCCCAATTTCGGATTTTTATAAAGCAATGCCAGGTTACCTATGTGTGCCGCTTGTCCCTGCAGTGGGCGGGTTTCTGTTACGGCGTAGGTTTTCTGATGCCCGCCAGAATCGAGGCCTACATATGAAGAAGGAACGGTTATAGACGAATGGGTGTAGGTATAATTTGCCGACACTCCGAAATAGTGGAAATACTTGGTCAGCACAAACTCAGCTCCGTAATTGATAGCGTCGTTTGTAAGATTCTGGGGTTGAATTCCTTGTGCCGATGGACCAGTATGTATGAGGGTATACTCTATAGGGTTGCTAATGTCTTTATAAAATGCGCCAACCAATACCTGATCGATTCCTTTTGGAAATATTTCATAACGGGCATCAAGGTTCTGAGCTACTGAATGCTCCAGTAACGGATTGCCATATTCACTGAATACTTCTCCCGGCTTGTTATTGTTCAATAGTTCAAAAAATCCAGGCCTCGAAATAGATTCAAAATAGCTTAACCGGATATTCTCCTTTTTGCTTAGTTTATACTTTAAATTAACACTTGGCAACACATCTGTATAATCATATATGCCTGCTACTTCTGCTACTTTTGTAGGGTCAAGGTCTACACTGTCTTGTACATGGGTATGTTCAATTCTGGCTCCTCCCAGTATTTCCAGTTTGTTATTCATCAGGTGAATTTTCGCCTGGGCATAATAACCTGTTATATCCTCATGTTCCTGGTATGTCCGCCCGTTCGAATAAGCAACTCCGGTTGGGCTGCTCTGGGAGAGATTCAGCGATGTATCGTTTATGCTTTGAACATTAGTATAAGGTACACCCTGAATTTTACCGCCAATATTTACGCTGATTGGCGATAAAGTGTACTCATTATAATAATTATTACGGTCCTTGTTCCTGAACATCCCCCCGCCCTTAAATTCTACTTCCTGCCCGAAAATTGAGGTAGCATAAGTCAGATTTACAAAACCCTGCATATCCTGGTCTCTGGTCCTTTCCCAATTCTTGCTTACGCTCTTCAATATCCGCCCTTCCTGTACTATGTTCCCTGCTGTATCTCTTGTGAAATTATTTTCTGTTGTAAATTCAGTGTAATCCGGAACATCTTGTCTGGCCGCAGAATATGCCCCCGTCCAGTCCAATTTCAATCCTTTTGCAAGTATATGTTCTCCTTTCAGGGTAATGTTGGCAATACTTTGTTTCTGATAAGTAGTCCTGTCCTTATAATCCACTGTTCCAAGCCCGGGGCCGGGGCGGTTGATTGCAGTTATTACTGTATCTATAATATTTCTTTCCTGCCAGCGGTCCATCTGCACATACAATCCATACAGCGTCAGGGTATTTTTATCGTTGAACTTGTAATCAATATTAGTTTGTACCGCCTTGCGTGTTTCCTGGGTAGAATATTTACGCAGCTCAAGATCATCAAATTCACCTTTATTTCCCGGCGATGGTTCAGATGCTGGAGAAAAAAAGATGTCATTCGATTCTTTGAAAGTATTCTGGTAACTGCCCGAAACCATCACACCCAGCTTTTTACTCTTCAGAAACCTATCGCCGAGACTCAAACTGAACAGATCATTAAATGGTGCTTGTATTGGTTTGATTATCGATGATCCGAGTGGAAAATCTGTAACAGTTGCTTTATAGGCCGGGCCATACATAGTAGTAGGATCATTGGCGACAATTGCACCATGATTAAAGCTGTTATAATGTTCATCAAATAAGTTTTGATTATAGCCTGTTGCAGCAGTTGCATATACTACCAGATGATCGGGTGCCTTTTTCATTACCAGGTTGGTTACTCCGCCAATAGCATCACCTTCCATATCTGGTGTTAACGATTTTATTACTTCTACCCTGTCCAGAATTTCGGCGGGAAAGAGGTCAAGCGGCACATATCTTCCCTTATCGTCCGGACTTGGGATTTTTATTCCATTCACCTCCGTGTAGTTGTACCTTTTCTCCATTCCCCTGATTGCCGCATACCTTGCTTCACCATTTGCGTCTTTTTCGACCTGCACGCCCGATACACGTTGCAATACGTTAGCCACTGTAATATCCGGCAGCAATTCTATCGCTCTTGCAGAAATGATATTCATGGTCTGCATGGAATTCTTTTCCATATTCCGAACCTGTTCATCGCTCCCGTTTTTCTGCTTCCCGGTTATTTCTACTTCATTGAGTATTTTAGAACTAGGAGAAAGCATTTGTTTTATAGAAATTGTCTGGTCCTGAGTAAGCGTAACATGCTCTTTGTATGTTTCAAATGACGAGTACCTGATTTCCAGGTCATATGATCCGGCCGGAACATTGGTAATTGTAAAGCTGCCATCAAGACCCGTAGCCGCTCCATATTGTGTGCCTGTAAGCAGCACAACTGCACCTATCAGAGGCTCTCCGGATGTTTTATCACTTACAGTACCTTTGATGGTGCCTGCAAAACTTTTAATAGACAAAAACAGTAAAATGAAAACTATAATTTTTGTAAAAAACCGCATGCTTTTTCTAAATTTTGCTCAAAAGTATCGGTCAGTGGTAAACTTTAGATTCAAAAAAAATTTGGTAACATAACCATAATTTTAAAATAACGGAAGATTAATTTAGAGGAAATGTTGCCTTAATATTGCGGTAACATTGCAGGTAAATTTCCTCTTCCGGATGCATTTTCCAAACTCAGTGTTTTCTTTTCCGCTGATAATATGTTTTTAATCATGCCTCATTAAATCAGCATTATTTTATAGTTTCGTATTCTCACAGCAATTCAGACTATTCCAATGAAAAAGCGCAATACTGGTTATGTTTATTGCATCTCAGCATTGTTGCTCTTTATAGCCCTCACTCATATACCATTAGGGGCGTTTTGTCAGACAAAACCTGCCGCAGCAGCCCCCGATCTGCCCCGAACCAATCTTAAAGTAACAGAGGAGCATAAAGACAAAGACGGCAATATCATCCGCACTATTCAATTCAACAAGGGAGCCACCCGTTATACCGAAACCCAGCTGATAAAAATTGCGCCCAATCTTCATTTGCAGTTTAATGCCGATACGCTCAATAAAGATTCTGTACTTATCGTCGTCTATAAATCTCACTATGTGGTTGAAGTATACTACCGCAGAAAAAAAATAAGGGAATACAAGGCGGTCTTTGGCCCCAAACCACTGCTGGATAAAAGTATGGAGGGAGACCGATGTACACCCGAGGGTTGGTTTACGATAAAAACCAAAAACGCTGCTTCAAAATACAATAAATTCCTGGGGCTGAATTACCCGAATGACAGCACCATAGCCCGTTTCAATACTATGAAAGCCAGCGGCGCCCTGCCCAAAACAGCTAAGCCCGGTGGCAATGTCGGCATCCATGGCATATGGAAGCGGGGCGATGATCTTATAGAAAAAGGCGTCTGCTGGACTGACGGTTGTATAGCCATTAAAAATAAGGACGTAGATGAACTTTATACTTTTGTGGGTATTGGTACAAGGGTGTTTATCAAGAAGTAGTCATTTATTACAGCTTCGCTTTCTCCTGCACAAATTGTTCATAAGCGTTCCTCCACCCCTTCCACTCATTAGCTGTGCCCAATGAGAAATTATGAAAAATGGTGATCAGCGTACTGCCTGTTTGCTCCAGTATTTTACTCATTGCCTCCAGTTTATCCATAGCTTCAGTTGCCGATAAGCCGTATTCAAAATGAGCAGTGGTATCCATAAAACAGAAAGGATGCAGGCGTAAAGCCGTGGTTACCTCATTTTCCAGGTCGTACCACAGAAATGAATTCCCGGTGCCTGCCCTGAAACCGAGATGGCTGCCATAACCCATGCTGTAATCATGAGCTATACCATTTTTTATAAGCATGCGATAAGTTGCAGGCACCTTTACTCTTATGTAATGCTGCCTGGATATTTCGATTTGCACTCCCGATATTTCTTCCACTGCTTTCTTTTCCTGCTCCATCTTACCTGCTTCATCTGAATAGTAGGATGGATGGATGCCAGTCTCCCCGTCCCTGGCAATGTTTTTTATTACCCGTATCATAGCCGGATGTTGCGGATGAACATTTTTATCGAAAGCAGTTGTTTTAAAGGATGCCAGTATAAAATAAAGTGGCTTGCAGCCAAACTCTTTATGAATCTGCCGCAGCCACCTGAAGGAATCATAAGGGTCCTTTTGCCGCTTTTTCAATACCTGTATGCGTTCACTTATCTGGCCCACATCCATTTTTATTATCGCCCTTATATAAGCCCCTGCTATGCGCGCCACGCCTTTATGCAGGTGCGAGTAGGCCATATCAATATCGTAAGTGGGCTGGAAGTGAAAATGGGCTGGCGGCAACTGAATCCCGCTCATGGCCTGCAGTTCTTTTCTGAAAGAGGCCACCCATTCATCGGCAACCGGCCTCATCAGCCATCCGTTTTTATTCAGCAGGCTATTGGCTGCCGGGTAGCGGCCATGTTTATCCGGTATAAACTGATCGTATTCTTCATATCTCGACAGCAGAAAAAACAAAGAAGAAAAGAGATCGAAACCTGCAGTATACCCCTCCTGATCAGAAGGAAAAATCACCGGTAATTCTTTCCATGCGCTCTTTGAAACGCTTATTGGTTTAAACCCCTTTTGCCACAATAAACCAGCATCCGGCACCGATAAACTACCATTCAACGGCTTCCCGTAAGCAATAAAAAAGGGCAGGCCCGATACTTCGCTCTCGTCATTGGTAATCCTGTAGCTAAGTTGCATACGCTCCTTCAGCAGCCAGTCCAGGACATAGCTAAGCCGGTTGCTGGCCTGTGCGCTGTATACAACTATTGTATCCATATATCTTAAGACAGTTCTGCCAGGTTATTAAATGAACATATGTACTCAACTTATTGCAGTCTTGAAATCTATATTATTTCTGATAAGGTGCGCGAAATTGCGCCTTTGCGTGAAAATCCCCTACACAGTTCTTTCCTTCCACATTTTATTAAACGATCGTTCTGCAAACTCCAGCTTACTTCTGTCCTTGCACCAGCTTTCTTTAAACACTTTATTCACCACTTTATCTTTTATACCCGCTCCGGCCATATTCAGCAGCCTGCGGCTCAGCATAGCCCGCTTCCATAGCGCCCAGGAAAAATTCTCCATGTTATCATTCAGCCGCATATCTACCATTATTGCCCTGTTCTCCAGCAGCATACCGTGTATGTTTATCTTCAGCGGGCATACCTCTGTGCAGTTGCCGCACAGGCTCGATGCAAAGCTGAGGTGCTTATACTCTTCCAGCCCGTCCATATGCGGTGTTATTACCGATCCTATAGGCCCGCTGTAGGTTGCGCCATAAGCATGGCCGCCAATGTTTTTATACACCGGGCAGGCATTCAGGCAGCTGCCACACCGTATGCAGTACATACTCTCCCGCACCTCCCGCCGCAGCAGGTTGGTGCGGCCATTGTCCAGCAGTATCACATACATCTCAGTAGGGCCATCTGTTTCATCAGCCTTCCTGGGGCCGCTCAGTATCGAGTTATAAACAGTGAGTTGCTGCCCTGTGCCATAGGTAGCCAGCAGCGGCCAGAAAAGGTGCAGATCATTCACCGATGGCAGCATTTTTTCAATACCCACCACCGATATCAGCGTTTGCGGAAATGTGCTGCATAGCCGTGCATTACCTTCATTCTCTGTTACGCATACCGCGCCTATATCAGCCAGCAAAAAGTTGCCACCCGTTACGCCCACCTCTGCACTTATATATTTTTGTCTCAGCTTCTTGCGGGCTATTTTTGTTATTTCAGGTGGCGTCAGGTTGGGTTCGGTACCCAGTTTTTCATGAAATACCCTGGCCACATCCTCCTTGCTTTTGTGCATGGCCGGGGTTACTATATGGTAAGGGGGCTCACCATCCAGTTGCTGTATATACTCACCCAGGTCTGTCTCCACCGATTCTATGCCGTTCTTTGCCAGGAAATCATTCAGATGTATCTCCTCTGTCACCATGCTCTTGGCCTTTACCACCTGCCGGATATTCTTTTCCCGGCATATCTGCAGTATGGCCTGCTGTGCTTCTTCTTTATTTTCGGCCCATATCACCCTGCCACCATTGGCCGTAAACCGCGCCTCAAATTGTTCCAGGTATTTATCCAGCCGCTCTATGGTCTTCCACTTTATGTTTTTTGCTTTTTGCCGTGCAGTTTCCAGGTAGTCAAACTGTTGCTTGCCCTTCACAACACTATCATTATATTTCTGAATATTAAACGACACCTTGCGTTTATGCTCCAGGTCATTAGCCTTTATTCTGCTTTTAGCAAGAAAAACGGATTGTTGTTCGGTCATAATAACTGATAAAAAATAGCTCCGGCATTGCAAACCCGAAAATTCACTGGCTCAAAGCAAATAATTATTTCCGGCAATAATAAGATGGCTTCATGTTACAATAGTTTAACCGGCCCCATCAATACAAACCTACATAAAAAAACGGAAAAGAGTAATCTCGTTCTGAATGGGGAACCAGTAATTGATCAGATACAGAAAAGAACAGGTAAAATTACATAAGTTATTTTCGCATTGTTCATTAGTTACAGAATGCATGCCAATGCTGGCAGCCATTACAAACTTCTTTACTTATACGGAGCAGCCAATCAATATTTATCCAGGATAGGCATACCATTCCAATACCTCACCTGCACCATATAGCGATTATTCCAAAGCCAGGTCTGGCTACCAGCGAAAATTTAACCGAAACAGAAAGAGTTCTATTCTTGTTTTTCCGGAATTATATAAATTGCAATAATTATTAACATAAATAACCGGTGATTTTACAACCGGTTATCAGATACATACCTACTTCAGTTCGGCTCAGATATGTGTTTGAAAATGCTGAAATGGCCAAAATAGCATCATTGCTCAAAGTTAGAGGAAACAGTATCTGAATTGCGGAGATCACATAATAGCCTTTCCCTAAAATTATAATTTGCTTACCAATCATGCAATGCTCAACTGGCCTCTATTGCCACCACCATTTACTTTGCCAGGTATCCGCCATCTACAGGATAATAACTGCCGGTAACAAACGATGCTTTATCACCCGCTAACCAGAATATCAGTTCGGCTACTTCTTCGCTCCTGCCAAGGCGGCCTATCGGGTGCATAGCAATTATCTGCTTCATAAGATTGTCATCCAGCCCCTTCAGCAAGGGGGTATCTATAAATCCCGGCCCTACAGCATTGATACGGATGTTCCTGGCCGAATACTCAAGTGCAGCGGTTTGGGTAAGCCCGATGATACCATGTTTCGCGGCCGAATATCCTGCCGAATAAGCGAAGCCCACTGATCCCAGAATAGATGAGATATTCACAATACTGCCGCCACCATTTTTAAGCATCGCCTGAAGCTGGTACTTCATGCCATAAAACAGGCTGCTGAGATTAATGGTTATAACTTTATTCCAGCCCTCAATGCTCATATCTCCCACAAGGTTCTGTTCGCCACCTATGCCGGCATTATTCACAGCTATATCCAGTTTGCCATAGGTTTTTATTGCATAGTCCACAAGCGCCTCCATATCTGCCGGATTGGCTACATCTGTTTTGAAAAACGAAGCTGTTCCCCCCGCCGATACAATATCTTTTGCCGTCTGCCCACCCTCTGTTTCCCGTATGTCGCTCACGATAATTTTTGCTCCGTGCTGTGCAAATAATTCTGCAGTTGCCTTGCCAATACCCGATGCTGCGCCGGTTATGATCGCTACCTTATTTTTCATATGCCCTGTTGTTTAAACCCAGGTGCAAGTTACAGCGGCATTGTGGCGATGTAATTGACGGGTATCAGTTGTGTTTTTGATCAACATCAATCCGGAATAGATCCTCTATGCAAGCAGTTCACATGGTTTCATCCCCGTAATCCGTTTGAAGGCTGTGCTGAAATGCGAGATACTGCTGTAGCCCAGGGTATTGGCAACTTCCGTTACCGACCGGCCTTCATGCTGCAATAGTTTTTTGGCTTTATCAATACGCAATTCCTGCTGGTATTCATGTATGGTTCTTCCCACTAATGTTTTAAAACCCTTTTTCAGGTAGCATTCATTCATAGCCACTTTGCGGGCAAGTTCCTTAATGGTATAGGGCTGGTCAATATTCTGTTCAAGAATTAAGCGGGCATCCTGAATTTTTTCGCGTTCACTTTCATAAGCAAGGAAACGGCAGGCGGGTACCTGGCAGGCGGCAAATGGTATACTGATGCATTCCAGTGCCCGGCGCAGCAATTGCATGGCCAGCTCCGTCAGTTGTAGCGAGCGCAGGAAGGGAGTAACATTGGCATCAACCTTCATCTGCCCGATCAGCATTCGTGATTTAGAGCATACCGGAAACTGCATCTCGGTAGTCTGGTCAAACCGGAAGGGCTGATTGGCCATCAGTTGCTCAGCCGGATATTGATCGAAAAATGAAGGCTGAAAACGTAGCGAACATACACTTGTATTTACTGAAGTCTCATCGGGTCCCAGCCGGAAATACAGCTGCAGGCAAAACTGATTATCTTCAATCGGGTAGAGATAAAGCATTCCCGCATCTTCACTGGCCCCGCCTTCAGGCATAACCACCTCAAGGATTTCACAAATAACCGAGTTATTTACCGCCAGCTTCTGCCGGTCCTGCAATACAGCCTCTTCGCCAAGAAAGCTCATCAGCGGACTCAATTGCCTGTTCCTTATTTGTGTTTCTGTTTGCACTGCTGCAAAAATACAGACTAAAAGACATAGAAATCCTGATTGTAGTCATTCTTATAACAAAATTAAGTTACAAGATGCATTTATCTTTTAAACTGTCTTTATCTATTAGCACCAGGCAAATCTTTAGATATTCATTTTCATTTACTTGCATCAGGTCATTAGGGTAGATTTTACCACATTTAGAAAGTTGCATAATCTTGAGCCGTAAAATCTACCCACCAGCCCCGGGATAAACCTAAATGCAGATAGCAACCCGGGGCTATATCCCGGATTGCTATCATCCCTTACTCACCTTTCAAACATTCATTTCACCAGCTTAGTTCACAGGTATTTCCTGTGCTGTTGGCTCCGCGACTTCCTTTTTAGGCAGAGAAACGATCAGTACCCCATCGGCATACTTAGCAGCGATACCTGAAGCCTCAATCTTTTCATTCAGCGTAAAGCTCCTTTTGAACGATTTCATCTGGTACTCACTGCGGATCCATTTTCCAGCCTGCTCCTTATTTTCTTCTTTCTGTTCGAAGGAAATGTTCAAGATGTTCTTCTCAATCCCAAGTTTGAAATCTTCTTTTTTCAATCCGGGAGCAATAACATGGAGTTCGTAGGTCTTATCCGTTTCCTGAATATTTACAGGCACAGACGATGTTTTCAATTCATCATTTAGGTGGTTATAATTGCTGTTAACCACGTTTTCCAGTATTCCGCCAAAGATGTTTGGCACGGCAAAATTCCTCTTGTAATACATAATTTTTAAGTTTTTTGGTTTGCTTAGGATATTGCAAATGGTATGCCGATTGAATAAAACGGCCATTATGACTGATATTTAAAACTTCCACTGCCGTATTGTCTGCTTTTGGATAAATGTAAGCCTTTTTACCTGCCATTTATAGCACAATAAGTTCTTAAAGCTGCTAAGGACAGGCAAGCTTAGAAATAAAATGTATTATATAAATTTAAATTACCAGACATAAATTGGAGCCATAAACCAAACCCAGCTTAATTTCTATCTAATTATCGGGTAAGGATTCAGGGTTCATTTATGCATTAACCCCTTGCAGATATTTTTGGCAATACCCGGCCCCTCATAAATAAACCCTGTATAGACCTGCACCAGCGAGGCCCCTGCATCCAGCTTTTCCCGTGCATCGGCGGCGGTAAAAATTCCTCCGGATGCTATAATTGTTATGCTGCCTTTGCTGTGGGTATGGATGTATTTTATTACTTCGGTAGCCCGGTTTCGAACAGGAGCTCCGCTTAAACCACCGGCGCCAATTGCGGCAACATCAGCAGCAGGAGTTATTAGTCCTTCCCGGCTGATAGTGGTATTAGTGGCTACTATTCCGGCAATTTTCGTATCCGTTACCAGGTCTATAATATCATCCAGCTGGTCATTGGTAAGGTCGGGGGCTATTTTGAGTAATATCGGTTTATTCTTGAATTCCTTATTTATCGACTGGAGTCTGTTGAGCAACTGGGTGAGTGGTTCTTTGTCCTGCAGGGCGCGCAGGCCGGGCGTATTGGGGCTGCTCACATTCACCACAAAATAATCAACCACATCATACAGGTCCCTGAAAGCCTTTTCATAATCATCGCCGGCCTGCTCATTGGGGGTATCTTTGTTTTTACCAATATTGCCGCCAATGATCACTTTCTCTTTCCTCGTTTTTAGCCGCTCAGCCGCAGCAGCCGAGCCATCGTTATTAAAACCCATCCGGTTAATGAGCGCCTTATCGGCTGGCAGACGAAACAAGCGGGGTTTAGGATTACCCGGTTGTGACCGGGGAGTAAGCGTACCAATTTCTATAAAACCAAAACCCAGGCAAGCCAGCTCATCGGTATACTTTGCATCTTTATCAAAGCCCGCAGCAAGCCCCACAGGATTAGGAAAGGTGATGCCCAATAAAGTGCGCTCCAGCGCCGGGTCTTTTTTTACATAAAGCGCTTTTACAATGCCTCGCAGAAACCCCATGGAGCAGACCAGCGTAAGCCACTTCATAACCCGGTAATGAACTTTTTCAGCATCAATTTTGAATAGTATAGTCCGGAGTATCGAGTACATTTTTATAGTCTTAATGCGTAATTTGTAAGTCTTTGCCAGGATGCAAATGTACGATGCATAAAGTTTGTTTGTCAGATAGTACCGATGTATTTGGTTTAATAAATTAAGGTAAATCGCTGAATTCTCAGTTTGAGCATATTATAGCAGTTACAGCCACTGAGAACAACAGAGAAAGCGCTTATTATTCCTTAACTATCTTACCGTTAAATATTAATTCACCACTTTCATTTAACAACTTAATAAAATACATACCAGAAGGGAATTCTGCAACAGAAATATTATCAGTATTTCTGGCTTCTTTTATTAATTGACCAAACAGGTTGCAGACAAGGATATCAACCTTATATGGGCTAATTACTGAGATATACCCTGTAGTGGGATTGGGGTTAATAGAAATTAAAGCATAATTGTTTATTATGTGAGTTACTGTCGTAATGGTTGTGTCAGGAATAGTCGCCGGGCCAGCTTTTACGATCCAAAAATCCCAATTGCCATGATTTCCAGTTACATCGCCATTATTATTAGCACTTCCGCCAGCAATAATAAATTCCCCGTCATAGGTTGTTTGTATGCAGTTTGCATAATCTTCATTTGAACCACCATAAGTCTTTTGCCAGATTATATCACCTGAATCAGATAAATGGAGTACCCAATAATCATACATACCATGGTTCATGGTAATTTCACTATCAATTGAGTGCGTATAACCTGCCACCAGGTACCCACCATATGGGCTGTTTTGAACCGAAGTAGCAAATTCGTAGTAAGATCCGCCAAAACATTTTTGCCATTCCAAATTCCCAACAGAGGATAATTTTACAACCCAATAGTCAATATAGCCATGATTCCCTATGACATCTCCGTCATCTGAATAAGTTGTGCCAGCCACGATGTATCCTCCATCAGGTGTGCGGGTGACCGAATTGGCATATTCCCCACTGCTGCCGCCTAGTGATTTCTGCCATGTTATACTACCGGAAGAAGTTAGTTTTACCACCCAAAAATCCGGGTCTCCATGGTTGCCCGAAACATCACCATCATTTGAAGAACTAAAACCAGCAAAAATGTAACCGGTATCAGGAGTTTGCTGTATAGAATAAGCTTCATCGGATCCTGAACCACCGTATGAATGCTGCCATTGTATACTGCCAGATTGAGATAATTTTAGTATCAGACAATCGGTCGGTCCATAGGGCCATGAAAGCGTATAACCTGCTACTATATAACCTGAATCAAATGTTTGCTGGATTGATTTACCATAATCACCAATTCCTCCGCCTAATGACTCCTGCCATTGTATAGTGCCGGAATCTGATAACTTAACGATCCATACATTGGTTACTGAAGTATCACCGATATGTCCCGTAATATCACCGTCTAGAGAGTTACTATAACCGCAGACAATATATCCACCTTCAAAGGTCTGTTGAATCGAAGTAGCCCAGTCCTTCTGGCTGCCACCTAAAGTTTTTTGCCATTGCAAATCACCGGATTTAGTAATTTTTACAACCCAGTAATCAATACCACCATGGTTCCCTGTAACCTCTGAGTCAAAGCTTTCAGTGGACCCTGCGATTATATAACCACTATCTGATGTCTGTTGTATTGATGTGGCAGCTTCCCAATCAGAACCGCCATAAGATCTTTCCCATTGGATAGTGTTAAGTTGCCCAAAAACAAAACCAGGCATAGTTATTATACAGAAAAGCAGAAATAAGTTTTTCATTAGTTATGGATTAAGTTATAGCCAATCGGTAAAATATTGATTATAAAATTAAGTAAAAATCCAGAACTTATTTGACTTTTTGTTTTATACCCCACACAAAAACGCCATTGTATCCACCCCATCGGCAAAATTGCTCAATGCAGGTTTCTGAGAATCTCCGAAAGGAATGAAACCATGTCCTATTATGGCTTGTATTTCTTCACTTTTAAAGAGGCTGTCAATGAGTTCCTTCTTGTCATCATAAAACTTATAGTGCAGTACACTCACTGCCGAGAAGGGCATCTCGTTTTCCACCATCAGCAGAGATTCATTGCTCATATAGGGTATCCGGTTGAGGAGATAAATGGCCAGGTGGTAGTCGTAGTTGTTTTTGTATTTGTTCAGGTCGGCATAGTCATTGTGCCTGTTAAAAATATTCAGTAACCGGGCAAAATCATACTCGCGGGGCACACATACCTGGGTTACATTGCGGCAGCCGAGGCCGTAATACAGGTATACATCATCGGCCAGCAGGGCCAGTTCTTCATCGGTTTCTGTGCCATCCAGTATAGCCACTGAAGTACGGTTTTTGCGGATGATATGCGGATATTTGCCAAAATACTGTTCGAAATACCGGGCGGTATTATTGCTGCCTGTAGCTATATAGGCATCACAATTATTGAGCCGATCAGCTATTTGCACCTGGCTGCCAACAGCAGGCTCCCATCCGGTCAGTTTACCAAGCAAGCACTTAAATAGCACATCATCTTTTGATGACAATTTTATCAGCAGGTTATGGCCACTGATAAACCCGCACAGAAAATCATGAAACCCAACCAGGGGAATATTACCGGCCATTACAATACCGATGGTCTTTGGTTTTTCAGTTACCTTGTAATGAGCTATCCACTGCTCCAGTTTGTCTTTTTGCAGATACTCACCGGCAATATTATTTATTGCCAGTGATATGTGTGCGGCAGTAAACCAGGCGTTGGCGCTTACAGCCCTGGCCTGTATATCCAACCATTCCAGGTCACCGGATAACATGTATTTACCCAGGCGGGTTAAAAGTTCTATACGGTTTTCAGTTTGTAATGTATACGTCATAATTATTGAGCTGCTACCGGATACTTAAAATATTATGAATAAATCCAGGTTCAGAATTTAATGCGAAGTTGTAACTTTACGCCCATAAAAACTAAATAAATAACCAATTCTTATGGCTATTAAGATCACTGACGAATGTATCAACTGCGGCGCTTGTGAACCGGAATGTCCGAATAACGCGATTTATGAAGGTGGAACCGAATGGGCTATGGCCGACGGGACTACTGTAAAAGGCAGCTATACACTTATGGATGGAAGTGTTACTGATGCAGGCGCTCTTCATTCCCCTGTTTCGGTTGATGTATATTATATTACTCCCGATAAATGTACAGAATGCCAGGGTTTTCATGAAGAACCTCAATGCGCTGCTGTTTGTCCGGTAGACTGTTGCCTGCCCGATGAAAATCATGTAGAAAGTCCGGAAGTGCTGCTTGCCAAGAAGGAAAAATTACATCTGAATTAATTCAGCTGATAGCTATTTAGGTAATTATGCGCCGAGGCAGAAGACTGGTTTCAAGAGGCAGCATGATCATCCTGCTTTTTTTACCCATTATTGCATTGGGGCATTATTTTGTATTCCCTGAAGAAACGAGGTGCATACTGATTGATTTCACTGATTTTAAGAAAACAGATAATCTGTATTATAAAACCGGTGTACCGGTAAGCACCATCTTTTCTATACGGAATTTTATTTCTCAAGCCGAAAAACGGGATTCAGATTTTCTGGGTTCGCTGGCCTGCAAACCCAGCTTCATCTATTGCGATAATGAAACTGATTATGCATTGTATGGCAATAAATCCGGTAGCCCGGCATGCACTCATACCAAACTTGGAGCTTATATAGTACTGAGCAGGAATGGTCTTAATGCCGATGTTATAGCCCACGAAATCTTGCATGCAGAGCTATATCAGCGCCTGGGGTTTTTCAAATACCAGTTTGCAATACCTGTCTGGTTTAATGAGGGCCTGGCAATGCAAACCGATTACAGGGCTGAGTTTTCGGAAGACAGTTTGAAGAAATTCTCAGATGGCTTCAGAAACCTGCCTGAATTAAAGGATTTAAGAACTGGCAGCCAGTTCTATAGCGGAATAGAAAGAGATATCTTACTGAATTTTTCAGCTGCCAGGTATGAGGTAAAACGGTGGTATACTAAAGATAAACTTACCCATCTTATAACCGCATTAACCCACGGGACTCGGTTTGCTGACGCTTACAGGTAATGGCTGATTTAATCTTATTTGATCTTCCGGTGCCAGGTTTCATCTACCTTTTTGCCCGTAATTTCATCCATTTTATCAGCAAGTTTCTTTAGTACTTCCGGTCCAAAATTGGCATTATTTATTATTTTGGTTGAGTCGGCATAGGTTATGGTGAATATCAGTCCGGGCAAATCCACAGGCCGGATCATATATTCATTTTTGCAGGTATCAACTTTGGTGGTCAGGGCCTGATCAAAAATATCAGTTGCTCCCTTCTTTCCTATATTTTTTTCAAATACTCCCGAATCCTCAGTAAACCTTATAGCAGTGTAGATTACATTCCCGTTTTTATTGAGTTCTATTTTATAAGCCGGACAGCGCCCATAGCATGCTGTACGTTGCATTTTAATGGCTTCAATTTTATTAACTTGTTTTACTGTCTTTTTATGTTTACGGTGTTTTGCCTGGGTTGAACAAACTATTAAAATGGATAAAATTACCAATAACGCTTTTTTCATTTCCAATGATTTGGAGCAAAGATACTTTTAAAATTCAGGCGCTGATGATAAAGTGTTTCAAAAAAAAGGAACTGAAAATGATGGTTTTTTAGTTTCTTTGATTTTTAATTATCCCATTTAATGAAAGTGCCCGGAGGATGATACCGTCAGATGAAAATAAGGAGATTTATTACCAGTTGGCACTTGGCTTCGTACCGGGCATAGGCGCTAAGATTGGCAGGGCCCTGCTTGATAAATTCGGTAGTGCGTGTGCAGTATTCCTCATGCCGCTTAAAGAACTGAAAAACACCGACGGCATTACTGAGGTAAAAGCGAAAGGTTTTAAGGATGATGAAGTCTTCAGAAAAGCGGAAAATGAACTGGATTTTATCCTGAAAAATGATATTAAGGTACTCTATACCAATCATAACTACCCCAAACGATTAAGCAACTGCAGCGATGCGCCACTACTGCTTTACTATAAAGGCAATGCCGATCTGGATGCGGCCAAAATAGTTGCAGTGGTTGGCACAAGAAAGAATACAGACTACGGGCACCAACTGTGTGAGGAACTGGTAGAAGGCCTGCGGACATTGGATGATATACTGATAATTAGTGGCCTGGCTTTGGGTATTGATGCCATTGCACACAAAAAATGTGTGCAGCAAGGCACTGCTACAGTGGGTGTATTGGGACATGGCCTTGGCAGGATTTATCCCTTTACACATACTTCACTAGCTGGCCAGATGACAGAACATGGCGGACTGCTGACGGAGTTTATTTCGGAGACGTTGCCGGACCGTAATAATTTCCCGATGCGCAACCGGATAGTAGCTGGTATGAGCGATGTAACTGTGGTGATAGAAAGTAATGTAACTGGCGGCGCCTTAATTACGGCTAATCTGGCCAGTGGTTATAACCGGGAAGTAGCTGCCTATCCCGGCAGAGTGAATGATACGCGCAGCGCCGGCTGCAATGATCTGATAAGACGGAACGTAGCAGCCATGATCACTAAACCCGAAGACCTGATAGATCTGATGAACTGGAATAAGGACGCAAGGCCTAAAGCGGTGCAACGGCAACTCTTTATTAACCTGCTGCCTGAGGAGCAAAAAATAGTAGATCTGCTGCAAACACGGGATAATGTTCATGCCGATGAGCTATACCACCATACCGGGCTGGCCAGCTCGCAACTTGCTGCTACCTTGCTGCAACTGGAAATGCAGGGGTTGATAAAGACATTACCGGGGAAGTATTATCGGATGTATTGAGCCGAGTCGTAAGTCTTTAGTCGTAAGTCTTAAGTTTGGGAATGAGGAAGAATTATTACTTCATTTTCATTTGAGCAAAATAAGGATGTTCAGGATTTACAATTAATTCCTGCCTGAGAGGATGTATCAATACATCCATATCCTCTAATGGAATTGAGCCAAGTAATGGCTCTGAATCACCGGGCAGAATCATTGCCCTGCAAGTTGTCTGGCGGTTTTTAAACCGAAGTTCTACTGAGGAAACAACATCGCACGCGACAATATGACCATTTGCCAATTGAGCTTTCCTTTTTTCAACAATTGGGAACTGTAATTGTTCCTGAATGCTTTCATTAATAGCCAGCATATAGGATCCCGTGTCAACAAGTGCAACGAGTGGCATGCGCTTTACCTCTTCTTCACCTATCATATGCCTGCGGGCAAGCTCGAGGTCAAAGCCATTAATCAACTCGATATCTGCGTATATTAACCCCATTTTTTTGATTTTATAGCCAATCAAATGTACGATTAATCTTCAATAACATCAAGCCCGCTTTAAGGGTTTAAGGATGCAAAAGTTTTATCAGCAATTTCTTCAGGGTCCATTGTTTCCAAGTAAAGGTGGAGGGCTTCTCTGATGTTGGCTTTAGCTTCTTCGAATGTATCTCCCTGGGAGTGGCAGCCCGGCAATTCGGGGCAGAAAACATAAAATCCATGTTTGTCTTCGGTAAACACAACATTTACTTTGTTTACCATAACTTATGTTTTACACACAAATTTACCTGTTTTTAAACAATATTAAATCATCTATAGCTACCTAAACCACCTCACCTTCCAGGTCATAATCAAATGCCCTGGTGATTTTCACATTCACAAAGTCGCCGATTGGCAGCGGTTTTTTGCTGTGTATGACAACTTCGTTGTCTACTTCCACACTATCAAATTCAGTGCGAGCCAGATAGCGGCCTGATTCTTTTTTGTCAACTATTACTTTGTATGTATTGCCTATTTTTTCCTGGTTTTTTTCGTACGATATTTCCTGCTGCACTTCCATTATCTCCTGTGCACGGGCTTCTTTTTCTTCTGCTGGAATATTGTCTTCAAGATCGTGTGCGGTAGTGTTCTCTTCGTGCGAATAGGTGAATATACCTACCCTGTCGAGCCGGGTATCAACCAGGAATTGTTTCAGGTCTTCCACATCATCCCTAGTTTCGCCGGGGAAACCCGCAATTAATGTGGTGCGTATACAGATGCCCGGCACCCGGTCGCGCACATTGGCAATAAGTTCTGTGATCTCCTGCCGCGTTGTGTTGCGCTTCATTGCTTTCAGCATCGGGTCAGATATGTGCTGCAGCGGCATGTCGAGGTAATTGCAAATGTTTTCACGCTCGCGCATCACATCCAGAATTTCCAGGGGAAACTTGTGTGGATAGGCATAGTGAAGCCTTATCCAGGTAAGACCTTCTATATCTGATAAGTGTTTCAACAGATCGGGCAGCGCGCGTTTTTTATAAATGTCCAGTCCGTAATAAGTCAGTTCCTGGGCTATGAGCATGATCTCTTTTACACCCATTTTCACCAGCCGCTTAGCCTCAGTTACCAGGTCTTCGATAGTGCGCGAAACATGGCCGCCCCTCATCAGCGGTATGGCGCAAAATGAGCAGGTTCGGTTACACCCTTCCGATATTTTAAGGTATGCATAATGTTTGGGTGTACTTAATAACCTTTCACCAATCAGCTCTGCTTTATAGTCGGCATTAAATTGTTTCAGTATCATGGGCAGCTCCATGGTGCCAAACCATGCGTCTACCTCAGGTATTTCATTAAGCAAGTCCTGCCGGTAGCGCTCGCTAAGGCAGCCTGTAACGTATACTTTATCCAGTTTGCCTTTCTTCTTCAGGGCCACCTGGTCCAGTATGGTATTTACACTTTCTTCCTTCGCTTTATCAATAAACCCGCAGGTATTTACTACCACAATATTATGGTCCAGTTTGCAGTTTTCATGTATCACATCAATGCCATTGGCATTCAGCTGCCCGCTCAGCACCTCACTGTCTACCATATTCTTGGAGCAACCAAGAGTAATGATGTTGACCCTGTCCTGTTTTAGTGTCCTTGTTTTCAAATTTCTTCTTTCGGTTAATTCTACCAGACTAAGCTGATAATTTATTGATCAGTTTTTGTAATTCCTGAGGCGAAACATTCTCTTGTTCTGATTTATCAAAAATATCCATTAAGAATATTGTATTTTTTACAATGCGGACGTATGTAATTAATCTTGCCCCACCACTTTTGCCCTTGCCTTTTGAAGCTATTGCAATTCTAATTTTGTAGCAATCCTTACCTAAAGGCGTTCCAAAGTTAGGGTCATCACTCAGTTGCCCAATGATTTTTAACAGGTCATCAAGAAGGGATTTGTGTTTTTAAGACAGACTTTTTAGTCTCCGCTCAAAATAATCAGTAGCCCTGATCTCGAAGTTCATTTATGAGGTCTTTGGCGTTTTTTAATTTTTTTTTACCTTGCTCATAAAGTTTAAGCTCATTAAAAGATTGGGCTAAGCCCGTCACAAACCTGCTTTTTCGTGTGTTTTTTACTTCCATAACCGCTTTGGCAATGTTATGGGTTTTCATTAATTCCATAAACAAAGGCACATTGCTATCCTGAATGTCAACTACTAATTTCATAACATAATATAGTATTTTCAATAGTAAAATTACGTAAAAAAATCCTCTAGTCAACGTAAAATTCCTGATAATTTTAGCTCAATTTCAGATGTAGTTTCTACTTCTTCCTCATAAATATCCTTATTGGCACACCACTGAAATTAAAGTGGCTCCTCAATTTATTCTCCAGGAAGTTTTTATATGGTTCCTTGATACCATCGGGATGATTGCAGAAAAACGCAAATGAAGGCACAGCGGTAGGTACTTGCTGCACAAACTTGATCTTAACTGAATACCCACGGGTCATTGGCGCCGGGTAGCGTTCTATTTCACGCAGCATGATCTCATTCAATACTGATGTCGTTACCCGGCGTAACCGGTTATCATAAACCTCTATTGCCTTTTCCATTCCCTGGAAGATGCGCGATTTTTCTGTAGCTGATATGAAAATCACCGGAACGTCTGTAAAGGGCTCCAGCTTTTCTTTCAGTTCTTTTTCAAAGTCCCGGGCAGTATTGGTTTCTTTCTTTACGAGGTCCCATTTATTCACCAGTATCACTACGCCCTTACCCTTGCGTGTAGCAAGGCTGAAGATGCTCACGTCCTGGGCAGTCAGTCCGTTTGTGGCATCTACCAGCAACATACAAACATCAGCCTCATCCATTGCCCTGATTGCACGTATCACCGAATAAAACTCAAGGTCTTCATGCACATTCTTTTTCTTGCGGATACCAGCAGTATCTATCAGTATAAACTCCTTTCCGAATAGCTTGTAGTGGGTATGGATGGTATCGCGGGTGGTACCGGCAATATCCGATACTATGGTACGTTCCTGGTTCACCAATGCGTTCAGTAAAGTGGACTTACCGGCATTGGGTTGGCCTATAATGGCAAATTTGGGAAGCGGGTTGCCGTCCTTATCGGTTTCAATGGCTTCCACATCATCTTTAATGTGCGTCACCAGTTCATCCAGCAATTCACCTGTTCCGCTGCCGGAAATTGAGGACAGCATAAAGGTTTTTTCAAAACCTAATGAGTAGAATTCAGTCGCATACAGAGCCCTTTCCTGGTTATCTACTTTGTTCACCACCAGTAAAACGGGTTTTGAAGACCGCCTCAACACATCGGCCATATCTTCATCCTGGCCGGTGATGCCGGTTGTTGTATCGCAAACAAAAATGATCAGGTCTGCTTCATCAATAGCTATTTCTACCTGCTTGCGTATCTCCCTTTCAAATACATCTTCCGATTTGGCAACAAAGCCGCCTGTATCTATAACATTGAATATCTTGCCGTTCCAGTCTGCAATGCCATATTGCCTGTCGCGGGTCACCCCGCTCTGGTCATCAACAATTGCCTTCCGTTCTTCCAATAAACGGTTAAATAGGGTTGATTTCCCTACGTTCGGCCTTCCTACTATTGCAACTGTAAAACCCGGCATACTCTTTATTTATATTGTGCCCCATTGATATTCGTTTTTGGGTATGGGCGTGCAAAGGTACTTCTAAAAAAGCAGCGTATAACTTTTTTTAATAATCAGGTTTGTTAAAACGATAATCTATATCTTTGGAAATTAATCTAAACATAACAGGATGAAAAGGTATTTTTATTTAATTGGCATGATTTTATGCCTTGCTTCCACTGCCAAAGCCGCTCCGGGCGATACTACCTGGGTGCAGGCAACAATTAAAAATCTCACCTGGTACGGTAATTATGACAGTACAGTAGTATTTCCTCATGGCAAAACATACAGGAGCATTTATATGATATTTACACTTGGTAAATATATGTGCCCTGGTTATAATCCGGCTACAGCAGGTACCGGATCAGGTCAATCTGGCTGGTGCGGCGACTGGGATTATACTGTTCTGAATTATGTTACAACGCCCGACGGACAGAGTTATGAAATGGGAAGGCTCATAACCCCCTATTACAATGCATTAACGCCAAGAATGGGATGGACAGCTACACATGACTATGTATACGATGTTACCGATTATGCGCCATTGCTGCATGATACGGTAACAATTAATACCTTGTTTTCCGGTTATTCAGGCGGCTTTACGGAGAATATAAGGTTTGCCATGATTGAGGGTGCGCCAGACAGGGATGTTGTTGGTATCAAGCGTTTATGGAATGGTAGTTTCGGCTATGGCGGCACACCAAGTATCAATGCCCATTTTACCCCGGTATTAGATACGGCACCTGAATTTACACAATCTGCTTCATTAAAATTCATAGTTACCGGCCATGGCTCAGATGCCAATGGCTGCTGCGAATTTATGTCGCACAACTACCAGGTAAATCTCAACAGCACACAGATAGACAACCAGACTATCTGGCGCAGCGATTGTGGTGCGAATGAATTGTATCCCCAGTCGGGTACCTGGCCTATACAAAGGGGTAACTGGTGCCCTGGTGCATTGGTTTATCCGCGCTACACCAATCTGCCAGGTATAGTTGCCGGTTCCGAATTTCGCCTCGGTTTACAATTCGATCCTTATTCAGGTGGAGGCTCATATACTACAGAAGCTATCCTGTTTTATTACGGTGCATTGAAAAAAACACTGGATGCCTCAATAGACCAGATCATTTCACCAACCAACGATGCCAACTACCTGCGGGAAAATCCTATCTGCGGATCACCCGTGATACATGTAAAAAACAGGGGTGCTGCTAAAATCAATTCCATTTCGTTTCAGTATGGAGTCAAGGGTGGTACAATGGTAAATTATACATGGCCATGTTCCCTGACTACTTTTGCGGAATCAGATGTTACTCTTCCTTCCCTGAACGATTTAAATACTATTGCCGGTGACACCCTTGTGCATTCATTCGTGGTGAAAATAATTACTGTTAACGGATCGGTTGACGCAGATACTACCAACAACATTATGACCTCACAGTTTAATGCAGCCCCCTACTGGCCATCTTCCTTCCGGTTAAGTTTATATACTACCAATAACTCCATAAGTTCAGACCCTACCATATCTGAAGATAGCTGGGCGATTTATGATGCAAACAATAATGTAGTTAAGTCGCGCACAAATGCCGCACTCCAGAAATTGTATACTGATACGGTTAAATTGCCTACCGGCTTTTATAAACTGGTAATTTACGACAGCAGTTGCTTTGGTTTGAGCTGGTGGTATTTCCCCAATTTAGGCCTCACTGCCGGATACTTCAATGCAAAAAAGCTAAACGTAAATACTTTGATACCCATGACCAACTATACTTATACCGGTACTTACAATAATGATATAGGCTGCGGCTTTACCCAGTATTTTTATACGGTTGATACGGCTGAAAGTATTACCAATATTTCGAGCAATGAGATGAGACTGGAAGCTTATCCTAATCCGGCACAGAATATTGTGAACGTGGAAATATCGGGTCTGAACAATGTAAAGGGTAAGGTCAGAATTATTGATGCCCTGGGCAGGATAGTCTCTGAAACCAGTGTCTATGATACCCACCAGCAGATTGATACACATGACCTGGTTAATGGATTATACACAATACTGTACATCAACGATAATGGCGGTAATATGCTTTCTACACGGTTGCTGATTGCAAAATAGCTTCTCATTACAGATTTATCGGGAGAAACAGGCTGCATTTTGCAGCCTGTTTTGCATCCGGTTGGCAGATGTTTTCTATTTTTGATGGATTATGAATGGACGTATTGAAAAACTGAAAGCCTATTTGCTTCAAACCCCAACCGATTGTTTCTTAAACCATGCTCTGGCGCTGGAGTATATAAAGGAAGGTGATGAGGCTGAAGCCAGGAGGCACTTTGAGTTAAACCTTGTCAACGACGCTACCTATGTGGCCACTTATTACCACCTGGGCAAGCTGCTGGAACAAATTGGTGAAAATGAACAGGCATTACAGATTTATGAACAAGGCATGGCTCAGGCAAAAGCAGCAAAGGACAATCATTCGTATAGCGAACTGCAGGGGGCGTATGAGGAGCTGGCATATTAAGTTGACAAGTTCCCGCCGTCGCTGAAGCTATGGCGGGCGAAGGATAAGATTTATCAGATGAGGTTATTAAAGGAATTTAAGGAGAAATGGGAGTTGGGTGGTTTTGCCCGGCCGGCAGAGATTGTATTACTGGCCGTGAGCGGGGGATCGGATAGTATGGTTATGGCCGATTTGTTTCTGAAGTGCAGCCTGCCATTTGCAGTGGCGCATTGCAATTTCGGGCTGAGGGGCGAGGAGTCTGATAGGGATGAACGGCTGGTGCGGGACTGGTGCCTGCTGAATAATATTACCTGCCATTCTGTGCTCTTTGACACCAAGCAGCAAGCGCATGAATGGAAGAAAGGAACACAGGAAACTGCCCGCGATCTGAGATACCAATGGTTTGAAGAAATAAGGAATGAGCATGGCTACAGCAAAATTGTTACGGCACATCATGCCAATGATAATGTGGAGACGATGCTCATTAACCTGCTGAAAGGCACAGGTATAGGCGGACTGCATGGCATAAAGCCGGTGAACGGGCCAATTATCAGGCCATTGCTGTTTGCCACAAAAGAGCGGATTGCTGAGTATGCCGCCGAACATAATGTGCCTTACAGAGACGACGCATCGAATGCCACGGATGACTACCTTCGCAATGCGGTAAGGCATCATTTAATACCCGCAATGCAGCAATGGTTTCCGGGTGTGGTGGAGAATGTGAATCAAAGTATAAGCAGGTTTGGCGAAGCAGAAATACTGTACAGAAAAGCTATTGAACAGGAGCGTAAACAACTTATAGAACAACGGGGGCAGGACTGGTATATTCCCATCCGGAAACTAAAACTCAGGCAGCCGTTGGCTACTATATGTTATGAGTTATTGCTGCCCTTCGGATTTTCGTCGGGCCAGGCGCCAGATGTGATTGGCCTTTTATCGTCTATCAGCGGGCATTATGTTGCTTCATCCACACACAGAGTGATACGGAACCGGGATTTCCTGGTGGTAACTGCCCTGCCGGAACCTGCTGCCGACCTGGTATTGGTGGAGTCGGCGCCATCCACGGTTGAAACCGGGAAGTTCCTGTTTTCATTCGCCATAAAAGATAAACCGGCACAAATACCCGAAGATAAAAATGAGGCCTGGCTGGACATGAAAGATATTTCCTTCCCGCTTGTGCTGCGCAAATGGCGCAATGGCGATTACCTCTATCCTCTGGGGATGAACATGAAAAAGAAGAAAGTGAGCAGGTTGCTGATAGATACGAAAACTGCCCTGCAGGACAAGGAAGAAATAAGGGTACTGGAATGCAGTAAACGCATTGCGTGGGTGAGTGGCTTAAGAATAGATGAGCGGTTTAAGGTAGACCATAGCACGGAAAAGGTGCTGATGGTAAAAAGGACTCTGAAATAGCTTAGTAACGGTTCATGATGGCATCCAGGAACAAACGGCCATGAGTGGGATCGGAAAAGAAAGCGAAAACGAAACCATATACTCCACCCCATAAATGGGCATCGTGCCCTATATTATCGGCTGCCCTTTTTGATGACCATGCCGAATAAACCAGGTATAGCACAGCAAACAATATGGCTGGTATGCCAATAGGTATAAACATAATGCCTATTTTATCCCAGGGATGGTAATATATGAATGCAAAAAGTACGGCCGATACTCCGCCCGATGCGCCCAATGCCATATAATAGCTGTGATGGCGGTGCTTGAAAAAGGCGGGCAGCGAGGCAACAATGATTCCGGTAAGATACAGCACTACAAATACCCAGCTGGCGCTTAAGGTAGCAAAATCGCGCTCCATATAGCCGCCAAAGAGATAAAGGGCATACATATTGAAAGCCAGGTGGGGTATATCGGCATGAATGAAACCCGAACTGAGCAGGCGGTGATATTCATTCACATTGGTCATGCCATAGGGGTATAGTATTAACCGGTTCCTCACCTCATTATTGCTGAATGCAAGCAAGGAAATAAGAACTGTTATTATGACAATGATGATGGTATAATTTGTGGCCATAGATTTTGTTGTGCGAAAGTAATAAAAGGAAACGGGTTTCTGGTATCAGGGGTGATGATAGGGTGAGTTGTTGAGGATACTGAAGGCGCGGTATACCTGCTCTGCTACTATAAGCCTCACCAATTGGTGGGGAAATACCAGGTGCGATAACGACCAGCACTGGTTGGCCCGTTTCTTAATGGCCTCGCTTACCCCGAATGCGCCGCCTATGAGTATTACCAGTGTCTTTACGCCCTGGTTCATGCACTGCTGGAACTGCTGCGACCACTGAATGGAGTTGAGCATTTTGCCCCGCTCATCGAGCAAAACCAGGTAATGAGCAGTGGTTAGTTTTTTAAGTATCAGTTCTTCTTCCTGCAGCCTGGTGCGCTCAATATCGGTTGTGGCATTTTTTTTTGCGGTTTGCAGCACTACAAGGGCAACGGGGTTGTAAGGTTTTGTTTTCTGGAAATAGTAGGACATTCCATCTTCTATGAAGGATTCATTTTCTTTGCCGAGCGACCAGATTTCGATGTTCATTATTGGGGGTCAAATGTAGTGAAAATATCATGTACCGTTAATAAGTGTTTCTGAAGTACCAGCAGGGATGCAGAATTGCATACCGCCTGAAGATATAATTTCGCACCTGTTTCTATCTTCTGATAGACCTGCTGGTTTTTATAGCATATTTAAAGCAAAAATGCTGCACCCTAAGGCACAGCATTCAGATTAGTTTATACACTGGTGAATAGTTCTTGAAGGGGCTTGGGGTATATGTTTTCGCAGTGAAGGGGTTTACTGGGTACTTAGTTTTCTTTTGTTCGAGTCTACTAAGGTTTTGTTTGAGTTTACTTCTTTTGTTTGAGTCAGATGAATTTTGTTTGAGTCATAAGTAATGAATGCTTAGCCGGTGAAGGCAATGGGCTCCTTGTCTTTTTTAAATTTAATCAAGAAGGTGTTTTAAAAGTTTAAAAAATGTTTTCCTGGTGATAGGGCGTATGAGGTAATTGGAAACTAAGACGAAGGTCTGACCTATTTTTTTACCCCGCAACGGGAAAAACTGCAAAACGAGGGGGGTATTTTCCCCGTATCTCAGGGGGGTGTTTTCCCCGGACCAGGGGGGGTGTTTTTCCCGTATTTATTTTATTTTAATGATCAAATAACCACTATAACCGGATTTTGAAATGCTGCATGAGGGTCGTCTGCATCTGAAACCAGGCAGTAAAGTGCAGGGATGGTGAAACTCAGCAGGGAAAGGATGGAGTATTATGTAAGACATTGTAACACCATTGTAATTTGCAAATGAATATTTAGTAACTTTCGGCTTAATTTTAAATCATTTACTTAACATTTCTAAAATCTCAGACTTTATGGCAAATCCAATGGCAATAACACTCGACCAGTATAATGCAGGTGTTGCTAACTTTCAGGCTCATTATTTTCTTAACCATTGCAGTACCAGCTTTACTGGGCAGGATAACCAGGTTAACTGGAGTGATTTTGCTGCCGCTGTGAATAATTTTATTACAAATAACAGCTTAGATCCGGCAACAATAGCCTTGCGGTTTGTGTTTTGTTATGATGCCGCCAATACCAATCTCTACCTGAGGGTACAGATATTGACTATGACCGCAGACGCTAAAATTGCCAACCAGTATAACCTGAATGCCAACCCGAGCATATGGTACGAAATAGAGAATGGCAGCATGACCACCACTTCTGTGCATGACCTGATAGACAATTCTTTCTTCAACAATTTTTACTATTGCAATGCAGCGAGTTGCACAGACAGCTGCCTGCAATCGCTGGGCGCCAATAGCAGCGTATATACCCAGAATGTTGTTTTTCCATGGATTGCCGAGGTTGCACAGATGTATGCCGATAACAGTGATCCTTCAGGCGGCAAAATAGGATTTACCTGCTGTAGCTACCCTGCTGCCGACGGAGCACCTACTGCCTATCCCGAAACATTGGTGATATACCTGACTGATGCCAGTGGTAATAAGCTGATAGACAACACTACTGCAAGCGGTTTACAGAGCAAGGCTGCGGATATGGGGACATTATGTCCATTTGTTTGTGGAATATATATTTCACCTTCAGTTTAATACTGATATATGGTTATAAATAAAAATCTAAATTATATTGTGTATACATGTATCTATTGATTTTATTCCTTATTGGTAAAATATTTGCACTTATTTTAGGTGGGTATTATTTTAGAATTTTATCTAATCCATATAAAATTGTGTTATTTTTAACTGGAATAGCTTCAATTAGTGAAACATCAGGATATTACATAAGCTTCATACTTCATGATTCCAATGCTTGGCTATTTAATATTTATATGATATTAGAAGTGTGGCTAATGGGATTAGCAGCATTTTATTTGATTCAGAATACTATTTCAAAATACATTCTAATAACTTTAATTTTAACGAATACCGCATTTTGGGCATATAATATTTACACATACTCAATATATAAATTTGCTAGCACTTCCATGATTTTAGGATGCATTATTATGACTATAATCTACATCATGGTTTTAATCAGTAACAGCCTTTTTATTTCTAAAAACATTTTTTCACAGCCTGTTTTTTGGTTGTGCCTATCAAGTTTGTTATATTTTGGAGGTGACATACCCTTTATGGGTTTACATAATTACCTGTTTGAAAAAAACCGGAAATTAGGTGATCAATTAGTGAACATAAATACTATTCTGGATATTATTCGATACCCAATGGTAGGCATCAGTTTTATATTACTAGGTCGCCAGCATTCAAAGCCATTAAAAGTAGCCGGTCATGTTCAACAATGATATAGGTATAACCGTTGTCCTTTCATCGCTGCTATTTATCCTGCTGCTGGCGGGGGTTATAATTACCATTTTTGTGGCCAACAGAAGGAATGCAAAACAGGAGATGAAAATGGTGCAGATGCAGATAGACTACGAAAAGGAGCTGCGCATGGTGCAGGTTGAGGTACAGGAGCAGGTGCTGGTAAATACAGGCAGGGAACTGCATGATAATATAGGGCACAAGCTTACTTTCATCAACCTGCAGCTGCAGCAGTACCGGGTGATGAACCCGGAATCGGGGCCGCTACTAGAGACAATGGGGGCCAACATGATAGAATCGGTTGAGGAACTGCGGCGCATGAGCAAGCAACTAAGCACCGACCTTTTTGAGACCCAGGATCTGACTGCTGCTATAAACCAGGAAGTTCAGAGGCTTCGGCAGCTCAACCGGTTTGAAGTGAAATGGGATTATGATGCCGAACCCCTGCTGGATAAAGACCAGAAGGTAATTTTGTTCCGTATTTTCCAGGAAATACTCAACAACATTATGAAACATGCAGGTTGCACAATAGTGAACATAACACTGCGGGGAAACGCGAATTTCAGAATGATTGTAGAAGATAATGGTATGGGATTTGATTATGCCGAAATTAAAGCTACAGGAACAGGATCGGGACTGAAGAACATGGTAAAGCGGGCCGAAATGGCAAGGCTCAATTGCAATATCAGGAGTGTAATAGATAAAGGGACAACCTTTACATTAGAAACTATCTAATTATAAAAGATGGCTGAAAAAATATCAATAGTACTGGTCGATGACCATGCAGTAGTAAGAAGCGGTATTAAATCGCTCATAGAAGTTATTGGCAACTATAAGGTTACCGATCAGTTTGATAATGGCCGGGATTTTATCAATGCGCTGCCGATGCTTAAAGAACCGGATCTGGCCATTATTGACCTGAACATGCCAGTAATGAACGGGGTGGAAACCATGAGATGGCTGAAAAAAAACAAACCTGGCCTTAAAACACTTATTCTGACACTGGAATCAGATGAAAAAGTGATACTTGAACTGTTCCGGCTGGGCATAAGGGGTTACCTGCCAAAAAGCTGCAGCGCCGAACTGCTGAAGAAGGCGATACAGGATTTGATTAACCAGGGCTATTACCACAGTGAGCTGCTGCACCAGGCATTAACAACCGAAACTGAAAGAGCGGAGACGGAAAGAAGCCTGCATGAGCAGCTGAGCGATAAAGAACTGACTTTTTTGCAACTGGTATGCGACAAGCAGGAATATACTTATGAACGTATATCGGAACTGATGCAGGTAAGTGTGCGCACGGTAGATGGCTACAGGGAGTCGCTGTTCAAAAAGTTTACAATCAAATCGAAAATCGGGCTGGTATTATTTGCTATCAGGCACGGACTGGTGAAGATCTAGGCGATAGTTTATTTTTGTGCTAAAGTGTCCTCATCGAATTCTTGAACTAATATTCAGATTTTATCCTGCGCGCAATACATACAGTGTAATAGCATCAACCGGCTGGTTTCCAGTCCATCAGTAAGTGTATCCTGTCGGTATCGCCGTTATTCACAACACCATGTTTTTTACCGTCATTATTGATTTCCCATATCTCGCCTTCCTTCATGTTAATAGTTTCCTCGTCCACTGTAAATAAGCATTCCGGATTGGTAATGATTGGAAGGTGAATTCTGCGGCATACACTGAATACTGCCCCCGCATCGGTATGGGCATATATTTTAGACCGGGCAGGCAGGTTTATAAAAACAGCGCTGTGCAGCGTTCCTTTGCCATGGTTGGTTTCCTCAATGATGAGCTGAATTTCATTTATTTCATTTCTGAACAGTTCAAAATAATCCCAGTATTTTGGCACTAATAAATTCCCTTCATTAAATATCAGGGGAACTGTTTTTATTTCGCGGTGAACTTTGTGCCTGACTTGCCTGAAACTGAATTCATCCCAGTTAAAAGCTGCATCAGCTATTTTCTTCTGAATCCCTGCAACATCTATTTTTCCATAGAATTTAAAATTAAAGCCATCCATTTTCTCTTAAATTTAAAAGTCAAAAGTACAAAAAAACAGAAACTGCACTCAGAGAACCCGGATAACAAAAACGGTTAACAATATAAAACCAGCACCACAATTAATACTGAGAATCACTATAATGATCGTATAAAAACAAATGACCTAACCTACCCGAAGAACAGAAATACTCCGCTTTATGACGGATTTATGCCTGTACTATCCCGATTCTTTTGCCTACAGATAGACTTCCCGGTTTCTTGGGATAGCTTTATTAAGTATCCATCCTGTAAGGGCAAATCGGCTTTGTGGGTACAATTTTTCCGGACAAATAACCGGTTTCACTTCGTGCATTACAGATGGGTTAAAAATAATCATGGAATTATTGAGCGGACTAATTGCAACAGGTTTTGCGCCGGGAGGATACATCACCAGTTCTCCGCCGGAAAACATTTTAGGTTCAAAATAATAGTAGTATACAAACGTTACCGACCGGCTTGAAGCTTCCTGATTTCCGTTATCATTATGCCATAAAAAATAATCACCATCATTATGCATAGTGAGCTTAATTTCAATGTCATTTGATTCAAAAGGTGTTAGATTAAAATAGGAACAAAAAAAAGGAACCAGCGGCAGCAAAATATCCTTGAACATTGCTTTGTACTCAGGAATATCTTCTTCATATAAAAGCCTTGATTTACGGTAAGTTAGTCCGGGTTTTATTGCGAACATCTGAGCCTTCGAAGACGGGTCAGTAATTTTATCCTCGAAACTAATTGTTGCATTAAGGAGGTTATTAAGAGCATCAACATTCAGAACGTTGGTATACTGAAGATAAAATTCCGATTTATTCAGGATCATAAACAAAACATTTTCCGGGAAAAAGACACAAGAGTAAGAAATTTTTTACCACATTTTAATTGGTCTTTATCCTTTTCTTCGATGAAAAAAACCTCAATTACTCATTAAGTTTCTCACTGGTTTTTCACTTTGGTAAAGAAATAAATCCTGAGCAAAATCTGCAGTTTTCATTTTTATTTTCTCACTAACAAAGCTAATAATTTCTCCCGGAAATCCATAGCAGTGAATTAGTTGGAAAAAATTAAAACCACTCCCCCATGCAGGAGCAGCTAAATTTAAATGTGTGCCGGATCTGAATAACCACTGGCGGCGAAACCAGAATTAATTGGTTCCATTCCCGGAAAATTATACTTATCTTTGAAGCTGATTGTTTATAGATAAAAGTTAATAACTGAAAATAATTCTTAGTAATTGTAATCCATATGGAGACCGACACAATCATTGGTATACACACGCTGATTCAAAGGAATGAAAGCAGGTACCTGGCCAACAAAATAGGTGAGGAGATGGTAATAATGGATATGGAAACCGGAGATTTCATAACAATGAATGCTGTCGGGGCCGAAATCTGGGAATTATCTGAACAACCTGTAACTGTTGAAAGCCTTGTGGAAAAGATGCTGACGGTATACGATCTCAGCTCTAATCAATGCATAGATGACACTATCGGTTTTTTACAAAAAAGTACGCAACAAAAGCTTTTTTCCATTCATAACAGCATTGCGGCATAATGAGATTTGTTTACATTTTTGCAAGAAAAATAAGGAGTTTTGCCGCTATTCCCCTTCCGGATAAGCTGTTGTTTGGCGAGGCATTTCTTTTATCGGCCTATGTAAAATGTACAATGTTGTTTTTACCCTTCAGTAAAGTGAAGAGGTGGCTTGGCAAACCGATAACTGTCAATGAGGAATCCGGTATAACAGAAAACAAGGAACTGGCTATAAAAGTGAGGGAGGCAGTTAAACTATGCAACAAATATGCACCATGGCCTACTGAATGCTATACCCGGGCCCTCACCGCAAAAATAATGCTGAGGCGTAGAAATATGAATGGCACCTTAAATTTCGGTTTTTACCGGAAGGAGGATGGAGAAATGCTGGCCCATGCATGGCTCCACAGCAACGGGATGTTAATTACCGGCTTTTGTGATTTCACAAAATATGAAACCCATTCCTCTTTTAATTAATTGCCCTTAGCTGGCATTTTTAATATAACTAAATAAAACAATTATTCTGATGTTCAGGTATTGGGGCTTTGGGTTGAATATATTATCTCAAATTGAGTTTCCGGAATTATTACCGATAGCGTTTGATAAAGAAGATGTTACCATTGAAATTGGCATTACACCATTGAAACCGGAGGGTGTTGATTTTGTGAAACGGCCTTTTTCCTACATAGCCGAAAAGGAATACATACTCAACATAAGGAACGTATGCCGGTATTATGCAGGAAATGGCTCTAAGATTATTGCTGAACCTGTGCCGGGCATTGATGAAAGGAGTATCCGGCTTTTTTTATTAGGTACTGTCATGGCTGCAATTCTGTATCAGCGGGGCAGTCTGCCACTCCATGCGGCCGCGGTAGAAAAGAATGGCAAACTCACTTTGTTTGCAGGCAAATCGGGAGCTGGCAAATCCACTCTCACAGCCCTGCTTGCATCAAAGGGGTATTCTGTTTTTACCGATGATATCTGTGTGATACATTCAGACCCGGAAGGCAAAGCTGGCATATATTGCACTGCATCCTACCCGATGATAAAATTATGGGATGATGCCATCACCCAGCTGGATGGAGACCTTTATACACGGGAATATAAAATACGCCCTGAACTACCGAAATACGAACAGTTTTTTTTCGAAAATTTCAATTCCGGTCAGCTGCCTGTTGAGAAAATATTTATTATACACCCTACTGGCCTTTCCCAGAACATAGATGTCATTAAACTGAATACTATTAAGTCATTCCGGCAACTGGAGCAGCAAGCCTACAAAAATCAACTCATACTGAGCAAGAAATTAAGAGCTGTTCATTTCTCCTTGTTATCGAAATTAACTCAACATGTGCCGGTATATGAAATCACCAGGCCTCAGGTTGGTACTAATACTGCCCAATTGTTTGAAGCAATAAAAAACCTGCTGTAATGCCCGAACTTAAAAATTCCGAAAAAATAGTCTGGCTGGCTTCATTTCCCAAATCGGGTAACACCTGGTTCCGTGCGTTTCTTACGGCATTAATGAACAACGGTAAAGTGGAAATTAATTCGTTAAAAACCGATGGGATTTTTTCTGACCGGATATTATTTGATTTATATGCTGAAGTAGAATCAAGAGACCTTACCGACAAGGAAGTAAAAATGATGATTGCCGATGTTTACCGTTTTTATGCCGCTCAACTAAAAAAGCTGCACTTTATAAAGGTGCATGATGCTTTTGAAACCGACGACTCAGGGCTCAATATCATACCTGAAGATGTAACCCGGTGTGCAATATATATAATCCGTAACCCCCTGGATATAGTAGGTTCACTGGCCAATCATTCTGCATGCAGTATACAAGATGCTTTCGAAATGCTTAATAACCACAATTACAGTCTGGCTAAGCAACAGGGGAATCTTAACCGTAACGCTCAGTTCAGGCAATATGTTTCAGATTGGAGCAGTCATGTAAAAAGCTGGACCCGAAAGCCCTCCTTTCCTGTCATTGTAATCAGATATGAAGACATGCTGACCAATCCATTTGAAACTTTCTCAAAGGCCGTTACTTTCATGGGGCTTGAAGCTACTCCAGATCAGATCAGCGCCGCGATCCAGGCCTCTTCATTTGAGCAATTGAGCAGTCAGGAAAGTGAAAAAGGCTTTCAGGAAAAAACCCGGAAAAGCAAGCAATTTTTCAGGTCGGGCAAGATGGGCATATGGAAGCAAGAACTGAATCAGGAACAGATTTTAACCCTCCGGGAAAAACATGAGGAGATAATGCGAATGTATAATTACCTTTAAATTTAATGACCTGCACCTGCAAATGGAAATAGGCGGCACTCCTGCTTAACTGTTTAGTCATTTCAAAATCATCCGTGCATTAATTTTTTGGTATTTGGGTATTATCTGCCTTTAAAGCTGTGCATTTCCCTAATTTTGTTACCGGTTATCAGTGGAACAAAAACAATACTGAACACTATAGCAATCATAAAAAATGAAGAATTTTATTTCGGTACGCGATATCAGTAATATGGAAGCAATGATACAAAAAGCCATTGGCTATAAAGCTGACCCGTTTAAAGATAAGGCCCTGGGTATGAATAAACGCATAGGGCTGTTGTTTCTGAACCCAAGTATGCGTACCAGGCTGAGTACCCAGATTGCAGCAAATAATCTGGGTATGGATGCCATTGTATTCAATATTGATAAAGACGGCTGGAAACTGGAATTTGAGGAAGGCGCTATTATGAGCGGCAATACCATAGAGCACATAAAGGATGCGGCGCCTATAATGGGCTCCTATTTTGATATCCTGTGTATCCGCACTTTCCCTTCCCTGGTCAATAAGCATGAAGATTACAGCGAGCTGTTTATAAACCAGTTTATAAAATACGCTGGTATACCTATAGTGAGCCTGGAAAGCGCAACCCTGCATCCGCTGCAGAGCTTTACGGATATTATTACTATTGAAGAAACTTTTAAAGAGCAGCGCAAGCCAAAAATTGTGCTCACCTGGGCGCCACATATTAAGCCTATACCGCAATGCGTAGGCAATTCTTTTTCCGAGTGGATCAATGCATGGGGAAAGGCAGATTTTGTGATTACCCACCCCGAAGATTATGAACTGGATACGAAGTTTACCGACGGGGCAACTATTGAATACGACCAGGAAAAGGCACTGGAAGGTGCTGATTTTGTGTATGTGAAAAACTGGAGCTCTTATACCGACTATGGCAAGGTACTGTGCAATGATTCATCGTGGATGCTGACAACGGATCACCTGGCAAAAACCAACAATGCCAGGGTGATGCATTGCCTGCCGGTGAGGCGTAATGTGGAACTGAGCGACGAAGTTCTGGACAGCGCCAGCAGTATTGTGAACCTGCAGGCCACCAACAGGGTTTGGGCTGCCCAGGCAGTGCTGGCAGAAATACTGCATACTATAAACTGAAAATAATGGAACTTAACATCATTAAGGTAGGTGGTAATATCATTGACGATGAATCAAAACTTCATGAATTTCTGAAGGCATTTACCGCCACTGAGGGATATAAAATACTGGTGCATGGCGGGGGTAAAGTGGCTTCGGAAATAGGGCTTAAACTCAATATTGAACCCAACTATATAAATGGCCGGCGAATTACAGACAAGCCTACGCTTGACCTGGTAACAATGGTATATGGTGGCCTGATAAACAAGAGCATTGTGGCTACATTGCAGGCGCTGGGCTGTAATGCCATAGGCTTAACCGGAGCCGACGGATCGGTATTGCCTGCAAGCAAGCGGCCGGTAAAGGATATTGATTACGGCTTTGCGGGCGATGTGCGGAGTGATAAAGTAAATACAGGCCTAATTAAGTTGTTACTGTATAACGGACTAATACCTGTTTTCGCACCTCTTACGCATGATGGCAACGGGCATATGCTGAATACTAATGCTGATACTATAGCACAGGAGATAGCTAAAGCCATGGCAACAATAATGCCGGTGCAACTTATTTACTGTTTTGAAAAGAGAGGAGTATTGATAAATGCTGCCGATGACAGCTCGGTTATCAACCAGATAACTGCTCAGGATTTCAGCGAGTTAAAAGAAAAGGAAATTATCACCGGAGGAATGATACCTAAGCTGGAGAATGCATTTGGAGCTATTGAATCGGGTGTGAATAAAGTAATCATTGGCCATGCCGACGAATTGAGTGCACTGGTGGCAGGAAATGCAGGAACATGGATAGTATGACAAACGAAACAACAGAAGACTTATACAGCCTGGCTATTGGCCTGTTGAAAGAGCTGATAGTTACTCCTTCATTGAGCAGAGAAGAAGATGCTGCTGCATTGGTTGTTGAACGTTTTTTAAACAGCCATGGAATACAGGCAAACCGGCTTAAAAATAATGTTTGGGCCGGAAATAAATATTTTGATCCGGAGAAGTATTCTATTTTACTCAACTCTCATATAGATACGGTAAAACCCAATAAAGACTATACAAGAGATCCTTTTAAAGCTGATGAAGAAACTGGTAAATTATACGGGCTTGGATCTAATGATGCCGGCGGTTGCCTGGTTTCTCTGATAGTTGTTTTTCTGTATTTTTATAACCGGCCGGATTTGAAATTCAATTTGTTGCTGGCAGCTACAGCCGAGGAAGAAATATCTGGTGTAAATGGCATTGAGGCATTATTACCCTTGTTGCGGAACATAGATTTTGCCCTTGTGGGTGAACCCACACAGATGCAGATGGCTATTGCCGAAAAAGGCCTGATGGTTGTGGATTGTATGACTCACGGAAGTTCGGGGCATGCGGCCAGAGAAGAGGGTGTGAATGCGATATATAAGGCAGTGGATGATATACAGTGGTTCAGGAATTTTTCATTTCCCAAGGTATCGCAGATGCTTGGGCCGGTGAAAATGAATGTAACTATCATTAATGCGGGAACGCAACATAATGTGATACCGGCATCCTGTACCTTTACTGCCGATATAAGAATAAATGACTGCTATACACATGAGGAGATACTGGAGATAATCGGGGAGCATGTAAGCTGCGAGGTTAAGGCAAGGAGTGTACGGTTAAAGTCTACATCAATTGCACATGACCATCCGGTAGTAAAAGCTGGTTTAAACCTGGGTTTGCAACCATATGGATCGGCCACATTATCAGATAAGGCGCTGATGCCGTTTCCAGCTTTGAAGATCGGGCCTGGAGATTCGGCAAGGAGCCATATGGCCGATGAGTATATTTACACGGATGAGATTAAAAAGGGGATTGAAATTTATATACAATTACTCAATGAAGTATTATGAAGCTGTGGCAAAAGGAAAGTACCAACACATCTGAATTGATAGAACAATTTACTGTTGGGCGCGACAGGGAATTTGATCTGCTGCTGGCGCCTTATGATGTGCAGGGATCGCTGGCGCATGTGGCCATGCTGGAGCGGGTTGGGCTGCTGCCTGCCAATGAATATGTGCTGATAAAGAAAGAACTAGAAGCTATACATAAAGATATTGAAACGGGTAATTTCACCTTGAGTGCTGATGCTGAAGATATCCATTCTCAGATTGAACAGATGCTTACGGAACGGCTGGGTGATGCAGGTAAGAAAATACACAGCGGCCGCAGCCGTAATGACCAGGTAGCTGTAGATATTAAACTCTATCTGCGGGCTGAGGTGCAGCAAATAAAGGTATTGGTACTTGACCTTTTTGAACTGCTGTGCAGGCTGGGCGAAGCGCATAAAAATAAATTATTGCCTGGCTATACGCATCTGCAGCTGGCAATGCCCTCATCATTCGGTTTGTGGTTTACGGCTTATGCCGAAAGCCTGACAGATGATATGGACCTGCTGATGACTGCATATAAAATGACCGATAAAAACCCATTGGGCAGTGGTGCAGGGTATGGTTCATCATTCCCATTGAACAGGACCTATACTACTGAGCTGCTTGGATTCAGTTCATTGCACTTTAACAGCATCTATGCGCAAATGAGCCGGGGAAAAACCGAACGGTTCGTGGCCATGGCTATAAGCAGCATAGCGGCAACCTTATCGCGGCTGAGCATGGATGCCTGCCTGTATATGAATCAGAACTTCGGGTTTATCAGCTTCCCCGATGCGCTGACTACAGGCAGCAGTATTATGCCCCATAAAAAGAACCCCGATGTTTTTGAACTGATAAGGGGCAAATGCAACAGGATACAATCAGTGCCCAACGAATTGGCTTTGCTTATCGGCAACCTGCCATCGGGTTATCACCGGGAAATGCAGCTGACCAAGGAAATTTTATTCCCGTCAATAGAAGATCTTAAAGCATGCCTGAAGATGGCCTGCCTTATGCTGGAAAACATCATCGTGAAGGATAACATTCTTGAGGAAGACCGTTATAAATACCTGTTTACAGTGGAGCGGGTTAATGAGCTTGTGAATAATGGCATTACTTTCCGGGATGCATACAGACAGGTTGCTGGCGAAGTGGAGAATGGCACCTTCAGTTTCAGCGGTACTTTACAACATACTCATGAAGGCAGCATTGGTAATTTGTGCATTCCTGAAATCAAAAACCTTATGGCAATTGCTGCAGGCCTGTAATTTAATTCAGCCGCTTACAGCAATTCTTTGAGTTGAGCATATACTTCAATCATCATAGAGTTCAGTGTCTCCACGTGTTTTTCAAGTGTATTGTCATCCTCTGCTATAAATTCTATGGCTCTTATGGTATCCGTTAACCCACATTGCTTTTTTATTTCTTCAATATGTTAAAAATAGTGGTTGATTTGTTAAAATGGGGTAAAAATTTTGTCTTATATTTATTTAATTAATG
>Ga0214164_1000174_pt1 | contig 43673 bp, 32 predicted proteins | sample TroBogepilimnion_13_FD_153003 | JGI IMG/M metagenome (GOLD analysis project Ga0214164, IMG submission 153003) | Freshwater microbial communities from Trout Bog Lake, WI - Practice 03JUN2009 epilimnion v4 | ecosystem: Environmental > Aquatic > Freshwater > Lake > Epilimnion/Euphotic zone ... | reverse complement strand
CTTTTCCGCTCGACGGAATCGTGATGTGTTCGCCGCACGACGGGCAATCAATCTCGGTGCCGACGCCGGATTGATCCACCGCCATTTCCTGATCGCAGTTCGGGCAATTGAAGACGATGTCCATAGTTTTTTGGAATAGATTTTCGCCAGCCTAAATCCGCACCGCTGGTCAAACCAGAAAAAAATCAACTGTTTTTGTCTGTCGCTACGACGATTTCAGATTGTTACTTTCGCCCCGCGCCGTAAAATCCTCGCATGCTGGAAACCTTTTCAAGACAACTCGCTGCCGCGCAATCATTGTCGCCGGAGCAAGTGCGCCAGTCCGTTGAGTTTTTGACGGACGAAGGAATCCCCGCGCCAATCAAGGCGGAATTCCTCATCGCGCTCGCGCAAAAAGGTGAAACGCACGAAGAAATTTCCGTGTTCGCGTCCGCGTTACGCGAGAAATCCGTGCCACTACCAATCGAAAAAAACTGGCGCGAGTCGCGTGAGATTCTCGATATCGTCGGCACGGGCGGCGACCGCCTCGGCACCTTTAACATCTCCACGACCGCCGCGATTTTGTGTGCGGCAGCAGGCGTCACCGTCGCCAAACACGGCAATCGCGCCGTCACCTCGCAGTCCGGCAGCGCGGATGTTTTGGAAGCGCTCGGCATTAAAATTAATTTGTCGCCGGAAGCCGCCGCGCGTGAGTTGTGCGAGAAAAATTTTGCGTTCTTTTTCGCCCCGAATTTTCATCCCGCGTTCAAGAACATTGCCGCCGCGCGAAAGCTGTGCGCCGAGCGCGGTCAGCGGACCATTTTCAATTTCCTCGGCCCGCTGCTGAATCCTGCGCGACCATCTGCCACGCTCGTTGGCGTTCCGCGCGCGGAATTGTGCGAGCCTCTCGCGCATGTTTTGCAAGCGCTTGGCGTCCGGCGCGGCATGGTCGTGTGTGGCACGGTTGCCGAACACAAGTTGGACGAGCTTTCGACGCTCGGCGAAAATTTCGTCGCGGAGTTTTATCATGAGCGCGGATTTACGGCGTCCACTTTGGCGCTCGAGAATTTTCCGCTGCAGTCTGCAAAATTGGAAAATTTGCTCGGAGGTGACAAATTTCAGAACGCCGAAATCACACGCAATATTTTGAGCGGCATAGATCGCGGACCAAAACGCGACGCGGTTTTACTCAATGCTGGCGCGGCTTTATTCGTGGCTGGAAAAGCTAAGTCGCTGGCGGAAGGCTGGGAATTGGCGGGTGAAATAATTGATTCCGGCGCGGCGACGGCGAAGCTGGCGGATCTCGCCGCGTAATTATTCCGCCACTTGTCCGGCTTCAACTGCTGCGTAATGCAGGCCGAGATTGTGCTGCGCGGTTTTATTTCCCTGCCGCGCGGCTTTGATGAACCACTTCACCGCTTCCTTCGTGTCCTGCTCGACGCCGCGACCAGTTTGATAGCACAAACCGAGATTGCATTGCGCGTCGGCTAGCTCTTGATCGGCAGCGAGCAAATACCATTTCGCCGCTTCCACAAAGTCTTGTTCCACGACCTGACCCGCTTCAAAGAAAACGCCCAGATTAAATTGCGCTGCCGGATAACCGCGTTCGGCCGATTCGCGATACCACTTCACGGCTTCGGCGTAATTTTGCGGGACGCCCTGACCGGTTTCGTAAAGCATGCCGAGATTAAATTGCGCTGCGGGATCACCTTGTTCCGCCGCCTCGCGTAGCCATTTCGCCGCCTCGGTAAGTTCCTGCGGGACGCCTTGGCCCATCCAATAACAGACACCCAGATAACATTGCGCCACCGGATCGTTCTGATCCGCCGAGCGACGCAGCCACTTCACGGCTTCAACGTTATCCTGCTTTACGCCCTGACCGTTTTGAAAACAGACGCCGAGATAACATTGCGCCTGCGCATCGCCTTCAAGTGCCGCGGCGCGCATCGCTTCAAACGTATCCCAAGATTTGCGCATGGTAGCCATTATCTCCAGTCGAGACAGGATAACTTCCGCTCCCATGAAGACAAGCCGTGAATTCTCCAGCGAAACCGTGCAATTTCACTTCCGCGCCGCAGAATTGCCTGCTACAAACTGCGCATGGCAATGCAATTAAAAATCGGCTTTCTCGGCGCGGGCAAAATGGCCACCGCGCTCGCTCGTGGATTTGTCCGTGCAGAATTGGTTTTTCCGCGCGAAATAATCGCGGCCGATCCGTTTGACACCGCGCGCAAACATTTCGCCGCCGAAACAGGCGCGAAAACTACCGCCGCCAATCTCGCAGTTGCGCAGGCTGCGAATGTTCTGATACTCGCCACCAAGCCGGATCAAGTCCCAGCCGCGCTCGCGGAAATTTCCGACGTGTTCACCAAAAAACATCTGCTCATTTCCATTGCTGCCGGCGTGACGCTAGCGAAACTGGAGAAAAACTTGCCCGCCGGCGCGCGCGTCATCCGCGTCATGCCCAACACGCCCGCGCTTGTGGGCGCCGGCGCCTCCGCCTTTGCGCTTGGCAGAAATGCGGCCGCAGCGGACGGCGAGTTGGCGAAAAAACTTTTGTCCGCCGTCGGCATCGCATTGCAAGTGAAAGAAAATTTGCTCGATGCCGTAACGGGTTTGAGCGGCAGCGGTCCGGCTTATGTCTATCAATTCATCGAGGCGTTGAGCGATGGCGGCGTGGCGGCCGGCCTGCCGCGCGACATCGCGACCAAGCTCGCTGCGCAAACCGTTTTGGGTGGTGCAAAAATGGTTTTGGAAACCGGCCAGCATCCCGGCGCGTTGAAAGATCAAGTCACGAGCCCTGGCGGCACGACGATTGAAGGTTTGCACGAATTGGAAAAAGGCAAGCTGCGCGCCACCGTAATCAGCGCCGTTCGCGCCGCGACGGAGAAATCCAAGAAGCTGGGGCAAGCCTGATTTTTTTGCAGGCAGCCAATGCGTTACAAGCACATCGAGGGCGTCAAGGTTAAGGCAGATTTCTCCGAAGATTTGCGCTACCGCTATCGGCTGGAAATCACTTTGCAGAACGCGCCCGCTTCGGGAAAAACCGCGTGCGTGGTGATGATGAATCCCAGTTACGCGAATGAAGAAGTGGCCGACAAGTCAGTGCAGTTCATGGAAAAAATAGTTTTTCAAAAACAGCTTCCAGAATTTGCGGGCGTGAAAAAACTGATTGTCGTCAACCAATTCGCCTTCATCCAAACCAACGCTTTTGAAGGCTTGGAGCACGAAATCGGTCCGGAGAATGACGCCGCGATTAAGTGGGCCGTAAAAAAATCTGAAATCATCATTCTCGGCTGGGGCGTGGCGAATCGTTTTGAAGCGCGCAAAAATTTCGTGCTCGGTCTGCTGCGGAAGTTGAAGCATAAGAAGTTGTTCAAAACTAAAAAGCATCCATCGCGTGCGGGTTTCGATGGCTTCATTCAGCCATTTATTTTTTCTGACAGCGCCTGTGCCGCACCGGAAAAACCGAAGAAGCTGTGAAAAGTTAATGTGTTTATTATGAGAGATAATTTTCTGACTTCGGAGACAATCAAACGCCTTGAGTTTTTCTTTCCACCGGAATCAAGAGAAGAAGCTATGCGTCTCCTTAATCAGGAATGCAGCAGGAACCTGCCATTCCTCGAAAAGGCAACGCCCGTTGAGTTAGAGAGGTTTCATTTTGCCGTCATTAAATTAAGTGCTGGCAATCTTAAAGATTTACGAGAAGCCGTGGATTTAGCGAAACTAGACTGGAGAGATTTATTGGTAGCAGCAGGCTTTGCAAATTCCGTTGAGTCTCACTTGAAGTGGCGGCCGCGCTAATGGCTTTGGTTGTTTAGTAAAATTTCTTCGTGTTCATCCGCTTGATTGTTGTTAAATTCCCGCGCCCATGAACGATTGGAACATCCAGTCCCGCGCTCACGCCTGCGAAGCGTGCGCCCAGCCTTTTGCCGACAAGCAGTCGTATCACACGCTGCTGCTCGAACTCGCGCCGGAGTTGCGCCGCTCGGATATCTGCGATCCGTGCTGGCAAAAACAATTCGCCACCGAAGTCCGCAGTCGAAGTGGATTCATTTCGCATTGGCAGGGAATTTACGAAGTGCCGCCCGCGCAACCGGTTGAAGCCATTCAAAAAGAAACCGCCGAGACGGTGCTGCGCAAATTAGTCGCGCAAAACGATCCGCGTTACGCACCCGCCGCCTACATTTTGGCGGTGATGCTCGAACGCAAGCGGATGCTCAAGGTGAAAGAGCAAATCACGCGCGACGGCAAACGCGTTTTCATTTACGAGCAACCCACGACTGGCGATATTTTTGCGATTACCGATCCCAATTTGCATCTCTCCCAGTTGGAACAAGTTCAGCACGACGTGGCGCAATTGTTGGAACACGGCTTGAATCCGCCCGCCGTTGTTGGTGAAACGCCCGCTGTCGCTGAAGCAGTTCCTGTCAGTGAAACGCCAACGCCGCCGCCTGCCGAGGAAACGGCTCCGGCCAATTAATTTTCCCGTGTCCGCCTTCGCCGAACTCCAGCTCCGTCTCGGCCATAATTTCCGCGACGAAAATCTGCTGCGCCTCGCGCTCACGCATCCGTCCGTCGCGCATGAGGCGAACGCCGCGTTGACGCATAATCAGCGGCTGGAATTTCTCGGCGACGCGGTGCTCGGTCTCGTGCTGTCGCGCGAACTGTTTGAGAAATTTTCCACGGCGGATGAAGGTGCGCTCACCAAGTCGCGCGCCAAATTGGTGAACTCCGTTTCGCTCGCCGCGCGCGCGCGCGAACTCGGTCTCGGCGCGCATCTGATTTTGAGTCGTGGCGAAGAAAATACCGGCGGACGTGAACGCGCGTCGGCGTTGGCGGACGCGTTTGAGTCCGTGCTCGGCGCTATTTTTCTCGACGGCGGATTCGACGCCGCACACGCATTTGTCCTACGCGAATTTGCCGCTGATTTCAGCGCGCTGACGGACGCGGCGGACATTGCAAATCCCAAAGGCGAGTTGCAGGAATTGTTGCAAGCGCGTTCGCCGCTCGCGCCGGAATATGAATTTATTTCCGCCAGCGGACCGGATCACGACCGTGTATTTGAATGCGCCGTTCGCCACACCGGCAACGAACTTGCGCGTGGAACCGGCAAAAGCAAAAAGGCCGCCGAGAGCGCGGCGGCTCTGGCGGCTTTGGAAAAATTGCGCGCGGAAAAATCTGCGCAGAGTTAAGCCAATTTGCTGTGGCTGCCGTCGCAGAACGCGCCGGTCTTGGAATGTTTGCAGCCGCACCACGCGACTTTTTTCGCTTCAGTCAAATCCACTTTCAGCGGCGCAAAACTGGAACCTTTATGCGAGCCGTCGCAGAACGGCTGGCTTTTGGATTTGCCGCAGCTGCACCAGTAATAGCTACCGGGCTTCATGTCGAGAACGTAGGGGGATTTTTGGGCTATGATAGGTTCGCTCATACGTCCGTTGTCAACTTCCGCTGCGTTTAAGCAAACTAAATCACTTTCGGCTTTGATACAGCGCGACGAGCGCCGCGCCGATGGCTTGCGACAAATCACCCAAAATTGCGGGAACAATTTTCAACGTGTTCCGCTGTTGCGGCCAGAGATACGGCAGCGCAGCTTCGTGGATGAGGCGCACATAACGTTCGCGAAATTCAGGCGTGGTCACTTCATGATCCATCAACCCGCCGCCGATGATGAAGATGCTCGGATCCAGCACCATTGTGAGATTCGCGATATGCAAACCCATCACGCGTGCCTGAAAATCAAAAATTTCCAGCGCGAGCACGTCGCCTTTTTGCGCGCGACTGCGGAGTGAAAGAACTTTTTCTTTGAGCGGCGCAGAAGATTTCGCCAGCTCGTGGTCGGGAAATTTTAATAGTTTTTCCGCCAGTAAATGCGGCAGACCGGAAATGGTTGTGTAAGCTTCCACGCAACCCCAATCGCGTCCGCAACCGCACGGAAATGGTTTTTCGCCGCCGCGTCCGAGCAGGTGCAACGGCACCGGCATATGACCGGCTTCCATGCCCGCGAGCGTGTCGCCATCGAGCGAAAGTCCATCCGCACCGACGAACGCGCAGCCGAGGCCGGAGCCGGGCATGAGCATCGCGACGGATATTTTTTTATCGCCGCGAGCGAGTTTTGCTTCGGCCACGCCGCCGTAATTGCCGTCATTGCCGACGACCAGCGGAACCGCGCGTCCGACTTGTTGTGCCAGCGCCGCGCTGTAATCCGCGCGCACATCCCAGCCGCAAAAACTTGCGGGCAGGTTCGGCGATTTGCCGAAGACGCCGTAGCGTTCATAAGGTCCCGGAATCGCCAGACCGACGCCCGCGACCTGCGACCATTGTAAATTATTTTGCGCGAGAAAATCGCCCACGCCGCCAATCCACGACGCGATGACGGCGTCGCGGCCTTTTTCCGAATTGGTTGGACGTTGCAAAATCTTGGTGCTGACCGCCTCGCCGTTTTCGCGAACGGCGGAAAATTTGGTGGTGGTAGCGCCGCTGTCCGTGCCGATAAAAAATTTCTCGCTCATGATTCGCGTTAAATTGCGGACAGAATATTCAAAGGCAAGAATTATTCTTCTGCGCGCTTGCAGTCGCGGCCTTAGCTTAAATCAGTTTGCGAAATCAAAATCCGAGCAACTCATAAAATAATGACAGCGCGGACAACGCAATTTGCACTTCTCGTTGATTAACTCATGTCCGCATTGCAGACAAAACCGCCAGTGCTCGCCGGAAATATCTTTGCCGGCAGCAATCGGACAAGCTTCTGCCGGTGCTTCAGTTTTAGTTTTGATTTCGTCAGCCATTATTGCGTTCGTCCAAATTTTTTCTCCAGTTCGCGGTAGTTCATTTCAATCAGCGTCGGGCGGCCGTGCGGACAGGTGTAGGGCATCGCGCAGCGGCGCAAATCTTCGACGAGATTTTCCAGCTCCGCACCCGCCAGCGGGTCGTTGGCTTTGACGGCGTGCCGACAAACCGTTTTCGCCACCGTGTGTTCGCCGAGCCGCGCGAGATTCACCTCGCGACCGGCGGCGCGCAACTCATCCACCAAATCAAAAACAAACCGGCGCGTGTCCGGCACTTTTACAAACGGCGGCAGCGCATCGAGCAAAAACGTGCGCTCGCCAAATTCGCTCAAGCCCACGCCGAGTCGCGTAAGTGCGACGAGCTGTTCCCGCAAAAATTGCGCGTCGCGTGGCGGCAATTCAATCGTCTCCGGTAATAATAATTTTTGCGACGGCGCGGTGTTTTTCTGTTCCAGGCGGTTCAACATTTGCTCGTATAAAATCCGTTCATGCGCCGCGTGCTGGTCGAGCAACACGAGTCCGCGATCTGATTCCAGCAGCACATACAATTTGCCGACCACGCCGATGAGTCGCAGCGGGACGTTGAGCAGCGGTGTTGCCGTAGAAATTGGCAAATTGGAGGCGGGGGCTGGGAAGACGTCCGCAGATTTCGCCGCAGGTGCAGAAAGGGTTGCCGACGAAAAGCCCATTTTTAAAGGCGTTTGTGCGGTGGGTGGAATTTGCAGTGGCGTCGCCGTTGTCGGTTTTAATTTCTCCGGAAAATTTGGCAGCGCGGCAGTTTCCGCCGCCGGTTTGGCAGGGATTATTTCCGGTTGTTGTAATTTTGGGTTCTGTGCTCTCTGTGCCTCGGTGGCAAAACTGGTTTTCGCCGGCTCGGAATGAAACGCCAGCAGCGCGTCGTGCACGGCTTGCGCGACAAATTTCCGGATTTCAAATTCGCGATGAAATTTCACCTCGCGCTTGGCGGGATGGATGTTCACGTCCACGGCGGCGGGATCGATTTCGAGAAACAGGCAGCAAACCGGATAGCGGCCTTTCATCAGCGAATTATGATAGCCCTCGATGAGTGCGTAATTGACACCGCGATTTTCCACCGGCCGGCGATTCACAAAAACGAATTGGCCGTCGCGTGTTGCGCGCGAGACGCCGGGCGAACCGATTAAGCCCCAGACGCGGATTTGCGATTTAGGATTTTGCACCTCCGGTTTTTCCGGCAGCGCGGTTTCAAAAATATCCGTTTCGTCCGGCGCGGGAGCATCGCCACGGTCATCGAGCGCGGCGGAAAAATTTACGGGCAGCAATTTTTCGTCGCCGAGCAGCGCGCGCAGACGTTCGCGCAATGCGTCAATGCGACTGGACGTGGCCGCGCCAGATTTGACGGCGGGCAATTGCCAGACGTTGCGGCCGTCTTTGATGAACGTGAACGCGACTTCCGGAAACGACAGCGCGGCGAGCGTGAGATAATGCTGGATGTGCGCGGCTTCGGTTTCTTCCGTGCGCAAAAATTTTCGGCGCGCGGGCAGGTTAAAAAATAATTGCCGCACTTCGATGCTCGTGCCCGGCGCGCTGCCGGCGGCTTTGACTTCCGCAATCGTGCCGCCGTTAATAAGGATTTGAGTGCCTTCGGGCGAATCACTTTCGCGTTCGCGCGTGGTCAAAGTGAAGCGACTGACGCTCGCGATGCTCGGCACGGCTTCACCGCGAAAACCCATCGTGGCTATGGAACTTAAATCTTCGGCACGAACAATTTTGCTCGTAGCGTGGCGTTCGAGGCAAAGCAGCGCGTCATCGCGACTCATGCCAAAACCATCGTCGGTGACGCGGATTAAGCTGCGTCCGCCCGCGCCGATTTCCACGGTAATTTTTTTGGCGTCGGCGTCGAGGGAGTTTTCCACCAGCTCTTTCACGACACTCGCAGGCCGTTCGACCACTTCGCCGGCGGCGATCTGGTTGGCGACCTGCTCGGAAAGGAGCTTGATGCGATTCACGAGGGAAATTTTGAAGAGCGAATCGGGAAAGTCGAATTCAATTTACGCGTGCGCGCCCAAAATTATTTCGCCAGCGGCAGCGTGAAGTAAAAAATTGCGCCGCGTCCCGGTTCGCTACGAGCGGAAATTTTTCCACCGTGGTCTTCAATGATTTTTTTGCAGATGGACAGGCCAAGGCCGGTGCCATGCGCCTTACCGTGCGTGGTGAACGGCTGAAAAAGTTTGTCGGCAATTTCCGGCGCGATGCCGGGGCCGGTGTCCTCAATCTCAACGATGATTTCGCCAGCGCCAGTTTGGAACCGCAGAAAAATCTGGCCGCCGTCGTTGAGAATATCCTTGGCGTTATTGACGAGATTGTGAAAGACGCGATTCAGTCGGCGTCCGTCGAAAGGGAAAATTTCTGCGGGCGGCTGGTTTTCCAACACGATGCGGATGGCTTTGGTGGCCGTGTCGGCTTCCAGTTCGGCTGCAAGTTCGATAATAAAATCGCGAAAATTATTCGGCTGCAAGTTGGCCTGACTGCGGCCTTCAGTGAAGGCGAGGATGTCGGTGACGAGATCGTTGATGCGGTGCACTTGCCGCTTGATGCGGGACTGAATCAAGTTGCGTGTTTCAGAAGTAAGATTGGCATTGGAAAAATTTTCGGCCGCGAGGCCGATGATGCTCAGCGGATTTTTTTAATCGTGAATGATGCCGCGCGCAAAATTACCGACGACCGCGAGGCGTTCGGCTGCGATCACTTCGCGGAGGTGAAGCTGGTTGAATTCGCGGAGGCGACTGCTGATTAGCTGAAGCAAGGCGAACGCCAGTGCGGGTGAATGTTCGATGAAGGTGAGCATTTCGCCGCGCGGCAGAAAAAAAACCTCGGTATCCTGTGCGGCGGAAGCAGTGGCCGAGCGCGGACGCAATTCGATGACCGCCATCTCGCCAAAAATTTCGCCGGGGCCGAGGCGCGAAAAAACTTTTTTAGTTTCCGTGCCGGAAGAGATTTCGACCAACCCATTTTTGACAAAATAAACGCCGTCGCCGGGCGCGCCCTCGTGAAAAATTTCCTGACCGGTGGCGAAGCGGCGTTCCTGTGCGATGAGCCGTAGTGCTTGCAGCTCGGCGCGGTTCAGATGCCGGAACAAGGGAATGGTTTCAAGCGTGGCCACAGTCTTACTTTAAGGAAAAATGCCTGTTGGAAAAGCTTCAATTGCGCCGTATTTATGCGGCGCTCGGCCTGTTGACAAACTGTTGCCGGGATGTAACATTGGTTTTATTCGGGTAGCAGCACGTTTCTTCAGCGGGGTTCCCCACCCCCACCTCCTTGGCGTCTGCTGCCCGGATTTTTTTATTTCTGCAGCCAACCCTCCCCAAAGATGTGAAACCAAAACTTGACGCTGCGGCAAAGATTTTTTATTGTCACGTCCCCCTTGCGTGGGGATGTAGCTCAATTGGTTAGAGCGCTGCCCTGTCACGGCAGAGGTTACGGGTTCGAGCCCCGCCATTCCCGCCATATATTTCATGCCCCGCTGGTTGACGCAGTGTTCCAACTTGACGCATTTCGTCGCGGCTGGCAGAGTCTTTTTCGGGCAAGCCAGTTTAGCTCAGTGGTAGAGCAGCTCATTCGTAATGAGCAGGTCGTCGGTTCAAGCCCGACAACTGGCTCCAGTTTTTCTGTTTCCGGTTCAAGCATCCGCCCGCCGCGCCCAACGTAATTTTGCCGGGGCCGAACGCGGATTGGCTCTTTGCTCTTCCGCCGAAGCGCGGATGATTTCCACGGAGATCTCCGAATAAATTCCGTCCCGCTGTCCGTCGATAAAAGCCTTCTTCACCCGCCGGTCCTCGCCGGAATGAAACGTCAGAATCGCCACGCGACCATTGGGTTTTAGGCACACCGGCAAATTGCGCAAAAAATTTTCCAACGCGGAAAACTCGTCGTTCACCGCAATGCGCAACGCCTGAAACGTGCGGCGGATGTGCAAGTGATGTTCTTCCTTCGGCACGAGCGGCAATGCGGCGCGGATGGCCTCGGCGAGTTCATGCGTCGTTGCAAATTTTTTGCCCGCGAGCGCCGCGCCGAGTTGCACCGCCTTCGGTTCATCCGCATTTTGCATGAGCAATTGAGCCAGCGCGGCGGGCTGAATTTTTTCCAGCAACGCCGAAACCGGCTGACCCCGCTGCGGATTCATCCGCATATCGAGCGGACCGGAAAATTTCACGGAAAACCCGCGCGCCGGATCATCAATCTGCATCGAAGAAACGCCGAGGTCGGCGAGAATCAAATCCACTCCGGCAATTTGCTGTGCCGCCAAAATTTGCGGCAGGCCGGCAAAATTACTACGGTGCGCGGTAAAAACTTTCTCGTCAAAACCCAGCGCACGCAAACGCGCTTCGGTTTTCGGCAATTCAATGGGATCGTGATCGAGGCCGAGCAATTTTCCGCCGGGCAAAATCTTTGCGAGAATTTCCTGCGTGTGACCGCCGTAACCGAGCGTGCCATCCACTGCGATATCGCCCGGCTTCGGCGCAAGCACCTGCAAAATTTCCTCGACCATGATTGGCCGATGCGTGCCGGCGGGCGTTTTTCCCGCCGCGACCACTTTGGCAATCGTCGCCGCGTCGCTGCCGTGTTCCTTGTATTTTTCCTCGAAGCGGCGCGGGTTTTTTCCGCTGTAACGCTTACGGCGTTTGTGCAGGGTCGGCGTTGCCGTTGGTAAATTTTCTTCGGACATCAGCAAGATTCTGCGATGCTCCGTGCGTGAGTTCGAGGCAAATCATCGTAGTCGGCGGCGGCGCAGCCGGATTTTTTGCCGCCATCGCGGCGGCGGAAAATGGCGCGGACGTGACGTTGCTCGAAAAAACGGCGCGTTTTTTGGAAAAAGTCCGCATCTCCGGCGGCGGTCGTTGCAACGTCACGCATTCACTTTTTGAGCCGCGCGAATTTGCTACGCGCTACCCGCGCGGCGAACGCGCGCTGCTTTCGCCGTTCCAAAAATTTTCCGCGCGCGACACCGTGGACTGGTTTGCCGCGCGTGGCGTGAAATTAAAAACCGAGGCTGACGGCCGGATGTTTCCTGTCACCGACTCGTCGGAAACAATCGTCAATTGCCTTGTAAATGCTGCGCAAAACGCTGGTGTAAAACTGCGGCTGAATTGCGCGGTGGAATCCGTCGCGAAAAATACCGCCGACAAATTTGAACTTTCTTTGTCTGACGTCGAAAAAATTTCCGGTGACAAATTGTTGCTGGCAACCGGCGGTTGCCGCGCGGCGGCAGTGGGACAACTGGCGGCTTCACTCGGCCACACCATTGAAGCGCCCGTGCCTTCGCTCTTCACGTTTCAAATCGAAACGCCGTGGCTGCGTTTGCTCGCGGGCGTTTCGGCGGATGCGGAAGTTTCGGTGCCGCTCGCGAAATTACGCGAACGCGGACCGCTGCTGGTGACGCATTGGGGTTTGAGCGGGCCGGCGATTTTGAAAATGTCTGCGTGGGGCGCGCGTAGCTTGCACAAGTTGGATTATAAATTTCCGCTGTTTGTGAATTGGTTGCCGGATTTAAATGAAGAAAAAATCGTGTCGCAGTTTCAAGCGCGGCGCGAATCGGCAGGTGCAAAATTGCTCGTGAATGTGCCGTTGTTTCCGCTGACGGCGCGTTTGTGGCAGCAATTGGTTTTGGCGGCGGGCATTGCGCGCGATGCCCGTTGGGCCGCGCTCACACGCGCACAATCGCAATCGTTGGCAAGGCAAATTCAGCGTTCGGAATTTTCGGTGATGGGGAAAAGTCTGAACAAGGACGAGTTCGTGACGTGCGGCGGCGTGAAGCTGGGCGAATTAAATTTCCAGACGATGGAGAGCAAGCTTTGCCCCGGACTTTTTTTTGCGGGCGAACTGTTGGACATTGACGGCATCACTGGCGGTTTCAATTTTCAAGCGGCGTGGACGACCGGTTTTGTTGCCGGCAATGCCATGGCAAAATAAAAAACGCCGCCAGATTTTTATTCCAGCGGCGGTGATTTGATTTTTCTCCGATCAGCCTTTCAACAGTCCGGCGAAGTTGCTGCGTTTCTGCCAGAGCAAAAACAGTGCGAGCACAGCGACGACAATGGCCAGCGGCAAGCCTTCACGGTTGAGGAAAATGTGGAAGCTCAAGATGTTCACGATGACCGGGCCAAGAAATAAAAGTCCGAGCGCGGTGAAACGTCCGCTCAACACCAGCAGCCCGCCAAGAATTTGCGTCACGGCGACGACGTAGAAATATTGGCTCATAAAAAGCGATTTCATGAAATCACCCGCGAGTCCCGCCGGTGGCGGCGGCATCGGAATGAAATGCAGGAACGCGTTGGAACCAAATACGACGAAGACGAGACCCAATAATATACGGGCAATGATGGTGGTGACTTTCATTTTTAATTTTTTACTTTGTTTGGAGTTGGAAAAATTATTTTTTCAATTTCACTGCGTATTCCGCGACGCGTTTGCCCAGAATTTCGCCGGTGAGTTTGTCGCCTTCGCTCGGCGCGACGTCGGGCGATTCCTGTCCGGCCTGCGCCATCACGCCGCTGTTGCTGCCGAGCCGATTGACGCCGTTCGGTTGCAACGGCATTTCGGGTTGGCCGATCCAGATCATTCCCTGCTGCATCGCCAGCGTGAAAAAATAATGCAACGTGCTCAACTTATCTCCGCTCGGACTCATCGAAACGGTGAACCCTGCCGCAATTTTATCTTTCCACGCGCTGGTATACCACTTGCCGCCGGTCGCGTCGGCGAAGGCTTTGAATTGCGCCGCCGGGCCGCCCATGTAAGTGGCGCTGCCGAAAATAATCGCGTCGCTCGCGTCGAGCTTGGCGAACACGTCGTCGTTTTTGTAACGGCCTTCGACGATGTCCTTGCCGCTGATGGAAATTAGATGCGTGGTGACGCCGGCGACGGACGCCGCGCCTTTATTGACGGCCTCGGCGAGTTTGGTGGTGTGGCCGGAGCCGGAGAAATAAATGACAGATACAGTTGGCATAGTTTTATTTTGTTTTTTTGGTTTGGTTGTTTAGTTGAGATCGAACAAAAGCACCTGTGACGCTTTTGTCGCGGAAATGTTTAGCACAGTTTCAGCGCTTACGCCAATGGCGTCGCCGCCGGTGAGTTTCGTGCCGTTCACATCTACTTCGCCCTCGGCGACGTGAACCCATGCGTGACGTTCCGGCGCAAGTGTGTAATCCACCTTTTGCCCGGCGTCGAGTTTGGCGAACGACAGATTGGCGTCCTGATGAATCGCAATCGAACCATCGCGTCCAGTTTTGCTGGCGACGAGATTTAATTTTCCCGTTGGTTCGGTGGTAAAATTCTTTTCGGCGTAACGCGGCGCAACGCCTTTCGTGTCCGGCTGAATCCAGATTTGCAACAGGCGCAACGGCTCCGTGCGCGACGGATTAAATTCACTGTGCTGCACGCCTGTCCCGGCGGCCATGTATTGGAATTCGCCGGCTTTGATGACGCGGCCGTTGCCCATCGAATCTTTGTGCTCGATCGCGCCGCTCAGGACGTAGCTGATGATTTCCATGTCGCGATGCGGATGCGTGCCGAAGCCCATGCCCGGCATCACGAGGTCGTCGTTGATGACGCGCAGGCTGCGGTAGCCCATCCACTTCGGGTCATAATAATCCGCGAAGCTAAAGGTGTGATAGCTGTCCAGCCAGCCGTGATTGGCGTGGCCGCGTTCATTTGATTTACGAATAATTTTCATGCCCACACTATGCGCGCGGTTTGTGATTTGGGGAAATACCATGTTTCTTGCCTTGCCATAATCTTTAGGCATACTAAAAATCGCATGGAATTACGCCACTTCCGTTATTTTGTCGCCGTCGCCGAGGCGGAAAATGTTTCGCGCGCCGCGTTGAAGCTGCACGTTTCGCAGCCGGGTTTGAGCCGGCAGATCCACGACCTCGAAGACGAAATTGGCTTTTCACTTTTTGAACGCAGTGCGAAATCGCTCAAGCTGACCAAAGCGGGAAAAACTTTTTTGACCGAAGCAAAAGCGGTTTTGCTGCACGCCGATGAGGCCGTGAAGAAAGCGCGCGCCGTTTCCGGCGGAACGATCGGCGAAATTAATGTCGGCTACGCGCCGTCGCTCACAGTGCAGATTTTGCCGGCGGCATCACGAGTTTGGGCGTGAGCGTGACTGGCCCAGCAAGTTTGAACACTAACTTGACCGATGCGAACGCGGTTTTCAAAAGTGGTGCCGTGAAAATTTATGAACTTGCGGTGACCACTGGTCTGAATACGGGCACTTACAACATCGCTGTCACGGCCAATGAAGGCACCGAAGGCGTCAATGTTTCTGCGGCGACGAGCATCACCACAACGTTCCTTGATCTCGGCACGCCGAGCATCACGTCGTTCACGGCGAGTCCGAACGGCGTGAGCACGAACAGCTATCCCGCGAACGCTCCAGTCAGCGTTCGCGTCAGTGATTTGAATCGCAATACCAACTCGGCGACGATTGATACTGTCAGCGTTTTGGTGACGAATAATTTTGGCGATTATGAAACGCTCATCCTTGTTGAGACCGGCACGAATACCGGCATTTTCACCAACTCGCTCGTGGTTAGCACCAACGTCGTTGGGTTGCCGAACAACGGCACTTTGTATGCGCCGGCCACCTCCATTTTGACGGTGTATTATTCCGATCCGACGGACCCGACGGACAACACCAGTGCCACAGCGACTATTCAGCCGCCGACTGCTGTGCCGAGTGTGGTCATGAACAAAACCGTGCTGTCACCTAGCAATGGGCAAGTCGGCGTGAGCAATAGCATCACGTTTAACTTGCAAGCCGTGAACGTCGGCAGCACCACGTTGCCGAGTTTAAGTATTGCCGATACGTTCCCGACGAATAAATTAACTTTCATTACGGCGAGCCTTTTGCCCAATGCTACCAATGCTTCTGGAATTTTGACGTGGACGAATCTCGGCGCGCTGACGCCGGGTCAGAGCACAAACATCACCGTCACGTTCTTCACGCTCGCGACGGGTGCGGCAACGAATTTTGCGACGGCCAACGGCTCGACGGCGACGAACACTTCGCCCGCCACGTTTGCCATCAACAACACGGCGTTGAATGTTACGAAAATTTTGTTAAGCCCGACCAACACGCCCGTGGCAGTCGGCAGCAATGTTGTTTTCCGCATCACGGTGCAAAACACCGGCAACGTCACAGTGAATTATCTGCCGCTGGAAGACAGTTTCAGCGCGGCGTATTATCAATTCGTTTCATCCACGATTACGAATAACGGTTCGGGCGCCGGCAGTTTGATTTGGACGAATCTCGCCAGTCCGACCGCGCTCGTCGCGGGCGCGACCATCACGAATGACGTGACCATGAAAGTCGTCGGTCAAGGTAGTCCCGCGAATAACACGGCCACGGTGGACTACGCCACGGACATCAATGGCAATCCGGTGCCGACGACCACGAGCACCATCGGCGTCAATACAGCTTCCGCGTCTATCAATGGTCACGTTTACAACGACATCAATCAAAGCGGCATTTACACCAATGGCGACACGGGTTTGGCGAATGTCACGTTGCAGCTTTACACCGATCCGACGGGAACGGGCACGCCTGGAACGCTGGTGCAGATTACGACGACGGACGGCAATGGCTATTATGAATTGTTAAATTTGAGTATCGGTAAATATGTCGTGGTGGAATCGGATTTGCCCGGTTACTCCAGCAGTTCGCCGGTGAACAACCGGCTGTCGGTGAACGCCACGAACTTGACCGCGTTCACAAATAATTTCTTTGATTACATTCCTGCACCGTCGTTGTATTCCACCATTAGTGGCGCGGTGTGGAATGATGCGAACGGTAACGGCACAAATAATGTCGGCGAGACCAATCTTCCGAACGTGACGATTGATCTTGTGCAGGATGTGAACAGCAACGGCATTGCCGATGCGGGCGAACCGATTGCGGCCAGCGCGACGACGGCGGGCACGAATGGAGCTTATACTTTCTCTGCCGTCACGCCCGGCCGTTATGTCATCCGCGAGACGGATCTTTACGGCTATTACAGCACGGGCGCTTCGTCGGGGACAAACTTCAATCAAATCGCTTTTGTCTCCACCAACGGCATTGTCTCGACGAACAATAATTTTTACGACCGTCTGTCGCCCATCGCTTATCCCGACACAGTCGCGGCGTTGTATTTTGTCTCCACGAATATTTTCCCGCTCACCAATGACGTCAGCCCGAACGGCGATCCGTTGACCATCACAAGCGCCAGCAGCACCAATGGTCTGGTTGTCATTAATGCCGGCAGCACGAACCTTACCTTTACGCCTACCAACCTCGGCGTGACCACCATCACTTACGTTATCGCGGATGCGCACGGCGGCACCTCCACGAACACGATTACCGTCAACGTGACCGCACTGGCGGACTTGGGAATTGGCAAATCCTCGGCGACGACCGTATTTGCGACGAGCAACCTGACTTATACAATTTCCGTAACGAACTTCGGTCCGACGCCCGCAAGTTCAGTGGTGGTAACGGATGCGTTGCCAGCGGGCGTGACGTTTGTGAGTGCGAGTGGCGGCGGTGTGAGTAACAACAATGCCGTGGCTTGGAGTGTGGGCACGCTGACGAATAATCAAATTACGAATTTGACGCTGATTGTAACTGCGCCCGTCGGCGGCAGTTTAACCAACATCGCGAGCGTGAGTTCGCCCACGCCGGATCCGACCCCAACAAACAGTGTAAGTCCACCGGTAACGACGAGTGTGACGCCGGTGACGGACGTGGTGGTCTTGAACGTGAGCCCGACGAATGTGGTGGCGGGGACGACGTATACGAATGTGATTAGCGTGACGAACGCGGGTCCGTCGAGTGCGACGAATGTGGTGGTGGTGGACACGCGGCCGGATGGCACGACGGTGACGAACACCATTGCCTTTTTACCGGCGGGCAGCGGCACGAATTTTAACATCAGCTATGTGGCGCCGGGGAGCGGGCCGTTGACGAACAGCGCGACGGGAACTTCGACGACCTTTGACCCGAATCCGGGCAACAACACGAACATCGTGGCGGTGACCGCGGTCACTGCGGCGGCCGATGTATTTGTAAGTAAGACTGGTCCGGCAGGAATTGTTTTTGGCACCAACTTCAACTACACGGTTTTGGTGTCGAATGCTGGTCCGTCCACTGCGACCGGAATTTCTGTGACAGATAGCTTACCTGCAGGTTTGGTGTTTATCAGCGCAGTTCCGGCAGCCGCCAGCACTAACGCCGGTGTCATCGTGTGGACAAATATTTCACTGATTGCCAACGCGACAAACAGTTTCACTCTGACTGTTAATTCCACTGCGCGTGGCACCGTTACCAATTTTGCAACCGGTGGCAGTCCGATTTTTGATCCTAATCCGACTAACAACACCAGCGCACCGGTGGTGACAGCCATTACAAATGTTCCGCCGGTGGCGAATCCGGACAGCTATGGGATGAGCGAGAACACGACGAACAGCTTTAGCCCGCTGGTGAACGACGTGGTGAAGACACCGGGCGGCAGCCTGAGCCTGGTGAGCGTGAGCGGGACGAACGGGGTGGCGAGCATTAGCGGGACGAACGTGGTGTTTGTGCCGGCGGTAAATTTTGTGGGGGTGGCGACGATTGGCTACACCATCACGGACAATGTGGGTGGGACGAACAGCAGCGTGATCACGGTGACGGTGACGAACGTGGCGCCGGTGGCGAATGCTCAATTGGTGTCCACTCCGCAAAATACGGCCAAGCCGATTACGTTGACCGGTAGCAGCACTGGTAGTTTGCCGCTCACCTTTATCATCGCGAGCAATCCGTTGCATGGCACTTTGACCTTACTCAACACGAATACTGGCGCGGTGACTTACACGCCGACGAATAATTATGTCGGATCGGATAGCTTCACCTTCTTTGTGAACAATGGTCAGTCCAGCAGTTTGCCGGCGACGGTTTCCATTACGCTCACGTCCAGCACAGGCGCTGATGTGCAAGTGACGTTGTCAGGCCCAAGTTTGGTGACGGTGGGCGATGTCTTCTCCTTCACCAACGTGGTGACGAATGCGGGACCGGCGACGGCGGTTAACACGCGGGCGACAAATTCGTTGCCGGCGAATCTGGTATTTGTCAGCGCCACCGGTGGCGGTGTGTATTCTAATGGTGTGGTAACGTGGCCCACAATTGCATCGCTAGCTAACGGTCAGGCAACCAACTTAGTCGTGTCAGTTAAGACAACGACGAGTGGTTCAACCATCACGCCGACGGCGAACCCGCTCAACTTCCTGCTGACGAATGCGCCGCCGACGGTCAGTTCGACGACAAACCGAGCCTCGGCATTTGCGACGACCTTTGATCCGAACCTGACGAACAACAGTGCCTCGCTGTTCTACACGAACGCGCAGGCGCAAACGCAGATTGTGCCCGGCGCGTTTAGCGTTGTGATGTTGACGAACACTTATCCGACCAACGCAGTGATCACGAACACCATCACTCCGATTGGTGGTGTCTTATTCATCGTCGGCACGAGTGCGTTTAATCCGCAGACGCAGCTCTACGAAGAATTCGTTACGGTGACGAACATCGGTCGCGCCCCCGTTCATGCGCTGCGCCTTTCCATCGGCAACTTGCGTAGTGGCGTGCGCCTTTACAATGCGACCGGCACCAACAACGGCGTCGCGTATGTGGAATACGACCCGCCGTATGATTCGCCGCTCAATCCGTATCCGCAGGCGAACAGCAGCGTCACGTTCACACTGGAATTCTTTGTGTCCGATCGCCGACCGTTCACCAACAGCCTGACGGCCGTGGCCATTGAGGCGCCGGTGAATCAGCCGGTGAATGGTGTTCAGGTGAGCATCCTCCAATCTGGATTTAATGATCAGCGCAATCCGGGCAACCCACGGTTCCTCGTGCAGTTCAGCAGCGTGCCGGGCCGGACTTACACGGTGCAATATACCGATGACTTGTTAACGTGGCGTAATGCAACGCCGTCCATCATCGCCAGCGCGACTTCGACCTTCTGGTATGACGACGGTCCGCCGGTGACGGTGAGCCCACCGACGTATCCAAATTCCAGCCGCTTCTATCGCGTGCTGCTTAATCCATAATTTTTTATATCAATGAATAAAAACTATTCACTCTTTACGGCTTCGTTAACCGGCGCGTTGCTGCTAGGCGCCGGGGCCGTTTCCTCCTTCGCTCAATTGGACAAAGCGCCGCCGTTGGAGAAAGAAACATTGCCGTTGGAGAAAGACACCCTTACTTCAACCAACCGTTTTACGCTCTCCATGCGCTACGGCCTGAACATCAGCGCCAAGTTTCGCGGCATTGGTTCAGCGGGCGGCCCCGGCCATTATTCTGACGGTTATGTTTTGACCGACTCCACCGGTAACTTTCTGGGTTACACCTCCAACTGGGGATACGACAACTCCAGCCAATACAATCAGGTTCCCAACACGGTTACCTATCACAATGCCGTGCCGTCAAATTCCGCTGCACCCGCTTCGGGTAATGGCGATTCCAATCCTGGCGTCGAACTCACTTACGACCGGCAACTCGGCGTGAAACAAGAATGGAACAACATGCGTTACGGCTTGGAGTTCGCCCTGAACTACATGAAGTTCTCCATGGACAGCAACACCTCCGCGCGCACCGGCGTCAACACCGAGAGTTACACTTTCGGCGGCATTCCCGGCCAGATGCCCTCGCCCGGATATCGCGGCGGCTTCTCCGGCAACCCCGGCGATCCCGTGCTCGTCGCCGGTGGCACACCCGGCGCCAACACCACTGGCACCTTGCTCTCCCACGACGATTTTGATGCCGACATCTGGGGTGGACGCCTCGGCCCATATATCGAATTTCCGTTTGGCAAAAAAGAACAATTCACCCTCTTGCTGACCGTTGGTCCTGCCGTTGGTTTGATTCATGCCAACGAACATTGGAAACAAACCCTTACTTTGGATGGCAGCGGCAGTAGTAGCAGCACCTCCGGCGGCGGCAGCAATACCGACATTCTCTGGGGCTGGTATGGTGCCGCGACGGCCAACTACCAATTCGATAAACACTGGGGCATCTCCGCGGGCGTGCAATATCAAGACCTCGGCACCTACAACCACAGTTTCAGCGGCCGCAACGCGCAACTCGACCTCTCCCAATCCATCTTTCTCGAAATCGGCATCAGCTACAGTTTTTGAAATAATCGGATTGGAAAGTCGGGCAAGAATGCATAAGCCGTTTAATCGGGTGAGCGGGCGCAGGCCTCTGCCAGAAGCCATTCACTTAACGTAGAAAGCTAAGCCACCGCCGAGTGGCGATGTGACGAACAACGCCAGTTGATTTACCAAGAGGCTGCGATTATCGAAACTGTGATTGCAAAAGTTTTCGCACCGGCATTGACTTTTGCGGCGGCAAATGAAAACTTTCTGTCCCGCGAAGCCCGAATTTAATAGTAGGGCGGCGGATAAAATCTCGTGGCAGAAAAAGACGATTATTTGCTGGATCTGTTGGTTGACCTCGGCTTCACCTCCGCTGAAGTTGTCGCCCAGTCCCGCGAGGAAGCCAACGCCGCCGGCGTGGGCGTGGTGGATTTATTGGTCGCGAACAAAGTCATCCGCCCCGGCGACGTGACGCAGGCGAAGGCCGCGCAGTTCGGCGCGGAAGTCGTCCACCTCGCGAACATGAAAATTGATGACGATGTCATCGCCATCGTTCCGCGCGACATCGCCAAAAAATATCGCGTCATCCCCGTTTTCAAAAATGAAGGCAAAGTAGCCGTGGCTATTGCGGATCCGTCTGACCTCAACACGATTGATTCGCTCACGCATTTATTAAATTCGGAAATCGAATTGCGCGTGGCGTCGGAGCCGGACATCGAGGCGGCGCTCGCGAAGTATTACGGTGGCGAAAAAAAATCCATGGACGAAGGCATCTTCAAAGATGTCATGCAGGAATTGACGGAGGAAAATGTCCACATCGCGAAAGTGGATGAAGTCGGCGAAGTCGAGGCGGACGCACCGCTGATTCGTTTGGTAAATCAAATCATCATTGATGCGTTTAAGTTGCGCGCTTCGGATATTCATCTCGAACCGCTGGAGAAGCGTTTTCGCCTGCGCTACCGCATTGACGGCATGATGCAGGAGATGAAGTCGCCGCCGAAACGCTTGCAAGCGCCCGTCATCGCCCGTTTGAAAATTCAGGCGGGCATGGTCATCTCGGAACATCGCGTGCCGCAGGACGGACGTATTCAATCCAAAATTGGCAGCAAGATTATTGATTTGCGCGTTTCCTGTCTGCCGACGAATCACGGCGAAAGTATCGTGATGCGTATTTTGGACAAGGAAGGTTTGCGCCTCGGTCTGCCAGAACTCGGATTTTTGAGCGACGACCAAGCGACGTTCGAGCGCATCATCGGTTTGCCCGACGGAATTTTATTGGTCACCGGCCCGACCGGCTCCGGCAAAACGACGACACTTTATTCCTGTCTGAATTACATCAATCGTCCCGACCGCAAAATCATCACGGTCGAAGATCCGGTGGAATATGTGCTCGCGGGCATCAATCAGGTGCAGGTGAATGACATCGTCGGCTTCACGTTCTCCAAAGCGTTGCGCGCGATTCTGCGTCAGGCGCCGAACATCGTGATGATCGGGGAAATTCGCGATATCGAAACCGGCTCCATCGCTATCAACGCCTCGCTCACTGGCCATTTGGTTTTCTCCACGTTGCACACGAACGACGCACCCGGCGCAGTCACGCGTCTCGTGGACATCGGCGTGAAACCGTTCTTGGTCGCTTCCTCCACGCGCTGTTTGATGGCGCAACGGCTCGTGCGAAAAATTTGCAAAAAGTGCATGGCGCCGTATCAGCCGACGGAGCAGGAAATGCGCGCGCTCGGGTTGACGATGGAAATGGTGAAGAACGCGAACATCCAAAAAGGCCGCGGCTGCGCGAACTGCAATAATTCCGGCAATCGCGGCCGCTTCGGTATCTTTGAAATTTTTGTAGTGGAAGACGAGGCGCGGAAATTAATCTACGACCGCGTGCCGACGACGGTCTTGCGTCAGCGCGCGCGCGAAATGGGCATGCGAACATTGCGCGAAGACGGTATTCGCAAGGTGCTCGCCGGTCTCACGACGTGCGAAGAAGTCATCCGCGCCACCGTTGGTGACGACGCGTAATCTTTATTTTTATGTCTTACTCGATGTCAGATTTGTTGCAGTTGATGGTGTCCGAAGGCGCGTCCGATTTGCACACGCGCGTTGGCTGTTCGCCGACGATTCGCGTTCACGGCACGCTGCATCGCGTCGAAGGCCCGGCACTCACACCGGAAACTTCCGAGGAATTGATGCGGAGCATTACGTCCGAAGAACACATTCAGGCGGTGCGTGAGCGTGGCGGTGCGGACTTCGCTTTTGCGTTCGGCGACGCCGCGCGTTTCCGTGTGAGCGTGATGAAGGAAAAAGGGAATTTTGGCATGGTGCTGCGGCAAATTCCGAGCAAGATGCTGACGTTCGAGCAAATCGGTTTGCCAGAATCGGTGAAGGACCTTTTGCACAAGCCGCGCGGTTTGATTCTCGTCACCGGCCCAACGGGTTCCGGCAAAACTTCGACACTTGCGACGCTGTTGAACATCGTGAACGAGACGCGCGAAGAGGTTCACTTAATCACGATTGAAGATCCGATTGAGGTTTATCACAAACACAAAAAAGCGTTGATAACGCAGCGCGAAGTCCATGTGGATGTGCCGAATTTTGCGGAAGCCTTGCGCCGCGCGCTGCGCCAAGACCCGGACATGATTCTGGTCGGTGAAATGCGCGATTTGGAAACGATTGAAGCCGCGATTACGGCGGCGGAAACAGGTCACTTGGTTTTCGGCACGTTGCACACGACGGGCGCGGCGAAGACGATTGATCGTCTGACGAACGCGTTTCCGACAAACCAGCAGGAAATGGTTCGCATCCAGCTTTCCACCGTTTTGCAGGCGGTGATTTCGCAGATTCTGATTCCGCGCGCGGACAAGCCAGGTCGCGTCGCGGCATTTGAAATCATGATCAACACGCCGTCCATCGCGGCGCTGATTCGCGACAATAAAACTTTCCGCATCAACTCGGACATCCAGACCGGCGCGAAATACGGCATGGTGACTTTGGATTCGTGGTTGATGGACAAATATGTGGCCGGCTTGATTGCGCGCGAAGAAGTCATCAACAAATCGCAAGACCCGACGACCATCATGGCGAAGTTGCAGGAACTCGATTTGGCGCAGGCGGTGGATAAAGGTAAGAAGTAATTTTTCATGTCCGACGAAATTAACAATCCATTGCTCTCCCTGCTGCACGGTCAGGGCATGCTCGACGATTTGCAATACGAGGAAGTTGCGGGCGAGCTGAAACGCAACGCCGCGCCGGCGATGCAAGTGTTGCAGGATTTCGGCATCATGAAGCTGGACGACATCCTGCACGTCATGGCGACCGCGCTCGGCACGGAAGTGGTATCGTTGAAGGATCGCGAAATTGCAAAGGACGTTTTAAGTTTGATTCCCGCAAAAGTCGCGCAGACATACAAATGTCTGCCGGTCGGTTTTGCGAATGGGATGTTGCAAGTCGCGCTGGCCGATCCGCTCGACCAGCAAAAGTCGGATGAAATTCATTTTATCGCCAAGCGCGATGTGCAAATTGTCGTCGCCAATCCAGCGGAAATCGCGAGCGCGATTGAGCGGCAATACGGTCAGGAAGAAAACGAAAGTTTTGCCGAAATTCTAAAAGAATTGGGCGATGAAAAATTGGTGGCGGGCGCGGGCGCGGCGGGCGATAGCGTCAAAGCCGCCGAGGAATTGGCGAATCAAGTTCCCATCGTCAAGTTCGTGAATTTGATTTTGCAACAAGCCGTGCAGGATCGCGCAAGCGATATTCACTTCGAGCCGTTTGAAACGGCCTTTCAGATTCGTTACCGCGTAGACGGTGCGCTTTACGAAATGGCGCCGCCGCCGAAACATCTCGCACTGCCGGTCGCCTCGCGCATCAAGATCATGGCGAATCTGGACATTTCCGAAATGCGTTTGCCGCAGGACGGACGCATCAATCTGACAATCGCCGGCAAACAGGTGGACTTGCGCGTGAGCACGCTGCCGACGGCGTTCGGCGAATCCATCGTGCTGCGTATTCTCGATCGTTCGTCGGTTAGTCTCGATGTCGAGTCGCTCGGTTTTCCAAAATACGTTTTCGATTTTGTCACCGAAGTCATTCAGCGACCGAATGGAATTTTCGTTGTCACCGGCCCGACTGGTTGCGGCAAAACGACGACGCTTTATTCCTGTTTGCGCCGCGTGAACACGATTGATTCCAAGTTGCTCACGGCGGAAGACCCGGTGGAATTCGACATCGAAGGCATCATGCAGGTGGCCGTGAGCGAGGCGCAAGGTATGACCTTCGCCAAAGCGCTGAAATCCTTTTTGCGTCAAGATCCGGACATCATCATGGTCGGTGAAATGCGTGATTTGGAAACCGCGCAAATTTCCATTCAGGCGTCGCTGACCGGCCACTTGGTTTTGAGCACGCTGCACACGAACGATTCGCCCGGCGCAGTGACGCGTCTCGTAGATATGGGCGTGGAGCCGTTTTTGATTTCGTCAACATTGATGGCTGTGCTCGGTCAACGGCTCGTTCGCACGATTTGTAAAAATTGTCGCACGCCGTTTGAGCCGACCGAGGCGCAACTCGCGTTGCTCGGCCTTTCGCCGCACGATTTGGGCGACAAAGTTTTTCATTACGGTCGCGGCTGTTCGACGTGCAACGACACCGGCTACAAAGGCCGTAAGGGTATTTATGAATTGCTCGTGGTGAGCGACGCCATCCGCAATCTCATCAATGAACGCGCGCCGACGGTGGTGGTGCGTCAGAAAGCCGTGGAACTCGGCATGGTCACCTTGCGCGAAGACGGTTTGCGGAGTATTTTTGACGGCGACACCACCATTGACGAAGTTGTGAAATACACTTGATCCAAATTTGATTCGCCATGCCCAAGTATAATTACATCGCCCTCGACGCTCGTGGTAACGAAACCAAGGGCAGCATCGAATGCGGCAGCCAGAACGAGGCCATCGGGCGCGTGAAGGAAATGCAATTATTCCCGACCAAGATTGTCGAGGCGGGCAGCGAAGACAAAGGCGCGGGTAAAAAAGCGAAGGCCAAACCGGCGGCGGGTAAGCCCAGAGCGGGCGCCAAAAAAGGCGGCGCGATGAATATCAACATCCGCATTCCCGGACTCGGCGGCGGCGTGAAGCCAAAGGTGTTGACCACGTTCACGCGGCAGCTCGCGACGCTCGTTGACGCCGGTCTGCCTTTACTGCGCGGTTTGCGCGTTTTAGAAAAACAGGAACGCAATGCGAACCTAAAAAAAATTCTGGCCGAACTTGCCACGTCCATCGAAGGCGGTAGCACGTTTTCCGAGGCGCTCGCGCAACACCCGAAAGTTTTTAATAAATTATTCGTCAACATGGTCAAGGCTGGTGAACTTGGCGGTGTGCTGGAAGTTGTCTTGAAACGGCTCGCGGAATTTTCCGAAAAGGCGCAGAAAATTAAAGGCAAGGTCAAGGCCGCCATGTTTTATCCCGTTGCGGTGATGGTCGTGGCCGTCGGTATCATGATTTTGCTGATGACGTTCGTCGTGCCGAAATTCCGCGACGTGTTTGCTGGCATGAACATTACCATGCCCAAATTCACGTTGTTGGTGCTGTGGCTGAGTCAGACCATCAAAGACAACATTCTGGCCACGATGGGTGCATGTGCCGTGGTGGTGGTCATGTTTTTGCTGTTCATCAAAACCAAATTCGGTTGTCGGGTGTGGGATCAGTTCAAGCTCAAAGCGCCGCCCGTCGGTCAAGTGGTGACCAAAGTTTCCATCTCCCGTTTTTGCCGCACGCTCGGCACGCTCGTCAGCAGCGGTGTGCCGATTTTGCAGGCACTCACCATTGTCAGAGAAACTGCCGGCAATGTCATTATCTCCAACGCCGTTTCCAAAGTTCACGAAAGCGTGAAAGAAGGTGAAACCATCACCGCCCCGCTCGAAGCGTCGCGCGTGTTTCCGCCCATCGTCGTCAGCATGGTGGACGTCGGCGAACAAACCGGTGCGCTGCCGGAAATGTTGCTCAAGATTGCCGACAACTACGACGAAGAAGTGGATAACGCCGTTTCCGCCATGACCTCGTTGCTCGAACCTATCATGATTGTATTTTTGGCCGTTATCGTCGGTAGCATCGTTATCGCGATGTTCCTGCCGTTGATTGCCATGATCAGCAACATGAGCGGTGACGACCCCGGCGGCAAATCCAAGGAATAATGCCTTCGGAACCACTCGTTTTCACCCCGAAAACTTGACAGGGACTCTCCCAAAGTGTAAATACATTGTATTCACAATGCGTAGGCGAATTATTGGCAACTGATCCATTATGGAGTTCGATTGGAATAATCCGTCTTTTGAGCTTGGTTCTTTGACCGAACGGGAGATAGAAGAGTCATTTGAAGATCCGTTTGCCGTGCGGCTCATGCCGGATACGCCGCGATTTGGCGTGCAGGCGCGGTTTTTCAACCTTGGCATGTCGGCGGGCGGTATCGGGATTTACAGCGTTTATCGGACGAACGGAAAACAGTTGCGCGTGTTGCTCGCGCGGCCGTTTGCGCCGGAAGAACGCTTCTTCTATCAGCGTAAAATGGATCAAACGCTCTCATAGTGGATTAACAAATTTTTTACCGTGCAAACTTTTGCCAGTTGGGAAGACGTGCCGATTTTCGATAGCGAAGCGGCCGAGGCGGCGTTCTGGGCGGAGAACCGTCCGGGCGTGCGGCTCATGGAAACGGCTGTTTCCGGCAGCGCCGAAACGTCCGAATCCGTGACCATCACGCTCCGGATTGACCCGCGCATGTTGGCGCGCATCAAGCGCCTCGCGCGGATGCGATTTTTGAATTACCAGAGCATGATCAAGCAATGGTTGAGCGAACGGATGGAACAAGAATTAAAATGAAAACAATCTTAAATCGTAAATCTCAAATCGCAAATCGCGCGGCGTTCACGCTGATCGAACTGCTCGTCGTCATTTCCATCATCGGCGTGTTGGCGGCATTTACCATTCCCGTTTTGACCTCGGTCAAGTCCAACCAATACAAGAAAGTCGCGCGCGGCGAACTGGAGCTCATTGAGACCGCGTTGGAAAATTATAAAGCCAAATACGGCGCGTATCCGCCGGGCAACGCCATTGCTGCCAGCGCCACTTATAAGCCCGCATTGTTGCCGCAACTTTACTACGAACTCTCTGGAACCGTTTTAACCAAAGTTGGCAGCAGCATCTGTTTTCAGACATTGGACGGCAGTGCAGATATTACGAACAGTCCCTCCAATGATGTGATGGGTTCTTTTGGTGTGGGTGGCTTTTTGAATTGCTCCAAGGGCGGTGGCGAAGACGGGAACGCGGCGAAAAATTTTCTAGTGGGTTTGAGCTCAAAGAATATTGGTCTAAATTCTGCCAACCTGCGCCTATTAGTTACTTCCGTTGGCGGGCCTGATGACAAATATCATCCGTTGGATCCATCGGGTGGCACTGGACCGAATCCCTTCCGCTACGTTTATCCCGGTGTCAATAATCCCAACGGCTACGACCTGTGGGTGCAACTCGTCATCAAAGGCCAGACCAACCTCATCTGCAACTGGAGCCGGCAGGTGATCATCAACAGTTCACTCCCCTGATTTATGATTTTGAATAACACCAACCGAACTGGCGGCAGGAAAAATGCCCTGTCGGTGGAATGGCATGATTGCTCGTGGTCGCCGTCCATCCGGCGCGGTGCGGCCACAAAACCATTGGCCGTGGCGTCGGTTCTACGGCATTCTATCTGTCCTGAAAAATCATCTATGAAAACTAATTTTTCTTTCGCCCGCAACCAACGCGCGGCGTTCACCCTCGTCGAACTGCTCGTCGTCATTGCCATCATCGGTATTTTGGCCGCGATGCTTTTGCCGGTGCTCGTCCGCGTGAAAGATGCCGCCAACAAAACCAAAGCGAAGACCGAGATGGCGGATATTGTGAATGCGGTCAGCTCCTACGATACGGATTACGGCAGGTTTCCGGTATCCACCAACGCGCAAAATGCAGCCACCGCGAACGGCGGCGATTTCACATATGGCGCAACGTTCAACGGTGGCACGGTTCAAAATTCATGGGGCAGCGGTAATTATCAGGCCACCAATGCGGAAGTCATCGCTATATTGATGGACGCGGAAACCTATCCCAGCGGCGTGACCACTCCGGATTACAAACACGTAAAAAACCCCCGTCAGACAAAATACTTAAATGCCAAACCCTCCAATTATAGTCCATCCACCGGCGGAGCCCCCTTGCCGGGCGTGGACATTAACGGTGTCTATCGCGATCCGTGGGGCAATCCTTATGTGATTACCATGGATTTAAATTATGACGACATGTGTGTGGACGCGTTTTACGGGAATGATGTCATTTCTACCGGTGGCCTCAACGGACTCGTTCGGGCTCCGAACGTAACGGCTCCAAATAACTGGGCTTATCGCGGCAAGGTCATGGCCTGGTCGGCGGGGCCGCGTGGAAAGATTGACACAACCGATCCGGCAACCGACTGGGAAAACAAAAACCACGTCTTGAGCTGGCAATAAGATTTTTGTGCAGACAATCCGTTCATGCGGGGTTGAAGTTGCAGGCGTGAAAATTCGGAATCCGAAATCCGCCGTTGCTCAACTCCGCGCGTTCACGCTGCTGGAACTGCTCGTGGTCATTGCGATTCTCGGCATCCTCGCGGCGTTGTCTGTGCCCGCGCTGAAGAATCTCGGCAAGTCCAACGTGCAAGTCAGCGCCGCGCGCCAGTTGTTGGATGATGTCGGACGCGCGCGCCAACTCGCCATCAGCCAGCACACGACGGTCTATATGGTTTTTGTGCCGGAATTTTTTTGGTTGCCGCCCTCCACGGCCAGCACTACTTGGACGAACAGTCTGACACCCACTGAATTTACAATAGTCGTTAATTTGTTAGATAAACAATTCACAGGTTACACATTCGTGTCGCTGCGTTCCGTAGGCGACCAACCCGGGCGGGGCGTATCGCGCTATCTTTCCGAATGGAAATCGCTGCCGGATGGCGCGTTCATTGCCGCGAACAAGTTCTACGTCACCAATTATATTACCGACCATGTGGCCAGCGCGACTTATCAGGTCAACCCATTTTATTACAGCACAAAGTTTCCTTTTCCAGTCGAGACGAATCTCAATGCCGGTGTTTCTTTACCCTATATCGCTTTCAACTATCTTGGCCAGCTTGCCTTGGATGACACCACGCTTTGGCCTAGTCAGTATGAATACATTCCGCTCGCGCAAGGCACGGTCGCTTACGCGGCGAACATCAACAAGGCGTTGCAATTTGCCGCGCCGGACGTCACGGAAAATCCGCCGGGCAACAGCACCAACTCCATGTTCACCGTCATCCGCATTGACCGGCTAACCGGTCGCGCCACCCAGTTGCAGCAAAAAGTTCAATGAAATTTTCCTGCCCACATTTCAAATCGCGACCGGCGGCTGCCGCCGGTTTCACGATGATTGAAATTGCGATTTGCCTGGCCATCATTGGCTTTGCGCTCGTGGCCATCATCGGCGTGTTGCCGTATGGCATGAACACGCAGCGCGACAATCGCGAAGAGACCGTCATCAATCAGGATGCGACCGTGCTGCTCGAAGCCATCCGCAGCGGCGCGCGTGGCATGGATAGTTTGACGAACTACGTTTACCAGATTGTCATTACGCGGACAAAATACCCGCAGCTCACCGACGCCAGCCTGCCTGGGCCTGGCTATAGCAACTTCGTCAGTGGGGCGCAAATCATCGGTTTGCTGAGCACGCCGCAGTTGGTGGATTACAGTTACCGAGCCACCAATAATTTATTCAGTGGTGGATACAGTAACCATGTTATTGCCTATGTCCGCTCCATCAGCGGTTTGGCATCGGAAAAACCGCCGCAAAATAATTCCATCATGGTGGACGATAGCTTCACCTACCGCATCTATTTGGTGAATGCTGCGCCGGCTTATGACACCAATAATCCGGCGGCGGCTGGCAGTTTTGGCCAGCAACTCGCCCAGAATTTTCACGAGCTCCGGATGACATTCCTCTGGCCGCAACTGCCGAATGGAAATCTAGGTAGCGGACGCCAGACTTTCCGCGCCTCAATCGCTGGCCAGTTGAACCACCAATACGTTAACTACGTAGATTATTATTTCTACCAATCGCAATATTTCACCAACGCGCCGTGAAGCTTAAATTGACATCCAGTTGCCCCGCGCCGACCGCCAACCGCCATCGGCTGGTGCGGTCATTGGCTTCGCGCTGGGCGGCAAATGGCTTGTTGCGGATGGACAACGACCTGTCGCGCGCGGGCAACGACTCGTTGCGGACGCACAACGACCTGTTGCGCGCAGACAACGACTCGTTGTGGGCAGGCAACGACCAATCTTTTGCGGACAACGACTCATCTTGCATGCGCAACGACCCGTCTCGGCAGGACAACGACCCGTCTTGCGCGCGTAACGAGGCATTCTCGATGCGCAACATCCGCGCTTTCTCGCTCGTGGAAGTCTTGGTGGTCGTGTCTCTGATGTCGCTCATTGTGCTGGCATTGATGGCGGTATTCAACAGCACCCAGCGCGCGTTCCGCGCCAGCGTCACGCAATCCGACGTGCTGGAAAGCAGCCGCGCGGCGATGGAATTGATGGCGTCCGATTTGCGCGCGATGACGCCGTCTTTCGGCAATTATTATTTTGGAGCGGTTAATTTCATGGTTACTAATAACGCCAGTTATTCTATACCATTGGTTCAATTGTTGCCGCCCGGGACAGTTAGCCGTTCAAATTTATTGCAGCAAATTTTCATCTTGAACCGCGATAATAATAAATGGTGGGGCGTGGCTTATGCCGTTTCCTATAATTCATCGGGCAATCTTTATTCGCTTTATCGCCTAAAGTATCCGATTGACGGAACGACCGACCCGACCATTATTTTTACCAACCAAGTCGTCCAGAATTTTTTCCTGAATCCAACTAACGGCGGTAGCCAATTGCTCGATGGTGTAGTGCATTTTACCGTTCGCGCCTACGATACTAATGGTATGTGGATTCCGTATGGTTTTGCAGTCGGGCAGACCAATACACTCCAGCAAACCTGGCGGTTTCCTACGCTCGTGGGCGGCGAAGCTGGCTTTGCGATGTATAGCAACAATGTTCCCGCCTCGGTGGAATTGGAAATGGGCGTGCTTGAAGACCGCATTCTGGCGCGCGCCGAATCGCGGCCCAACACCTCGTTACAGGCGCAGTATCTGTCCGATAAATCCGGCAACGTCCATATTTTCCGTCAGCACGTGAGTATTCCCAACGTTGACCCCACGGCCTACCAATGAAACTGAATTTCAAAACTCCAGCCAGCAGGCTGATTTCTGAGCGCGGCATCGCGCTCGTCATCACGCTCATCCTGTTGTCCGTCACGCTCATCATGGCCGTGGCATTTCTGGCCATCGCGCGGCGCGAACGCAATTCCGTTACCACCACCACGGACACCGCTACCGCGCGCCTCGCCACCGACACCGCGCTCGCCGCCGCGCAGGCGCAAATCGTCGCGAACATTTTATCCACCACTAATCTTGCCGCCTACAATTACTCGCTGCTCGTCTCGACGAATTACATCAATCCGGCGGGCTATTTTCCGAATGTCAATGCGCCGACGAACGTGAATTATGATTATCGTTCGGACGGTCTGCCGCTTAACGCCGCCGACTTGATCAACAACGTCGCCAATCTTTATTTGCAGCCGCGCCCGCCCGTGTTCGTTTACAACCGCAACACCGGCTCGAACGACTTCCGCTTTTATCTCGACCTGAATCGCAACGGCCAGTTTGAGACCAACAATTCACCTTACAATATTGCAACCGGCATTCCAGGCGATCCCGAGTGGGTGGGCATTTTGGAACGCCCCGACCAGCCGCATTCGCCGAATAATAAATTCGTCGCGCGCTACGCGTTTTTCGCGCAGCCCGTCGGCAACGGACTCGATTTGAATTTCATTCACAATCAGTCGCTCAATCCTAGTTCACCCATGCTCGCCAGCATCGCCGCCAATGACGGCTATTTTCGTAATGAAGGCGTTGGCGCTTGGGAGTTGAACCTCGCTGCGTTCTTTGCGGACTTGAATACAAATCAGTGGGGGCAGGATATCGGCGCGACAGCCAATTATTACCAATATAATCGCGCGAACTCCGTATTCGCCAACAAAGGCAGTGCCTTTTATGACGCCGGTTCACTGCTTGCTTGGCGCTACGCCGACAACTTCAACACGCTCGCGACACCGCCTAACTATTTTTTCAACGCGCTTGTGAATGGCAGTGTTGATGGTTACAACCTCGGCCCGTTGGTGACGAATGCGGTATTGCCGACGCCTAACAAGCCTTTGCCTGGTCCGCCGAATCCGTGGACTGGTTCCGACAACACAAATCGTTTCTTCGCGCTGCCATCCGAGCTTTTTGATTCTACCAAAAGTTCGCCGAACTTTGTGAGCCGCCTTGCGGCCACGGGCAGCAGCACCAATCTCTACGACCGTTACACGTTCTACCGGATGCTCGACCAACTTGGCACGGATTCCACGGCGGACGATGCGCGGATGAATCTGAATTACGACAACCTCGATGCCGCGGGCAATGTGATTGCGGGCGCGGAGACGAATTGTATCGCGTGGACGCCGCTGCGGTTTTTCACCAACGCCGCGAATATCTTGCTGCAACATTACACGGCCAAGTGGGCGACCGAGTATGACAACAATCACAATCCGATCTTGAATTCAAAATATGTGGCTACCTTCAACACCAAATCGTCGTTTGGCGTGACGCATATTCCGGTGTTGGTGAGCAACGTATTTGTTTACACGCCCGCCGTGAATCGTCTACTCCAACTCGCGGCGAATATGTATGACGCCACGACGAATGATTTTTATCCCTCTGTTTTCCGTCCGACATTTTCGGTGGTTAGCACGAATGGCTTCAATGACGTTTACATTGACGGCTACGAATACATTGACAGTGTCTCTGGTTCGGGCGATGTCCGCTTGGGCACAGTCATGACGCTGAATACCATGGCAGCAAAATCTCCCGGTCATTATGCGGGTAATGTCTATGGTGTGCCGTGGATTCTTGGCGCAAAAAAATACCTACCAAACTTCAACCATTTTTCGATGCAGAATTTTATGGCGGCCACGCGTAAATTGCGGGTCAGTCGCACCAATCCGAATGTGCCCGGAGCCACCGCCACTAACGAGATGTTTATTGTAAGCGTTACTAACCATTTGGGTTTTTCCTTTTGGAATTCTTACAATACAAATTATCCCGGCGGACCTTTGACGGTTTTCCTCCACGACACTTTATTGATGACCATGAGTGTGACCAACGACTTGGGCGCAGTCCGCACCATCTCAAGCGCCACCAATTTCTTCTACGCTTCGCCAAGCATAAATCTATGGCCTGGCTCGGCTTGGTATAACGGCGACCCATCGCCTAATTCTTTTCTGGCGATTAATTGTGACTTTCCGTTTTTACAAGAAACAAATTATTCCTATTTCAACAATGATTTTAGCGCGCCCGGTTGGGAAACAGCCAATAAGCACGTCTATCCATTTCCACAAATTGGTTTGGCCACAACGAACTGGTTGCAGGCATTTATTCTGGACGGCACGCGTATTGTGGATTTCGTAATCCTGGACGGTCCGGATTTGTCTCGGAGTTTGAATACCATTCAATCACCTAATCAAAACTTCAACGACCGAGATCCAGCACCTTCAGGAAGAGATTCCGGCGGAAATTATTTATTCTGGGACTCTGCTCTTAATAGCAAGGGTATACCCTATGATATAGTTAATCAGTTTACGGTTTCAAAAATGGTAAATCCGCCAGTCACTTGGAACAGGCCGACAGATATGCCGGGCAATATCAACACCGTTACGAACGAAGCGTCATATTTTGCAGCATTTTTCACCGGTGCTTATGTCAGTGTTGGCACCGGTAAAAGTCAGGTGAAGGTATACAACACAAGCACCAACGAACAGGTGCCTTACACGCCAACTCGGCTGGTTCGTGATGTGGTTTCGTGGCAGGTAAATGATCCGCTGGTTCATTACACGGCTGGCGACTTAAATACCACGACCGCCAACACTGGTATGTCCAAAGTAGATAGTCCGGCGTCAACGGACTATGCCTTGGCCAGCATTGCTGGTTTGAATGACCGTTATCAACCGTGGGGACGCAGTCAGCAAAATTACCCGGCTGGTGCAACTACTAATGTCTATGATTTGCGTTACCGCGACCCGCTTGTTTACGGGGCGGACAACTGGGGTTTTCCGGCGGGAAAATTGCCAAACATCGGCTGGCTCGGGCGTGTGCATCGTGGCACGCCTTGGCAAACGGTATATCTCAAGCAACGTGATATTTTGGCGGAATATTTAACCACTGGTCCAAATCCTGGTGCCAATATTGGCACAAACATTTGGACGCAGTGGACGGGCGACACGCAAACCGCATTTAATCAGAACTACTTCGACGCTGCCAATTCTGCGCCATTGGCCGATCGCGATTTGTTCGACTTATTCACCGCTACGCCGAGTCCCAGCGCCACGCGGGGCACTTTGTCCGTCAACCAGACGCATCTTGCGGCATGGAGCGCGCTTTTTAGCGGCGTCGTCGCATTGACAAATGCAACGGATGGGTCGGTAAACCCACTCACAGATACAAGCGTGCCGGTCATAACCAATCTGGTCATTTCGCCCGCTGGTGCTGACACGGTTAATTCCGCGCTTTCCTTGCTGCTCAATGGCACGGAAGGCATCAACGCGACGCGCCAAACTTTTACTAATGCGGATGGCGTGGTCGGTGCGTTTGAGCACGTCGGTGACATTTTGAATTCGAAGGCGCTTACGGAAGATTCACCATTCTTGAATTTAGTTGATCCTGCGGGCAACGACGGCCGCCGCAAGTTTGACATCAGCGACGAGCTTTACGAATGGTTGCCGCAGCAGACGCTTGGGTTGTTGCGCGCCAGCAGCACGCCGCGTTTTGTGATTTATTGTTACGGCCAGACCTTGCGTCCGGCGGCAAATGGTCTGGTGACGGACACCACCGGTGGGCAGTTCGGTCTGTGCACGAATTATTCGGTGACGGCGGAGAGCGCCGCCCGCGCGGTCATCCGCGTGGAAAACGCCAGAACCAAATCACCGCACATCGTGGTGGAAAGTTTCAACGCGTTGCCGCCGAATTAAAATTTTGCAGGCGCAGATAGCCGATGGCAGTTGGAAGTGAGATGAGCTAGTGTTTAGCTCGCGGCTTCCGGTGCTAAAATTGAATTGAAGCAAAGTTATGAAACGTAGTCTTTGGATTCCAATATGCCTGCTGGCGTTGCTGGCGGCCTGCCTTTTGTGGCCAGCGGGCGAGCGTCCGGTGGCGGCGGTGAAAAAATCCGTTGCCGCACCCGCGCGCCCCGCTGCCATCGCAGCGGTCAGCGTTCCAGTCGTTACGAATCATTTGTCTGTTGCTTCAGAGATCATTGGTCGTTCTGTCGCGAGCACGAATCGCGAATTTTTCCGTCTCTCGAACACGACAAAAACCTTGGGCGAACTCACGCCGTCGCCGCGCGCGATTCTGTTGGAGAATGCACTGATTGATACGGCGTCGGTGGTGGATTTGAAAATTCCCGCGCACTTGCGCGCGATGGGCGAACCGAGCGCTTACATTGTGCAGGCGCGCGCCGTGGTGAACGCGCCGTTCCGCGCGGCGCTCGCGAACGCGGGCGCGCAAATCGTTTCTTACATTCCGAACAACGCGTATCTCGTGCAACTCTCGGCGGGCGGCGCGGCGGTGTTGCGCGGCGATGCGCAAGTGGCGGCAGTGCTGCCGTTCGAGCCGTATTTCAAATTGCAATCGTCCTTGCTCGGTCTCGCGGTGGAACAAAAACCGTTGCCGTCAGGTCAGGTGTTGACGCTAGGCTTGTTTGATTTGAGCGCAAATCAAACGGTGGCGCAGATTGAAAAAATGGGCGGAACCATTTTGGCGAGCGACCGTTCGCCTTTCGGTCCGATTGTGCGGGTGCATCCGCCGACGGACTGGATTGCGCTGGCACAATTGCCCGGCGTGCAGCGCGTGGAACCGGCGACGCGGCGCGAGGTGGCAAATGATTTGGCGCGCGTGACGATGGGCATCACGACGGCGACTTACGTCACGAACGCAAACTGGCTCGGCTTGAGCGGTTCGAATGTGGTGGTGGAAGTGAACGACACGGGCATTGACGCGACGCATCCAGATTTTAGCACAACTGGCAGCGCAGGTGCGCCGGGTGCGAATCCACCAACACGCGTGACGGGCGATACAACGAATAGTTTGGTGGATACAGACAGTCACGGCACGCATGTCGCGGGTATCATTGCAGGGAATGGCGGCGAGTCGTATACGGTGATCAGCACGCCGCGCGGCTCGGTGACGAACGCAGATTTTCGCGGCAAGGCGCCGGCAGCAAAATTATTTTCCGTGGCGTTTCTCGGCGCGAACGATACGAATTTGAATTACACGCAGCCGACGCTGGACAGTTATTTGCAGGAAATGCCGGCGCTGACAAATGCGTTGATTTCCAACAACAGTTGGATCAACGGCGGCGCGAATGAATATGATTTATCGGCGGCGAGTTTCGACGCGGCCGTGCGCGACGCCTTGCCGGGAACGACGGGGCCGCAGCCGGTGTTGTTCGTATTTGCGGCGGGCAATGACGGCGGCGGTGGCGATAACGGCGTGGGCGGTAGTGCGGACACCATTCTCTCGCCGGGCACGGCCAAAAACGTGGTCACAGTTGGTGCGCTAGAACAATTTCGCGACATCACCAACATCGTGACGGCATTGGATGGAACGTCGAATGCAATTTGGAAAGCGGAGACGAGTTCACCTTCGCAATTGGCGGGCTACTCGGCGCGTGGCAACGTGGGCGTGCAGACGGAAGGCGTTTACGGACGCTTCAAACCGGATGTGGTTGCGCCGGGGACGTTCGTGGTTTCGACGCGTCCGACCAGCTCCATGTGGGATCAGCAGACGTATTATAACCCGACAAATTATAGCACATTATATTCTTTGTATGGTTTGACGACGGACACGAACACTCCCGCTTACGGTTTTGCGAATGTGGATGGCAACGCGTCGGCGGTGACGATTGAAGTAAAGCCGAATGCGCTATCGCCGACAAATTTTCCGACGTTGCCGATTTATATTTCGGCCACGACCGTGCCGGATCCGAATGACAATACCACTTACGATTTCGTGACGAGCAATAACATTATTTCCATTCCGCCAGACAGCGGCGGCACCATCACCGGTATCGGCAGCTTGCAGAATGGCGGATTCACCGTAGCAGTCGGCGCAGGAACGAATCTTGCACCGGTCAATTTTGATTTAATCATCACGATTGCCACGACGAACAACAATGGTGATGAGCTGACGGTGTTGAGCAATTTGAACACCACGCTCGGGCCGTATTATATGTATGAAACCGGCACAAGCATGGCTGCGCCCGCCGTGTCCGGCGCGCTGGCATTGTTGCAGGATTTTTTCACGAACACGTTGCACACCACGCCGAGCCCCGCGTTGCTCAAGGCAATGGTCATTAACGGCGCGCGCCTGACGAGCGGTTATAATTTTTATGGCGTAACGAACAACATCAATTACGAAGGCTGGGGTTTGGTGAATGTTCCAAACTCTGTGCCACTCGCGTTGACCAATGCGACGGGCGGCGTGAGCAACACCGTGCCGATGTATTTCCTCGACCAAAGTCCGACGAACGCGCTCGCCACGGGCGACAATCGCGTGTTCAACGTCAGTGTGCCGACCGCGAGTGCACGCGCGCAACAGATGCATATCACGCTTGCGTGGACCGACCCGCCGGGCAATCCCGCCGCCGGCATCAAGCTCGTCAACAATCTGGATTTGGTCGTGACAAACCTCGGCACGGGCGAAGTTTTTTACGGGAATAATTTTGTTTCCGGCCAGAATCCGCACAGCGTCGCGTCTACTTCCACCAACAGCGCGGCGGACAGCATCAACAACGTGGAGAGCGTGATTTTGCAGTCAGGGCTGGGCACGAATTATTCCGTGGCGGTCATCGGCCACAACGTCGCGGTCAACGCCGTGACCACAGAGCAGACAAACATCGTGCAGGATTTTGCGCTGGTGATTTCCTGCGGTAATGGTTCGAACACGAACGGCATCGCGGTCACACCGGTGGCGCCGAGTTTGCCGGTCATTGCGCAAAACGTCACGTTTGTCAGCGCGACGAACGGGGTTTATTACGATCAAATTGCCGGAGCGAATGCGCCATGGTTGAGCACGAATGCCATTCCGTTCGGCACAAATTCCGTTTTCACGACAAACGCAAATCTCTACATCGGCCAGACGAACCAATGGCATTTCTTTGTGGTGACGAACACGACGCCCTACACGAACGCAGCGTTTATCATCTTTTTGCCGGAGACGCTCGCGACGCCGCGAGAGGGTGTGTTTGCCGATTCCACGGCCAATTCCACGCGACCGGAAGCCGACTTAGATTTGTTTGTTGCCGGACCAAACGACCCGAACGCCAGCAATTTGACGAATCTAGATTCGACCGTCATTTCCAACTGTGTTTACGGCGTGAATGGTGATTTGGCTTCGCTGACGCGCGGTGGCACCAAGTTTATTGTTTATTCGAATGCGTCGCTGGGACAAGTGTATTACGTCGGCGTGCAATGTCAGGATCAGATGGCAGCGGACTTTGGTTTCCTGCCCATCTTTAGTCTCAATGCGTTCAGTCAGATGGACTCGAACGGCAATCAAGTGGTGACCGGACAATTGCTGCCCGCGACAATTCCCGACGGTAACAACGCGCATCCCGGACATTATTTTGCGCTCGGACTCGCGACGATTCCGATGACGGTGGGCGGACTTACGGTGAGCAATACCATTGAGACAGAAAATTACGGCGACTTGATTGGCGTGCTCACGCATGACAGCGCGTTTGCCACCTTGAACAATCACACCGGCCCGATTGATCCCGGCACTTACACGACGGTTTACAATGACGACGGTTTGCCGAATACGACGCACACGGATGGGCCGGGTTCACTGCGCGATTTTCGCGGGCAGCAGGCAATTGGCCCGTGGATTTTGACGGAGATTGACGACGCCACTTCGGCGACGGGCGCGATTACCAGTTTCACGGTCGTCATCGAGCCGCACAAAGATTTGACGAAGGGATTCCAAAACGTCACGGTGCAGCCGCTGTCGTGGTATTACGGTTACGTGGACGTGCCGGTGGGTTACACGAACATCACCGTGCTCGCCACCAATCTGACGTTGCCCTACACACCGCCGATTCAATTGTATTTGAACTACAACGTGGAGCCCGATGCGACGACGTATTTGGCCGAGGCAGATTTGACTAACGGAATTCCGCCAGGCAATTCCATTTCCTACGGGCCGCCGATGCAACCGGGGCGTTACTTCGTCGGACTGTATAATCCAGACAGCATCGCGCACACAGTTTTGCTTGGGGTAACGCTCGGTTATGCCGCTTCGGCCATCACCACCGTGGACTCCGCTTCCACGGATACGCCGTTGCCGTTGAAGGACGACGCGGTGACGTATGATTATATCAACGTGACGAACACGGATTTGATTCAGGATTTCAATGTCGGTTTGCGCGTGGATCATCCACGCATTTCGGACTTGGTGTTTCATCTCATCAGTCCCGATGGCACGCGCTATCTGCTCATGGAAAATCGCGGCGGCCAGAGCACCAACGGCTGCGGCGCGAGTTACACGATCACGAATGTCGTGCCGATTTCATCCAACGGCGGGCCGCAGGCGAGCACGAATGTCATTGATACCGGACTTGTGCCGGGCTTCATCTCCATTGCTTACGATTTCTTCCGCGTGCCGGATCACATGGTGGTTTTTGACGGGACGAATGTGCTTTACGACACTGGCATGATTAACGGGCAGGGTGTTTTGAACCTGACGAACACCGCCTCGACCGTCGTCACCATCGTGATGAATCCCAGCGGCAACACCAATCGCGTCACCGCGTGGCGTTACACCGCGACCACGACGCAGGCGCGTTATGCGTATCTGACCTTCACCGAAGACGCGAGTCTCACGACGACGCCCATTAAATTTGCAACGCCGCCGTTTGTGCCGGCGACGGGGAGTAATATGGTGGCTTTGGCGGATGACTTTGAAGCGGACGCACCGGGAATTTACGCAACTAATTTTGGCGGCTGGTCGCTGCTCTCTACCAATCCGGTGAACATCCTTACCAATCCAGCGGCCTACAGCGGAACCAATTTCCTCGCCATCAGCAATGGCGTGGTATCGATTACGCTGCCGACGGTGGCTGGCCAAAAATATTCGTTGAGCTACGCACTGGGGTCGCTCTCCAGCGAATCCGGCCCGGCGACGAATGCCAACTGGACGTTCACGAGTTTCACTTTCACCGCCGTGACCAATGCCACGCCGCTGGTCTTCGCCGCTTCCGGCACCACCTTCACCATGCCCGGCAACGCGCAGTCCGTGACGGTAGATTCCAACGCGGTGATTGACGCCATCACACTCACAGAATTTCCACCGACGCTTTTTTATCAACCAGAGCAGGACATTTCTGGTTTGCAAGGCACGAGTGCCAAAGGCATTTGGACGTTGGAAACTTTGGACAACCGCGCTGGCGCAACCAACTTCGCGCCGCAACTCCTGAGCTGGAATTTGGAATTTCAGTTTGCGAACACCAATTTTATTCTGGCACCGAAATTTGTTTCCACGCCGACCAACGTCGTGATGATTGAACAGACGACGAACTTTGTCTCCAACCCGGCCACCAGCATTTACACCAACAATCCGCTGACTTACAGCCTCGTTGATCCGCCGAGCTGGGCGATGATTGACACGAATACCGGCCTTATCACATTGACGCCAGATGAAGCGGATGGCCCGACCAACGTCAGCATCGTGACGCTCGTGACCGATAGCCATGTGCCGGCGCAAATGGTAACTAACAGTTTCAACGTGACTGTGCTGGAATCCAACCGGCCGCCGTCATTAAATTTTCCGACGAACACGACCACGTTGAAAATTGTGGAAACTTTTCCGTTCACTACGAATGCAGTTGCGACGGATCCGGACATTCCGGCAAATCAATTGACCTTTGCGCTCATCAGCGCGACAAACTCATTTGGTCAGACCATTACGGGTTTGACGATTGCGACCAACGGCCTCATCAGTTGGACGCCGGATGAAACAAATGGCCCCAGCACCAACATCGTTGTCATCAGCGTGACGGATACGAATCCTTACACGACCACCAACATCAGCCCGCTTTCGTATAGCGTGACGAATATGTTTACGATCATCGTGCTGGAATCGAATCAAGCACCCGTATTCGCCGGCACGCCGCCGGACACGAACATGGACGAATTGACTTTGTTGACCGTGACGAACGCGGCGACAGATGCGGATTTTCCGACGAACAATCTTACTTACTCCGTGAGCATCAGCATCAACCTCGCCGCGATGGCCGCGAACGGTTGGTCGTCGAGTTTCGCGGCGCTCACGCCCGCACCGCAAATTAACCCGACGAATGGCGTCATCACGTGGACGCCGCAAGAATTCCAAGGGCCGGGCGTTTACACCATCACCACGATTGTGACGGACACGAATCCGTGGGCGTTTAACGCAAAATCTTTGACCGCGACGAACCAGTTTAGTGTGACCGTGAATGAAGTGAATCTTCCACCTGTGCCGCCGTCCATTGCTGACACAACTGTATTCGAACTTGCGACGCTGACTGTGACCAACACGTTTGCTGACCTCGACCTGCCGACGAACGCGCTGACGTATGTGCTATCCGTCGTCTCGACGAATCCAGCGGATCCCGCCGTCACCAACGCCAGCATCAATCCCACCAACGGCGTCATCACGTGGACGCCGACCGAGGCGCAAGGCCCGGGCGTTTATAAATTCACCACGTTCGCGACCGATACGAATCTGTATGCGTTGACCAATCTGACTTACACGGCGACAAATTTTTTCTTCGTCACCGTTTTGGAAACGAACAGCGCGCCGTATTGGACGAATAATTTTGCGTCCGTGACGATGGATGAACTGACGGTGAGCAACGTGAACGCGGCGGCGCAAGATGCGGACATTCCGACGAACACGCTGACTTACACGCTGACGAATTCGCCGGCGTGGGCGGTGATTGATGCGAACAGCGGTCTTATCACGTTGACACCGTTGGAAGCGGACGGCCCAACAACAACCAATATCACCGTCATCGTGACGGACAATGGCAGTCCAGCGTTGAGCGCGACGACGAACTTCACCGTGATTGTGAACGAGGTGAACGTGGCACCGTATTGGCCGACGAACGTGCCGGGCGCGACAAATTATGTCGTGAACGAGCAAACGTTATTGACCGTGACAAACACGGCGAGCGATTCGGACATTCCGACCAATGCGTTGACTTACACGCTGACCGTCGTGTCGACGAACCTCAGCGATCCGGCCGTGACCAACGCGGCGATTGATGCAAACGGCATCATCACTTGGACGCCGACGGAATCGCAAGGGCCGGGCGTTTACGTCTTCACGACGATTGTGACGGACACGAATGCGTATGCGCTGACGAACTGGAGTTTGAGCGCGACGAACAGCTTTACGGTGGTTGTGAACGAAGTGAACTCGGCACCGTATTGGACGAACAGCTTCCCGACAGTGACGATGAATGAGTTGACGACGAACACGGTGAATGCGGCG
>Ga0214164_1000173_pt1 | contig 43934 bp, 51 predicted proteins | sample TroBogepilimnion_13_FD_153003 | JGI IMG/M metagenome (GOLD analysis project Ga0214164, IMG submission 153003) | Freshwater microbial communities from Trout Bog Lake, WI - Practice 03JUN2009 epilimnion v4 | ecosystem: Environmental > Aquatic > Freshwater > Lake > Epilimnion/Euphotic zone ... | reverse complement strand
GATGACATTTTACTTCTATCTACGTTTTTTTAACGAAGCATGATGATAAATGGATGAGATCAAAGACGACGTAAAAACGATTAAGACCAAAAAGGAAGTAGAAGAGCGATTGAAGTCGAAGGGCCCTGTAGCTATTCTTTTTTTCATGCGTTCGTGTGGTCATTGTATTGCTACCAAACCCGTATGGGACGAAGTAGCTAACGATGGTATCATGGAGATGGAGAATGTGTCATCTGATAATACTCCTGATTCGCTAGGTATTACTGGATTTCCTACAATGGTTGTCGTTAAGGATGGAAAAATTGCAAGCCGTATTGATGGCGCTGTAACAGATAAGGCTGAACTAAAGAAGAAGTTACTTGGCGGTAAATCCGGAGGTCGCCGCAGACGTACTCGTTCCCGTAAGACGCGGCGTCGTACCGTTCGGAAGAGTCGTAAGTAGCGTCTTCTGCTGAACAAATCCTTCACTTAATATTTTGGCTCCGCGAGCAGGAAAAGCAGATGAATAATCCGGCTCATCAAAACCCTTCGTCATCCAACGTAAGAATCCATCTTGATCATTGGGAACCTTAGCAGACTGTAGCGTATGAAACGTACGCATAGCCTGCGTCTGATCAAATACATCTGTAGTGTCCATGAATACATCATTCGTATGCTTGAAACTCTGCTCGACAGCCTTCTTTACATCCTTGCGACTAATCGGGGCCGCGTCCTCACGATCAGGGTTATCATTTATTTCCGTTAGTAAAACATTCATGAACGGATTTTGATCTGTAGGCATCGTATATTTGCCCGTAACCTTCGGAGGACGAACAGTAAATGACTCTATCGTCTTTCCATTAGGAAAAAGACTATAGAGTGCAACTGTTAGAACCATTACAGCAGGTATAGCAAGTACGTATGCATTGATACCCGTAGACAGAAACAGAAGTACCGAAAAGTATACTGTAAAACGAACTACTGCATTCAGTGACTCCGCGGTTGTCATGCTAGCTGTAGGAACAAACCGGTTCCACGTTGCTTGTGTAAAAAGGATCGCCGGATCTTTGAACCAAATTTGTTCTGTCATCTTATTTTTACGGTGAGGTTTTCTACTTCTTGTATTTTTCTTGAAGTTTCATGCGTAGACGATCGCGTCTATATTGAGCACGAGCTTGAGGTGTATTGAGTACCGGACGAGATCCCTTATCCTTTTTGCTACCTAGTCCTAGCATATCGTTGAATACATCTCCAAATGATAGCATAACCTTTGATTTGATCTGCTCAATTTCAGACACAATTTGCTCCTTAGTTATCTCGCCACGTTGTAGTTTTTCATGAACGAGACCCTGAACTTTAGCGATCATCTTCTTAATCATAGGATTCTCGGGGTCCTGAATCATCTCCATCAACTGCTGAGGATTTTCAATATTTATGTCAAATTCGCTGACATCAAATTGTTCAACAAGTGACAGGAATAGCTTAGCAATTCGGGTCTCCAGTACATAATCAATAATTCCTTTAAGATTACTTTCAGATGATTCATCTTCGAATAGTTTAGAAATAGCACCACCCTGATCACCCAGCATTGTTTTCGCAAGTTCCATAATAGTGCCCATTTTACTCTTCATATCTCCGTGGAGAAATGAAGCAACCATACAAAGCTGAAGATGTTTCCAAATAGTAGCGGACGTATCTTCAGTTGTGTCCCAGATAGTTGAAAGATCTATGCCAAATACAATTCGAGGAGATTCAAAGAAAACAGCATCTTTCTGAATAACCTGAAGAGAATCAGGATAAAAAACTTCAAGTTCTTTTACCGTTTTTTCGACATCTACTTCACCAATTGACTTGAAACCGGAAAACGACGATTTTAAGTCATTTAGGAAATCGGTAAATATCTTTTGGGTGTCCATTAGATTATTATTTATACATTGTGTTTAAGTTTATACCTTATTGCCACCGCGCGCAGCCATAAAGTCCTTCTGATCATCCGTCAAACATACACAGCCAGTGTCTGTGTTGAAAGCGGCAGGGCAGCAGCTACTATCGACCTTGTTACCTACAAGATACATTAGCTTATTCGGATCACTCGATGATCCCGCCGGAGCAGCTCCACCAGCTTCCGTGGGTTCAGTCTGCATCCAACCGGCAGCACCAGCTATACTTACACCATCATAAGGACCAATGCCGCCAGCAGCTAGAGGCATGCCAACATCCTGTTGCATAAAATGCTCGCGAGCAGCTACCGGTGAACTAGACCCGTACTTCATAAAGAGCCCAGCAAGGACGGCTGCGACAAAAAATGCTAGAACAAGTTCGGTTTTACCAATCATTCTTTACTTATTGAATTCATACGATTTTTTTACGCTCCTGCAGCTGCCAACATAGATGCCATCACAAGAACTAACGCCAAAATTTCAGGTTGAAACAAAGCAAGTACAATTGCGATACACAACATTGCATAGACAAACCCTTTAATAACCGAAATGCATAGTGTAACGAACGCTTCAATAAATGATATACCAACGTATGCTAAATATGACGCAATGTATCCTTGACCGCCGAAACGTTGCAGAATATCACGAATCTTAATTAGATATCCAACAAAAACACTTGAAGAATTAGAAACTTTACCAAGCGTTGTAGATGTAAAGCTCAACATAAACATTCGCAGACGACTAAACATCACACGAAATAAATCAAGAGGTCCTGCCATTTCAGAAATTGATTCAGTGGCCGTGCTCGTTATCGCATGAACAGCATCGATTGGTATTTTTATAACCTCGCCACTCATCTGACCCATACAGTACTGAAAGTTCTCAGAAACTGTAACATTTGGGTTTATCATTTCTGCAAATGGCATATACATTGGGTTGCAACGATATTGAATCCATTCTGATTTGACCTTATCAATGGAATAGCTGGCATGGAAAACCATAGCCGTTGCTATTGCAAAAATTGGTAATAGAACGAACAGCCACATTATTTCTTACTCTTATAACATTTCAACCGTTTTACCAATAGGACCATTCATTACAGCGGAACCTGTTTCCATTCCACCGTAGAATACGTATACGAACGACATGAGAACACCTACAATTCGAGCCATCAGTGTTCGCATACGGATAACTATATATTGTGTCTGACTCATAACATTTTGAATTTTTCCAAAAACAGTTCCAAGTATACCTAAAAACCCGCCACGAACACTACCCATCATACTACGCATTTCATCCATTCCATCTGCTATTTCAGATACACTGTCCGTGATCACACTGACTTCGGCCATAACGGGATCCATTACAAAACCAGTATAATCATGAAACCCTTTCATGGTACATTGTGTAAAATTTTTCACAATGTCTTGACCAACAAGTCCTGCCATCGGCATATAGATCGGATTGCAACGATATTGAACCCAATTTTTCTTGAGGAACCCAATTTGACTCATACTAAACAGGTACAACGTTGCTAGTATAGAAGTAGTTGTGACAACAGCAAAAATAATTGCCTCCATCCCTTATCTATTTCTATAAATTTGAATCGTCCCAAAATGCGTATCTTCCTTTTTCTAAACTTTTGTCTTTGTTTGGATATAAACGTAATGAAGCTTCAATCGTCCCAGACTCGTCTCGCCCTCGTTCTAGGGGGTATTGTTGTTGTAGCTTACTTAATGTCAACCTACTCATCTGGTAAGTCTTTCATGGGCGAAGGTATGGAGGTATTTGGCCAGAAGCTAGGTGTGTCAGGCCCGTCTTCGGATTCTGGTCCGTTCCCTAAGGCTGCTCACGGTGGCGGCTCTAACGCCCAGCCGTCTGAGTCGCTACAGGCTCGCCACCCGTCCTCTCAGTCAACGTACTCTGAGTCTACCCTAAGTGCCGATGAACTACTCCCGAAGGGTGGTCTAGGTGCCTCGTGGGCTGCCGTGAACCCTGCATCTCTAGGTGATCTTAAGGGCCAGAACTTCCTTGACGCCGGTTACCACACCAATACGGCCATCGCCGGTGTATCGCAGACGAACCGAAATGCCTCTTGGGATGTCCGTTCTGAGACGCCTAACCCGCAGGTCAAGGTAGGTCCCTTCGTGAACACGACGATCGAGGCTAACCCGTTCAAGCGTGGCCTAGAGGCGTGAGAACATGTATAGAATTTCAAACTTAGTACTTAATAATGTGGCCTGCAGCTTTAGTAGGTTCAGGAGTTGCTCTGGCACTTCTGTCGTCACGAGGTCCAACAAATACAACACAAGTTCGAAGCATGAGCGATGGAAACACCTATCATGTTCAGAATCTACCGGATAAACAGGGAGCAGCCGACTTAATGGCAAAAATACGATCGAATTTAGATTCGTTAATTGAACATTACAAATCTGATCCTGCTTCGATGGCCGATCCTCGTGTGAAAGTAATGGTTGATCGATTCAATCCTTCTAATATGATTGAAAATGACTTGGATGCAGATAGTACGTCATATTCTGAAAATAAAGGTGAAAAGATAGTCGTATGCTTACGTGATAAGTCAACAAAAAAACTAGTAGATGAGAATACGATTATGTTTGTTATTTTACATGAAATGGCTCACCTAATGACGACAACAGTTGGACATACTCCAGAATTTTGGACCAACTTTAGACGTTTATTGCAAGATGGTATTCAAGTAGGAATCTATAAGCAGGTTAATTATTCACGGTCACCGACTACGTACTGCGGAATGACCATCACAGATTCTCCGCTCTAATAAATAAGATGTTACAACGGCGAGTTGTCAATTTTGATACAAAAGAAAGATTTAATGTTTCATTTTTTGAAGACGACATGATTGAAACAGTTCGTCAGCAAATTGGCATTGCATTAGATGTTCATCCAAACCGTTTATTTGTTCTTGTTGGTGTAAAGTTACCAAAAGATTATTATACAAAAGATCCTCGTCGCTGGGAGGCTCTATTTGATCGTATATCGTATAACGGTCAACCAATTCAGAAGGAGCAATTTAACGAGTATCAGCGTCAGTATCGTGTTCCTGCTCTGTCAATTCCGTTTGAATCATATGATCGCGTTGATTGGTTAGCTGTCCCTGAAAATCTTTCAAAATTGTTTATGCCAGAAGATGATTTTGTCGAATATCGTATATTGGGAGTTGAAGAAGCAAGATCCTATATTTTACCTTTTATCGTAAAGGATCAATCATCTGCAAAGATATCATCTACAACGTTACCAATTGGAGAGCTAAAGAGTTTATTGTATTCATTTTATTCGACAGATGATATTACAGATTTTTTAGTTAAAGTATATAGCGAAAAAGATGAACATGTAACGAGAGCATATTACCCCTTTCTACAAGCGTCTACACCTGCTAGACTTTCAGGAGAAAGTGTGAATCTGCTTTTAAAAAATAGTAAACTATTAAATGATTTGCTACATCTAGATGTTGTTCAAGAAGAATCTGTTTCAATAAAGAGAACACGTTTCATCATACCATTTGTAACAACTGATTTTGGTTCTGCAATTCGTACTCGGTTTGAACAAATTTTTTATGGGTTGACTGTATCTCCCGATGTTCCATATGTTCAATTTTTTACATCAAGAACTGAAACAAATCGCCATAAATTTTATACAGAAGACACTAAAAATAAGGCACCGGTTGTAGATATTGCATTAGTAAAAAGCTGGGTTAATGCAACAAAACCGCAGCGTAATCGTCCAACGTTGTTAATGTATCGCGGAACATCTAAAGAGAATTTTGATCGTATATCGATAACATCTTCTGATATTGTGTTGTCAACATATCGAGACAAGAAATCAAAAAAGACTCTCGATCAACTAAAGCGAGACCTGCACGAATGGCTTCTATCATTTGATGCTATTATAGGCTTCACAGATGCTGCAGATTTGGATCCTGACAGATGGGTTCTAGATGATTTATCGATTTTAGTTAAATACAAAATACCTATTGATGATGAACTCGATCTGAGACGTTTCAACTGCGTGTCTTCATTTTTCGGTGTAATGGATAAGCCGGATACATTTCGCTTGCTACGAACAGATCACACTGCAGATAATATTAGTGCAATTGATATCAAACTTTTACAGATGCGAACACAACAGGGATTTTTAAGCACACAAGATGTTCAAACCGAGTTAAGTATCACGGCAGAGGAAGCAACTAAACTATTAAGACAACTTGATGACAAACTAGCAGAGAATCCTTCACTTGCTGATCGTTCATTCCGTGGATATCCCTTGCTATATTTTGAACCCGAATATGTATTATTTTCATCTGTTGGTAAACTAGAGTTAGCTGTTAAGTATGCAAATCTCCTTCGGTTTATTCTTTCGACTTCTAAATCAGATGAACTTGATAAAATATGCCCGAAGCGAATGGAAACTGTAGATGTGAAATCATTGGTTGAACCCACGATTGAGGTAACACAAGACTATGGTGATCTATTCAATTACCTAGAAGAAGAACAATCAGATGATACTACAACCGTCGTGACACAAACAAAGAGTTCAACTAGAAAACAGGATGCAAAGTATAGTTATTTCAACGAACGGTTACGTGCATTTGATCCTAAGACGTTCGATACTCCAGTGTTTCCTAAAAAGTGTGAACATAAACATCAGCCGATTATTTTGACAGATACTGACTTTGAACGATTGACTAACACAGAATATGATCCAACAACATATTTGAATGATGAAAAGCTAATGCCGTTAGAAGATCCTAAAGGAAGTGTGATTTGTCCGGAATATTGGTGTGTTCGCGACAATATACCCTTGCAGGAGAAACAACTTGATAAGGCGGATGGTATTCTAAAATGCCCTAAATGCAAAGGAAAGATCCGAGAATCCGACACAGATAGTATTCGGGAATTTACTGTAATAAAACGAGACAAAGCATTATCGTATCCTGGTTTTACAAAGTCTGGAAATTTCCCATGTTGCTATAAGAGCCCTCGCAAGAAATCATTAAAGGTAGAAGACGATGATAAATATTACGTACTAAGTGAAACAAAGACAAATTTATTAGAATTCCGATTTGCATTTTTACCAATCGAATTAATCAATTCACTCTACATTGAAGAAACGTATGAGTTAATTGTTCGATCTGGTCGACGCATTCCGTCTGGCGTTTCTGGTTACTTTCGTGTTGGAATAGGTCACGCTGCAAAAACACTTCCAATGTTGTTAAGTTTCAAAGCAAGTATAAACAATATAAAAATAAAACCTCCTGTTGATTCGATCGATACTTTGCTAAAATGTTCTTTTGTGTCAACATGGACACGTGTTTCAGATTCACATGCTGAAAAGGTATATGATATTCTTGGAAATATTGCGCCTTTTTCAAAAGATGATCTTCTGAAGAAAAATATGTCAAGAATTATATCTGGTATTCAGGACGCATACGACGCACAAGAATTATCTTCAATTCACGAACTAGAGTATGCCGCGTTATCCTTGCAATGCGATGTGTTCAGAATTTATACAGATACAAATACGATGGGATGTATGTTTTCATCCGTTATAACACGTCCTAAAAACCGAGCTATTGTTGTTTTACAAAATAAAGAAGACATTGACATTCTTTCATTTATTTACGTTTTGAGTCGAACATTTGCATATACATCAAATATTTATGCAGAACCATTTAATAAAAAAACACAACACGAGTTAGAACGTCTGCGCAATATTTCATGTAGAACCGAAATACCCAACTATAATGATGCACTGAGCATTATTCCCGATCTTCTTGCAAATGTAGACGCGTCCTCGTATTCAATTATTTTAGATCCATTCGGACGAGGCCAAGCTTTTTACGTTGAAGGTAAAATGATATTGCCGTTTAAGCCTTCAAACTTACCGGATGTTGCTCAGGCAAAAATATCTGGGTATAAAGATGTATTTAGCTTACCGACATACGAAGATGTTAGATCATACCTTATAATTGCAGAAGGATACTCAAAAGGATATGCGTGGAGAGAAGATGTATACGACAATATGAATCGTAAAGTTGAAATAGTTACATCTTCTGGTTTGGTTATTCCGATTCAACCGGAAACGGCTGAAGGCGTTCACGAGAACAATGAAGTGACAAGTACGGTTCGTAAATTTGGAGAAAGTGATCTTGTATTTGGTGAGCAATCAGCTGAACTTCAAGCTGTGTATCGAGATATAAATTATTCATCTGAAGTTTTTGAATTTCTTTTGTTCCAACTTGCAAGAGATTTGTCAACATACGATTATAGTCAACTCCGTGATGCTATTGAATTTTCTAACAAAAAAATAACAAGTGTTTTATTGGAGAAATGGTTTTCTGCGACAACAATGTTTGTTGATATTGAGAATCCATCTGATTTCATTAGCAAAATACGTCAGCCATGTGGACAATTTTCCAAGACATCTTGCAAAGGAAATTTATGTGGATGGGATGGAAATGTTTGTAAAATGAAAGTGAAAGATACGATTAAGAGAGATGAATTATTTCACCGTCTATTAACGACGATAACAACGAATGTAAAAATTCGCGCAGCTGTTCTCGACAACCGCATTACTCCATTTTTCAGTACAATTTTATATTTAGAACTACCACATGAACTAATCTTATCGGATTCTGATCTAGATAGCATCAACGTTTAGTTCCTCGTCTTCAACTTTCTCAAACACTTCATCGATGACCTCATCACCTGAAATATTATGGTTAATCTTTGTATATTTCTTAATTGTTTGCATATCATCTCTGCTTAGCAAACCAACTAGTTCAAATCCAAGGCCTGTATCTGCAACAAGAATCAGGCTTCCCGATTCAATCCAGAAATGGCGCTTATTTCTTCCCTGGAACTTTCCGGGAATAGATGCCTGAACAACATCTACTAAAATTTCATCATTTACCTTTTTTTGGTAGACAACTTCAACACGGCTATTGCCAAACATTCGGACAATTTTTCCGATATAAATATCTTCAACGTATCCATTGGTCATCATGTCATCAATGAAATCACGAATAAGTTTATCGTGATTTTTATGACTTGCAGATTGACCCTTATTCTTGTTTCCCGAATTCTTCTGAGGGACCGACATGTTATCTTTATCAACATCAAATAAAAAGTGTTTAAATTCGTTTTTACTTATAGTTTAAAGCACATCCGTAATAATCACAGCTCATTGCACAACATTCTTCAAGATGACCTTTCCATTCACCAAATTGTTTTGAAATTGTATTATACATGAATTCATATGTTTGCGATTCGTCTGTATAGATTAGAAATATTACTCCTTCACCTCGCAAATATCCACTTGTATTATTCCCAAGACGTAGATTCGATCGCTGATAGTTTGTAATGCAAAATCGAGCTTCAACAAACTCCTTTGCATCGGGAACGTTCTCCATTTTTTATTAGTTAGATCAAAACAGAAGATAATTCCGTTTTACAAAATAGACAACCGTTTGGTATCTGTTTTGTAATTATTAATTTAGTTATTCTCCTCCACCACTAGTTTTACAAAAAACTAGAAATTTACGCCGTCGGCTTGACAAAGTGAACCTTGAGGAAGCTCTGAAGGTTGAGGTACGTAACCTCCTGGCCATCCTTGACGCGGAGTAGCTTGCCAAGCTTGGCATCCGGGAGAATGCGGCGCTTGAAGGAGGGATCAAAGCAGTTGTGCGCCTTGACGTAGTTGGCAACAAACTTCGTCACATCCGTCTGGCTCTTCTGGCTCTTGGACGGTAGGCCCATGAACGTCGCAAGCTCATCCGTGATCGGGCGAAGCTTGAGGAAGGCGTTGTTGGCACGACGGGACTCGTACGTCTTGCGCTCCTCGGGGGTCATGTCCTCCGGGTTCTTGCGGTGACGCTTGCCCTTGCTACGGAGCTCACGCTTGACGGCCTTGCTCGCCTCAAGAGCAGACTTGACCGCATCGCGCATGCGCGTCGTCATCTCCGTGCTGATCGCCTTGAGCGTCTCCTGTAGCGTGGAGAGGATCACATCGGCGGTGCGCGTATCCTCAACAGCTACGGCGGCATCACTGGCAACCACGGGGGCGGCGGTCACAACCGGAACCGTAACAACCGTCTTCGCGGCAGACTTCGCACGGGGGGCCTTCGCGGCCGGGGCAACTACGGGGGCAGCGGCATCAACTTTCTGGGCGGGCTTGGTCTTGGAATCCTTGGCCATCTTGTTTGCATTAACTGAGGTAGAAGAAGAAGACATTTCTAACGCGGTTGGTATGCTTACATATATCCTGACCTGTTTAAATCATATTCTATGCAAACCGCTCATAATTATAAAACAAGGTTGAAACGGCTCCGAACAATCGTTCAAAATAAAAAGAAGGATGTTCGAAAGAACATACATATACTGCATGTATGAACAATGTTGAAATCGTATAGGGAGATCATGAATGTACAGTAAATATTTATGTCTGCGAGACTCTCTGTTACTGGCATGTTCAAGCGCCCACTCGGTGAATCCTTGAAATAATGATACTACATAGAAATCCACGTTAATCGGACCAAGTGATATGAATGATTCGGGATTAATTCCAAAAAAATCATTTGCTTGCAAAATATGAGAAACATGTCTAAAACGATTAATTACTATTTCATTCAGTTGCCTAAAAGGAGGATCTGTATGTAAAGTTGGAAGTTTTCTATGCAACCGATATACATGAAGTTTATGCAGACGTTTTTTTACATCAGCCGTTATAGCTTGCCGTGTGTATGGATTTATTAGTTCATCTGCAGAATCGAGGCATTGTATTATACTCCGAATGTCAAACCAGTATATTTGATTGTTTTCCTCAAATGCAAAATAATCAAATGGACTAACTGATTTGGCTTCATCAAATGTAAAGAGCTCTTCTTTGTTGCTACATTTTGTTCTATTTAATACGCACGGTCCTGCCAAACGCAAAAGATGTCTAATATGATACCCTTTCCATACTTTTTGAATCAGAGTAACTTTTGGGTCAATGTTATTTACTACAGACCAAACACGAGGAGTTTTTACTTTGATATGCCGCTTGCAAAACATTGTACCATTCATTGCTTCGTATGTACATCGATCAGATGAAGTTAAACTTTTACATGCCGAACATGATGGCATCTTATTATCTTAATTGAAAACGGATTTAAATCGATTTGGTACTATAACAATCACAACAAGATAAAATGGCTAGCAACTTTGACATCCTATCTCCTTCTAAGATCGACACGAGCAAGCTAACTTTCGTAGTAGGCATGGCAAAATCTAACCGCAATCCGCCTATCAATTGGAAGTTCGAAGGTAAGAATATCCAGGTTCGTCTACCTGCAAAGATCAAGATCCCTGGTGGAATCTGGGTTCGCACGGATGAGAAGACCGGTGTAAGCTCATATACCATGAGTGTACCTCTTGACGGATGTGACAAGTTCGGAAAGGAGCGTAGTACGGATGGTTCTGAGACCGGTGCACTCTATAACTTTCTCCTCGATCTAGAGGATACGGTTATTCAGCAGGCATTCGACAACAGTACGAAGTGGTTCGGCAAGAAGCGTTCACTTGAAGCTCTTCGCGATAGCTTCTCAAAGATCGTGTCAGTCTCAACTGATACGGTAAACGGCGAGAAGGTTCCCAACGGAAAGTACTCGCCTAGCTTTCGCGTGAAGATTCCTGTCTACGATGGCAGTGTAAAGTCTGACATTGCAGATGGAAGTGGTAATCCTATTTATGCAACTCCGGAGTCAATCGTCAGCGTATTCCCCAAGGGAGTTAGTGCAAGTCTAGTAATCAGCGGTAGCATCTATACGATGTCCGGTGGTGGATTTGGTGTCTCATGGAAGCTCACGTTTGCGCGTGTGTATCCTCAGAGCCGTGTAACTGCCAAGGATGTATTCAAGGATGAGGTTCCTGATGAAGAGGAAGCTGCAGAGCTACAGGATGCTCCTGTAGAGGAGGATGCTCCTGTTCAGGTACAGGAAGAGGTTCGTGATGAGCCTCCGGCTGAGGAGAAGCCCGTGAGCCGTCGTAAGAAGGCGGTGGGAGCTTCAGCTTAGACCAAACAGAAGAGTTTTCTGGAGGAACACATAAAACATAATTTGAATCAATAAAAAGAATAGAATTAGAACTTATATATGTTTTTTTCACGGTTGAACAATTCTTCAACTCTGAAATAGACTTCTTATTGCATCTCTCACATTCATAAATAGTTGGTAATGATTCTATAAAAGAAGGTGTTATGAGACGAGTCGTGGATGAAAGTGTACGGTCAATTACATTTGAAAAATCATCTTCCAAACAATCTTGATATGCTTCGGGACTTAATGCAGACCAAATTGTTTTATCGAGAGACTTCCAGTCTTCTTGTAGCAAAGTGGAAAACTCATTATCGCGAAACCAAATTGATTCAAATTTTTCTTCATTGTCCTTTTCATGCTCAGAAAGTCCAACACGTTTTGAATCGGCATCATACAACCAATATACAGAAAGCCCTTGATTTTGATATTGTGGATCAGCTACTCCACGATATACAAGACGACCATTATAATCCCACTCATCTGCATCTATGTCCTGATCATGGTTAGCAATCTCGGGGGATAAATTTTTATAAACAAGTGACGGTCTCAACTTAGAGAACATTTGTTACTAATAAAGTTAATCAAATGATATAGTTACACGCGTTTCATGATGCTTCATAGACTTTGTCGCCGAATTTGAAAGCTCATGGCGTTTCTTTGGTTGCTCTTCCTTCTTCTTTGAATCCTGAAGGCGATTTTCCATATCTTTATGAACTTCGTCTTGGTGATCTTCTAGATATTTAAGAACTTCATCTGTGATTGCCCATTCGAAAAAATTCAACTGACCAACAGTTGTTTCCATATCACGAAACTTAATACGCTTCCAACGACAGAATGGATCGAACATTTTTTTGCTATATGCTTTGAGATGTGACTTATACGACAAATATACAATCATATGCTTTTGATTTTTTGTTATGTATGTTATATTGTATTTTTTTGAATAATTTGTAACAAACCAATCAATAAGGCGAAGTGAAATTTTTGATTTGCCATCTATGATATTTTTCACTCGATTAAAGTTAGAAGGATCTGTATAAAACTTTTCTAGTCGATATAGAACCCATTGTTCTTGCGATTGGATTTCCATTCTCTTGATAGTTTTCATCTTCAGCATTAAAATGGATTCGGTTTATATACTAGTATAGGTTATAAAATAAATGGATAACTGTAATGTAGATGATCTAATTGCAAAGTATGGAAAGAATGATCAACGAACGGATGAATGGCATCAAAAGCGAGGAGAAATGCTAACTGCTTCAGAAATCGTTAAAGCATGTGCAGATGCAACTCCTGCAATGAAACATGAAATTGTAGTATCAAAACTCGTTCCGCGTTCATCGGAAGGATCTGGTTCTAGATCTCTCGTATGGGGTACACGTTTTGAACAAATAGCAAAAGATATCTATTGCTTTCAAAATCCTGGAATCGAAATTGTAGATACAACGTGTATTCCTCATCCCGACTATTCGTTTCTAGGTGCGTCTCCCGATGGTATTCTTCGCCATTTTGATCCCACGCATCCTCTGCACAATCGTCTGATTGAAATTAAGTGTCCTATCAGTCGTGTACTAGACGGTAGCCCTATATCTACTCAGTATATGTGTCAAATGCAACTTCAAATGGAATGTACTCGCATTTCAAAATGTGAGTTTGTAGAGATGAAATTTAAGGAGCTAACCTATACTGAGTGGATTGATTCCAAATCTCAGTATAAATCATTCTTTGCAGTTACAGACGCTGGAGAAGTTATTTATAAACATTTTAATGATAGCCGAACGGTTCCAGTTTGGAGATCTGAAGTCTTTAATGAAGAAGATGATCACAGACTATTCTACTGGGAACTTGCGCAAATACAGCAGCAAACGGTTGATCATAATCCCAATTGGATTGTCAAAAACATTGAGAGTTTTAAATCTACATGGGAGTTAGTGCTACAACACAGGGCTGCGGGGACAGTTCCTCAGAAACCGTCGGAGGCTTCTGTATTGATCCTGTAGGATAGTAACGAGTCATCCATTCTAGGTCAGTGCGGTCTGGATTTTCTGCATAAAATCCATTTGAACCATCATGAACTTTTAGTACATTGCTAAAATACTCCTCGTACATACGACCAACACGTTCTAGGCTAAAGTTATTCACAGCCCAGTCGCGGCAATCTTGACGAGAAATACGATCAATATTTTTACACGCCCAGATAAACTGTTCCATCGTGCGGCAACGGTATCCCGTTACTCCATGTAGGTTATTCTCTGCAAATCCTCCCCAATCCGTTGTAATCGTTGGAGTTCCACAGAAAAGTGCTTCGATTGTTACACCACCAAACGGCTCATTGTAATACGTGGGAGCAATTAGAGCCTTAGCATATTTCATAAGTTCCTTGCGCTGAGCAGGTTCTACATACCCAATTTCGGTAACATGATCGGGAATAGTTCCACCACATACAGACGCTAGATCTCCCTGACCAGCAACATAAAGCTTAGCACCGATTCTCTTTGTCATATCGACGGCAAGACCAACGCCCTTGGATTCAATTATGCGACCAACAAAAACGAAGTAATCTTTAGGCGTATCACAAAATTCAAAATCATTTTTATCAAAATAATTGGGGATCACTGCATCATAAAAATGAGGAGACTTGTCAAACTTTCCGTATACAAAATTCATAATTGCATATGATTCATACACTGCATAAGGAGTACATACTTTGTTAGGACACCCAATACCAGGTTCAACCGGAATTAGCTGACGATGTGCTTCAAAGATAGGCTGATGACCATACCCCCAAAAACATAGAGCAAAGTCATTAAGTTGAGCACGTTTACCTACTTCAACAATAGCTCGCTCATTGAACGTCTTGTGAGCATAATCAGCTGTATTGTGCTGGAAGAAATTCTTCTTCCAGTTGTAGACTCCGTATGCTTTCTCGAGAACTTCGTTATCAGTCACAGCAATGTGCTCAGTACAGATAACTTCAGAATCAGCGTGACCATAGTGATAAATAGTGTGGCCGCGTTCAGTCATCATCTTGCAAAATTTCAAAACTTTTTGGGTGAACGCGCATGCGGAATAATCTGCACGAGTAATTGTATGCGGTAGTGAAAATACATGAAATCTCATTTTTATTTAAATAGGTGTATGTATCTCTAAATAAATGCGAACGTTATTTTAAGTCATGAATGAATTGTGCATATTGACGCGGAAAGGAGTTTCCGTGCCAGCAACTGGTTCAGGTTTAGAAGGCGTCATGACAAAATGATTTGTCTTCTGCGCATACGATGACTGGCGGGTTTCAGATGTTGCCTTTACATTTCCCTGTTCTAGAAACTCGGGCACGAATGTCTCCTTTGTCTGCATAAGAACGTAGCCGATCAATCCAACGGCGGCCAGAAGTGCAATATATGTCCAGTTATCTTTCATTTACTCTAGTATGCGGAAAATGGATTGAACGTTTTTCATACTGGGTTGATAACAAATATGGAACCTGTTAAATTCAAAAGTCCGGAAGATCGAGCGCTTGATAATTTGAAGTCAATGCTTATTGCAAGAGGATTTAAGAGCGATGGGTTTGAGACAGTTGGTAGTCCACCTGATGAAACTACAATGTATGTATTCGGAGGAGTGCTTGTTATATTCAGTAACAAAACCCGTGTAAGCGAGAGGGATATGAATGCGTTCATTTTGTATGCATCCGATAACGATTATACAAGTGGAATAATTGTTGTTACACATTCTAAGGCATCAGAAGCAGTTCTAAATTTCATTCGCGACTATATTTCGAAGCCCGAGAATGCTCTTGTTCAATTGTTTGAACTTCGCAAGCTACAAATTGATATCCCTCGTCACCGTGATGTACCTAAGCATCGAATTCTTTCACAGGAAGAAAAGAGTGAGATGATGAAACGATTTAATATCAAAGATCCTATGGAATGTCCTTGGATCGATTCACAAGATGCTATGGCAAAGTGGATTGGAGTTCGTCCGGGTGACATAGTTGAAGTAAGTGGACTTGATGAAGCATCTGCAACAAATACTCACTACCGTTACTGTCTAGCAAATGTTTATAATCATTAATTATATAATGGATAGTCAGTTTACGACACTAACTCGCAGTTATCATGATAATTTTTTACAATATGCGACGACAGGTGGACCTGCTTACCAAACAGCGTATGAAGCTGCTAAGGAGGGTCTCGACAACATTATTTCCTCAATGCAAACTGAAGTCGATTCACAAAATGAAACGATTTCAAATTTTTATAAGTCAGATGTCGAAGGTAAACTTCGCGATTTGAATTCAGAGACTATGAATGCAAAGCGAAATGTTGTGTCTGGTCATGATGAATTAGTCAGTGCTAAAATGCGAGAAGTTCCTCAAAATATAAATCAAATAACTCCAAATTACACACCGTACTATGTAACGGCTGGAGTACTCACATTTGCAGCTATTGTGCTAAATATGCTCTGAGAAGGTGTTCGCAGTATCAAATAAATAACAAACACGATTAATCCGATAAGACCAAACAAATATAAATTATACATCCACTCGGCACTCGATAAATTATCGGCAGTTGTATTCTGTATAATCTTTAAAGTTTGTAGCTTGTCTTTGCTCTCCGTGATTTCATTATACTCTTTTTGATACTGAATAAGATCATTTGTCAAATCGGTAAGCGTTTTAGGATTAAACTTTTCGGTTCCTTCATTCATAGATGACATAATACGATTAACAGCGGATGACATCTCACTGTTAATTGATAAAACTTTCTGGACAAGCGGTTCTCGTTTTTTGGGGTCTTTCTCTGAAATCGCAGCAGAAAGAGCTGTCGAATACTGTTTTTTCAAAAACGCATATTGTTTCTCGAACGTTGCCAATACAGTACCGCGTGCATCTTGAAAATTCTTGATATCCATTACATTTTGCCATATATAAATAAATGCCGCTGTCTAAAGTATCATTTAATGTAAAAAATGGCGTCCAGGAAGGTCCTGGTACAGATGCATCCTTTATCACTGCCATGCGTCGCCAACAAGTTGCTCTTGCAGGGGCTACATTACTAAATGAAGCCAAGCCTCAGTTTGCTGATAACTTAAAGGCTCGTGGTAATGATGTAAACCCCACACAGTTTTTGTTAACAAAAGGCATTTCTCTAAGTTTTTTGAAGACATATTAAATAAGAATGACGGAGTATGACTCTATCACACAGCAAATTAATACACTCCTGAAAACACCTTCGCCGGCTGGCAGTATGTTTTCAAGTCTCGATCAACACCGTGATCTTACTGTAAAACAACTAGAGAATGAATATAATAATCAGACTACGGTTATGACTGTAAATAAGCAAGTAAAAGATGTAGTTGGATTTTTTAAGAAAGCATTTGGTATGGACAAAAACATTGTAGTACAAAATAAAAAAGAAATCGCAGAGCTACAAACTAAAATAACAGATTCACAGTCCATAATCGATCAACTAGGACTAACAGCACCGGTTATTCAACAGCTACTAATACTTGTTGCATCCGTGGCCGTTATCTATTATTTTGGTTCATTTCTCGGTTCAACAATCCACTTACTTGCAATCATTGTTCTGATTATCGGAGTTTACTATATAATTTCCGGAACACCTAATAATGGGCAATCAGACATCATCACCCCAATCTTCACAGCCATCTCAGCCTTCTTCTCCTCCATCTGGTCCTCCATTGCCTCCCGTTTGTGATATGGCGTGCCAACGACAGAAGCAGTTAGATGGGTTAAAAACCGCTCTGGATATGGCAACGTCTAACAAAGACTCTGATCCAGAAGCATATGAGAAAGCTCGTATAGCATACCACACTCTGCTAGAAGGGAATACTTGGTTAGCAAGTGAGAAAGACAGAATCGCAAAGCAAGAAATAGAGCCAGTGCTTTCTCAATATTCAACTCAATATAATGAATTGAAGAATAGAAAGAAGCAACAAGATATATTTGTAAACCTAGCTGCCACTTTGAAAAAACAAGAGAAGGGTAGCGAAGAGGAGCTCGCTTTTTTAAATAACGAGACCGGAAAAGAGAAAGTGGATACAGATGTTATCAATCGGTTAACTCAATTGAAAGGAGCTCCTGTTCCTCAATTTGATTGGTTGTCATACTTGCTTTATGGTATCATCGGTGTACTTGGACTATATGTAGTGTATCTACTGATTACAAAAATTATAAAATATGTATATCCTTCACCTGCGGTCCTTGGAGGTAAAAAAGCAAAAACTTGAACACCGCTAAATGTTCTTATTTATGATATATTGCTCTTCCCCGCAATATACTATGTTTCTCTCATCTAGAAACCCTTTGGATTTTATCATATGAATGTCATCACATTCGTACGTTAGCATACTGTTATATACTAAACCACCCTCACCATGCACCTACCTCGCATATCTCGTGATCAGCTAAACCGACCTCCGTCACTTTCACGTTTGTTAATTCGTGTCTGCAATATTAATACTTTCTTGATCGCGTTCAATGTGCTTTCCAGATTTGTTTTTTCTGATATGTGCTATTCTTAAGAATTCCCAGACATTACGAGTCGCATCAGCGATATCGTAATCTGTAGTATCTATCTTAGTCTCCATTCATACTCGAACATTTCTTTGTTCACAAAGTCCACTTTCGTTTACTTGTATATTTTTCCTTACAAGATTTGTCCTCTTGTACTGTTGTGCACCTCCTTCGCACAACAGTGTACTCCGCGTTTGAAATCTCCATGTTTTTAATACTTCAATCTCGGTCCCGTAGTTCCGTTTATTCTCTAAATGTTGGCCAGTTAACAGCTGTTCAACATTTGAGAAACCAAGCAACCTGTTAGTTGCTCTGCTATCTCTTTTGTTGATTTTTTTATATCCGTTTTGCGAAGCGCAACAACACAGTTTTACGAACCAAAAAACAAAAATTCACTCTAGTCTGAGAATTTCTGTATACAATGCTCCTCCTTGCATTATACTATGTTACCTCGTTACGTAACCCTGTGTGCACATTACACCCACATATTGCACCTCCCCGCAATATTACTTCTGTGATTTTCTACAAAACCTCCAGTTTCTCTCGTATATTCACAGTAGCCGCTAATCCACCTTCCTATACGATTCAATTTCCACTCAGTACACTTGTCAGTATACGTATAGTTGATCAAACTCCGAACAGTCTTTCAACTGTCTACTCTTCTTGTTCGCGACTTTATAAAATCCGTTTTGCTGTCCATAATATAATGGAGACAGCGTATCTATTTCTTGCTGTATTAATTTTTTTAATGTACAGTATTACCACATGGTACACTTCAATTGAAGGATTTGAAGATGGTGGTAGTATAACCCATGAAGATCCGGTCGAGATGTACGACGATACATATGCTGCGATTTATGACTCACTTTGGCATTCAAAGGAGAAGAATGATTACGAGCAAGTTTCGATTCAGGATGTAGCATTAGCCGACTGGCCGATTGCAACGGTAAAGGTTCTTGATATGTGCTGTGGAACTGCTCCTCACGCTTGTTGGTTCAAGAACTTAGGCGTAGAATATACGGGTGTCGATATTTCCGAAAGCATGTTGAAGAAAGCAAGAGAGGGATGTCCGAGTGCTACATTTAAGAAAGGAGATGTAACACAAATTCAACTATTTCCTCAAAAATCAGTAAGTCATTGTATCCTGACAAATTTTTCAGTATACATGTTTGACAATCCCAAAATACTATCTGATAATGCGTATGCGTGGTTACAACCTGGTGGATTCTTTGTAGTTCATATGGTTGATCCGGATAAGTTTGATCCTGTATTAAACTTAGCTAGCCCTTTTGCTGCCTTTTCGTTGCAAAAGTACTCATATGAACGCCAGACAGATTCTCCTATCTTTTTCGACAAGTTCAAGTACCTTGGTCGTTTCAATAAGAAGAAGGATGAAGACACAACAACATTTAATGAGACATTAACTTATTATGATAAAGATCACAACGACGGTAAGAAGTATCGTGAGAATAAACACCACTGGATCATGCCTTCAAAGGAGCGTATGATAAATATTATTAAGTCGAGTGGTTTCCGTCACACAGAAACAGTTGATCTAGTACGCTGTGGTAAAGAGTATCAATATTTAGTTTATTTTAGTAAATAATGGAATCGGAAATGGTTCTTTTAATTGAAATGTGTAAAGAAATAGTAAAAAAAATTGATTATCGGTACGGTCCTCTTGTTCTTAACTGTCGTGAGTTACTTTCAATAGTTTTTCAAAATAAGTAATTTGTAATGAACGTAATCGATTCAAGGACAGTCGTAGATTTTCAGAAATTTACATTTTCTGGACATTTAAGACAACATGTGTATAAAGTTTTAAACGAAAATGTAAAATTAGGTCACGCTGATTATGCATGTTATTGGGCACTTGAACTTTTATGTTCAGGTCTTGTTCATTCAATGTGGCAGACGCTTTTTGAATCTGCAGCAATCCATATTAACCGAGCAGCGCCTAATTCATTTTTATATTTGATCAAAATGTATGAAAAGTTTGCTCCGTATGAATCTCAATATTCTGTAATGCATATGACCGATATACGGAATAATCCTGAAGTTCGAACAATTATTTGCGAAGCAGCGGCTACATTAGCACTTTGTCGTAAACATAAATTACCTACAATGCCTAAAATTAAACCTGAACATGATTTTCTCCCGCTTACTATTCAAGAAAATTTGAAATCACCGTCTGCAAATTATGGTCGTGAACTTGCAAAGAATGATGACCCACTTGAAATTTATATTCCCTTTAATGAGCTTGTATATTGTTTGAGAGGCGAGACTCGAGATGTAACACGTGCACTGTATTGGTGTGGTTGGATTTTGAAATACTCAAGTCAGTTCAAGAAGCAAAATAAGACTCAACTTGTATGTGCAAGTAGACCCAACCCGTATTCCGATCAAAGCTATTCAACATTAGTAGTTTGGATGTTATGGGAAGCGGTTATTGAAGCATCGAAAAAATCAGTTCAAGCTGGAGTTCTTGCGCCCTACATAGATGCAGTCTTCAAGCTCCATTGTCTGCGTTGGAGTCCTGCATTACAGAAACAACGTTTGTGTTTTTTGATTAGTGCGATTGTGTTTGTTTGTGAAAGCACTACAATTGATATTCATTCTCCTGTTCCTCACGATTTAAATACGGTTCAAAACGTTGTAGTTAATATTCCTTCGTGGATCCTTGCAATTATTCAAACGAAAAAGACTTTTTCTTAGCTTAAAAGTATAAATGTTCAAGTTCCTCCTCAAGCTCGTTCTCCTCGGTCTTGGTATCTACCTTCTCACGCAGGAGGTTCCTAAGCTCATGCACGGTGCGCGTGATTCCACGACGGTTGTCTACACGGTCATGGGTGCCCTTCTCGTTTTCTACACGGCTGGCTCTGTACTAAAGAAGGTTGGCAAGATGCGCAAGTAATTAAAAACGAAATCATGATAACTAATGTCAAGTGAATCAAACCATGAAAGAACATCTACACCAAATTTTGCTGAAAACTCCGCAGAATTTGTTTGATGAGTTTCTTTCTGACTGTCAAAAATGGTACGAACAACCAGCGCATACATTTACTGAAATGCGAACGCGTGAAAACAAAAAGATACGTGGAGATATCTTTGAAGAGTTCTGTGTTCTGTATCTCAAATTTGTAAAAAAATACGATACCGTGTGGCGTCTTGAAGATGTACCTGATGAAATTTTAGTTCAACTTAGTTTGAAACGCCAAGATTTTGGAATTGATATCATATGTCAACATCAAGGTAAGTTTATTGCAGTTCAATGCAAATATAAAAAACATGTGTCGACTAAAAAGAACATTCTTACATGGAAACAGCTATCGACATTCTATGCATTGTGTATGCGAACGGGTCCGTATGAGAAATATATTGTCATGACAACATGTGACTATACTCGTCATATGGGAAAGAAAACTCCCAAAGATATTTCAATCTGTTTGAAAACACTGCAAAATATCACAAAGGAAGAATGGACATCTATGTGTCAACTAGAAGGAAATGTTGTTGAAGTCGAAAAGGTAGTTGCTAAGACTCCTGAAGAAGTGAGAGCCGCTCGTTTAAAATATTATGAAAATAATAATGTTCAGCCGTAAGTTTCAGCATGCGATCGCAATGACGTTGCTTTTTTATGTTGTGAGCTCTCCGTTCACGTACAAGATGGTCGATAAGCTTATTGGAGGCGTCGTGGAGACAGTTGCGCCGTCAATGGCGTATTGGTTCAAGGTGGCCGAGTCCGGTTGCCCTACAAACTATGGACTACTAGTTCATTCAGCTGTCTTTGGTCTTGTTAGCTATTACATAATGCATGCATCCTCATAAAACGGATAAAGTTTAGATAGATACATGTAAACTAATAAAATGAAGCTACTTATCTTCGATACAGAGACCACAGGTCTTCCCGTGGAACGCAATAAACAAGCAATTAATGGACCCAATAACTGGCCACACATTGTGTCCATTTCTTGGGTGATTTTGGACGTAGAAAGCAATAAGATCGAAACAAGACGTTCATTCACAATTCAGCCTACTGGATGGATAATTCCTCCCGATTCAACTAAAATTCATGGAATTACTCATGATTTTGCAATGAATAACGGAACACCTCTTTCTCAAGCGATGGCTGAGTTTACAAATCAGAAATATGACTACTTGGTGGCTCATAATATGGACTTTGATTTCAATGTACTGATGAATGCTTATCGTTGGGATTTGGGTATTATGGTAAACGACACACAGTATCGTCGCAAGTGTACTATGAAATTGGCCACTGATCTTTGCAGACTACCAGGCCAGTGGGGAACACGTTGGCCAAAGTTGAGCGAATTGTATGAATTTGCGTTTCATCGTAAACCTGTTTCGGCATCACTTCATAATTCAATTTATGATACATTGATTCTCGCAGAAATTATTCAACACTGCGACGAACTGCGTCAGAAAATGGGCTTACCTGTTAAGCCTAGTTTTGTAAGTAATGCAGTTAGTAATAAAACACTTTCCCTCTAATTTTAAAGAAACTCCTATTTCAGTTCAAACGGTTCATATGCTATGGGCACATGATGGATGGTGTTACATTCCGGAACTTAAAACGCGGAGATGTTTTTTTACGAAAGAGTCAGCTGTTCACCTGCAGCAGGAGCAGTGGGAGGGGACCATTCCGGTACCTGAGTACTCGGAAGAGGTAGAGCTGTATCGGTACTCGGAGACGCTTTGGCGGGAAGTTTCCGAGGATCTTGACGAGTTATTTTCAGCGACCACCACCAAAAACACCAGCAAGTAAACATACGGCCATCGACTTCCTTAACAAGCATGGATTCTAGTTTTTCGACGGCGGCCTTGACTTGAGGGTTGGACTCGACTAGAGCTTCTACTTTTTGAACAACCGCACTTGATTCAACGGCTTTCGTGACAACATCTGTCACCTTCTGTGTAGCATCACTAACAACATCCTGTGTTTTATCGAGCGCGACTGTTGTTAGTTCAACAACCTTCTCTTCTACCTTAGGGACTATCTCTTCAAGCTTGGTCTCAATCTGGTGTTCAACCTTCTCCTTGACTTGTTCAATCACTACGATAGGTTCCATTGCGTATTTGCTCATTCTTAAGAAACCTTTTGGTTGAATAAAGCGGAATGGAAATTAGTGATTTATTTTATACAGCTCTGGCTACCATTTTAGTCATGGCAGTTCTTCAAGTCACCGCCTTCTTTGTAACACGAGTACTATATCCTCCCGAACCGAGAGTGATATATCGTGATGTACCAGTACAGCAGCCACGTGTTCAGTTTACTGAGCCCGTAGTCCAACAACCACAGGCTCCTGCCCCACCGCCTCCGGTTGCTTTAACGCAGCCTCCTCCTTCTATACAACTACCAGAGTATGAACCTCGCAAACCGGCTTCAGACTCTTTACGATTGGACCCCGAGCTACCGCCTGGTCTTCAGGAAACCCGTCCCGTCGGAACTTAAAACATTTCGAGTTCCGCAAACGAAGGGTACAAATGGTTGGATAATTTTTACATATGATAAAAATGTTCCCACGTGTTTGTGGATTACGAGCACGGAAAGCAAGAAGTTACCTTGTATTGTAGACGAACGTATCTGTGGAGATACTTTTTTTCGAGCGGAAAAGATAGGCCCACTTGACTTTGTAATTTCCGATATTTGGCTATATAATTCAAATTGTGTTTTTGCTACATCAACCTTCGAACAAAGATATAACTGGCTTAAAGTATTTTTACCTATGTTTACATCTCATATTCCCGGAACTGTAAAACTTATGCATAAGTCAGAAATTGGAACTACAAATATTAAAGGATACGAGGAACATCCAAATGAGGTATCATCTACTGGTTACTTTGTAGAATGTGACGGAGCGGATGTGGTTCACTTTGTAAAGATGAACTTGCCTGACTGTTATGAAAGTGTACCATTTACTGGATTTTTGAAAGTTCCGGACATCAATACGTCATTTTATTTGCGTTCAAAGGGAGATGAGTTTGATTGCAGATGTACAAAAATGGGCGATCAGTGGGTAGTTTCAGAAAACATTCCCATGGTAGAGTAAATGCACCGCAAGGGACATACGAAGCGTACTCACCACAAGAAGCGTCGCACAATGAAGGGCGGATTCTACGGTGCTTCAGGTGCAATTGCTCCTGGTGCCATGGAGTGGAAGTCTTCCTCCGAGATGGGGCATTATGCGGCCAGCAGTCGCGGTGGTAACTCGATGATCGGAGCTGGTCGTCGCAAGGGTAAAAAGTCTCGCAAGGTAACTCGTCGTCACCGTAAACACCGTGGTGGCTCAAGTTATGGTGCTGTAGCTGCTGGGTTTCAGGGATCTGGTCAGCGCGGTATGATCGACGTAAGTGCTGTAAACACGAAGGGCCCTGCTGGTTCTGATCCTCATGCTCAGACACCTGGTTTTGGCGCGTGGAATAACCAGGGTGCCCAACCTGGATCTGGACACAGTAGCTTTGTTCGTGCTCACTAAATTTGATTCTTTAATCTAAATAATGGATACACTTGTAGCCGGTGCTTTATTTGTAGCAGTTGCCGTATTTCTTGTTCAGCGTCAGTTAGGTTCAATGCTTGTATGGGTTGTTCTTGCGTACCTAGTTGGTAAATATGGTCTTCACATGAACCACACTTTCTCGGTTGTACTAGGTCTTGTAGTTGTCTACCTAATTTCAATGGTTACTAAGGAGCACTTTGAAAACGAGGAAGATGATGCTAAACCTAAAAAGGGAAAGACTCCTGATCCGGCTCCTCCTAAGACCGATGATCCGCATGTAGATATTGGTACTACAATTCTACATGCTTACCGTAATTTAAGCCCCGAGCAAATTGGTGGAATGCGTCGGGATACAAAGGAACTTCTTCAGTTACAAAAAGAATTAATGGGTTCTCTGGCTGAAATGAAGCCGGCGATTGAACAGGGTGCTGAACTACTCAACACGTTTAGTACTTTCTTTGGCGAGGCTCCTCCTGCTCAGTAAAGAATCGCGAATTCTTTGCATTCCATCCGCATATACATAAATATGATACTTTGCATCATTTGTTGAAATAAAAGGTCCACCAACGGCACGAACAATATTCGTCCATTCGCGTACCACAATAGCAAGACGTCGGAATTCAAACCAATCTTGCCATAATTGAAAACATTTTTGAAGACCTATCATGGTAAAAAAATTAGGTGGAGTTTTTGAATATAAAGACATACACACCGTAATCAATGGACTTATAACCATTTCAACCCAAAGTGAACCCTTTCCAAAAAAAGATTCTTTGACAAATAAATTTGACAAACGTATAAATTCTTCTGCTATTTCAAAATAGTTCTGAGGATACAATACAAAATGTATTGTCTGCTCAGGCCTTAATCTTTTTTTTATTTCAGAACTTTCAGGAATCATTCCTGTATTACTATACCAATTAGAGGGAATTCCTGTTCTTTTAACGTTTGAGCATCTAAATATTTCCACGAAATAACATCTGTTAAATTTGTTACAGATTCTAAAAATTCAACATTTACTACAGTTCCGATTTCAACTCCTGAATTAACAGTTTCTGTAACACTTATGAAATTACCAGGAGTAACTTCAGCACCGATCCAAAGCCATGGAAACTTTTGAGCCGTGATGGTATTGCGAGATCGAACAGGGCAAAACATATCACGAATGATATTTTTCAGTTTAAAAACTCCAAGATAAATCGGATAGAGAAACATTATATTTTTAAACAATAGAAGTACTGGGCACAGGTAACGCATCTTCATCCTTTAAAGGAGTTACAAACTTATCACGATTCTTGCTATTATCGGCCGTAAGCGGTGAAGAAAATCCCTCACGCATCGCACTAGCTAGCATGCGATCAAGTCCTAGACCTAGAGAGATCGACGACGCAAGTGCGACCATGATGAAGGGCGTGACAACGATTGCCCATGATACAACACCTAGTTCAACACTGCAGAGAGCATCGAGGATAATTACACCCGCAATGGCCATGACTAGTTTGATAAGAGCAGTGGCATATAGGCCAAGTGAGACATCAAACGCAACATGAACAGTGCTATATAGAAGATATAGCAACGCAGGAGGACAGAGTGACTCGATGAAAGATATCTTCATGTTATTTACTTTGAAACAATAAAATATGTCTGAAGAAATTGATATGATTTGTACACTCACTGGTTGTGATGTGGTTATGGCAAAGGAGATGTATTCGCAAACAAACGACGTTACGTTAGCAGTGGATAAGATTCTTTTTAAGACAGCATTGCCTCCTAAAAAGAAACGTGTAATGGATGAAGTGAATGTTGAAATTCAAAAGATACGAGAAACGATGAAAGAAATGGATAAAAAAATGGACGAACGACCTGATTCAACCATTAATCAGTTTCCGTCTACTTTGTTAAATCGACGCGTACGCGAGGAATCAATCGTGAGACTAGCCCACCGCGAAGAAACGGTTCTACAAAATAATTATTCTCAGGAATATCAGATTCCCGTTCTGCAATCAGAGGCTCAAAAACCGGAAACTGTTTGTCCGTCACGGTCTGAATTGATTTACGATTTGCTGTTGAATGGCCAAACATAACACGGCTCTGATCATCAATGCCTTCAATCGTACCAAGACCTAGAAAAGGTGTGGTAGCGAACGGACGAGCAAAAACCTGTTTAGGACCTTTGGTACGAGCAGTTCCCGGTGCACCCCAAAGTAGATCTGTGTGCATATCAATTCCCGAACCACCTTCCTTGGTATTTCCAAAGTTACCACGAGGAATCATACCACGATAATCGGATGTAGGCGGGGCAGCCGTGTCCGGGAAAAAAGGAAACCATGACTTACTATCAGGGTTCAAGTGACGAGGCTCTTCACCTTGACGCGTATTAGCATAAAATTGCGGTAGACCGGCGTTTGTTGCCATCTCTTTACACATCGTTCATATAAAAAACGAATAAGATTCAACAGAAACAAATATATTCTAACGATGGTATTCTTTCAACCGTGTGATTGGATTGAATCCGACGACAAAGGCAGATACATTGTAGATGCTTATGGTCGCAATGAAGAAGGAGAAATTGGAAGAGTACGCATAACAGGATTTTGTCCGTACTTTTACATTCAGCACAAAGAAGGCGATACTCCTTCCACACTGAAATCTAAATTTGAAAAGGCATACAACGATTCTTCCGATAAGAAGCTATCCTTTACAGATTTGCGATTTCTAGAAGAGACAAAACTGGATGCCATGAATGGGTTTTCGGGTCTTGCTCCTATCAAAGTTTGGAAAGTAATTGCTCCTGCAATCTGGCTCTTTAAGAGTGTTTCCAAGGCTGCTAAAGGAATGGATCGCATGGCGTACGAGACAAATCTGCCACCGCTACTTCGTCTCTTTCATATTCTTGATATCAGCCCTGCATCACCCTTCAAATTTGAAGGCGAACGTAGTGATCCTGGCGAAGACATGAATGTAGATGTATGCTATACCATAAACTTTCAAGGAATCATCCCAGATTCAAAGATTACAATTCCGTTGCTCGTAGCATCCTATGATTTAGAAGTCTACTCTGAGTCTGGTATGTTTCCGATGGCTTCCAACTCTTCTGATGAAATCATTCAAATTGGTGTAAGTTTGCGTTGGAGTGATAGCATGCTTCAATCAGAAGATCGATTTGTTCTCGTAATTGGTGATACAACTCCGTCGGAAGATCCAACTGTAAAATACATCTGTTGTAAAACCGAGAAAGAACTACTACTTCGATTTGAACGTCTAATTCGTGAAGAAAATCCAGACATTCTTTGCGGTTACAATACCTTTGGTTTTGATGACGGTTATATCGCAGAACGTGCCGAATTCAATCGTATTTCTCTATCCTTTGGTCGCATTGTTGCTAAACAGTGGGGACGAGGCAAAGATGATTGTGTCAAGACAGAGAAGAAGACATTTGAACTTGCAAGCGGTAAGTTTGCAGTTCGATACATTGAAATGCCTGGGCGCATGACAGTCGATGTTCTTCTGAGTATTCGTCGTGAACAAAATCTGGACTCATACAAACTTGATAACGTAGCATCTACATTCTTGCGTGATAAAGTCAAATCATTCAAAAATGTACCGGGAGGTTGTGAAATTGTAACCAATAGTACACGCGGATTGTTCATTGGAAACTTGGTTCGATTTGACATTATGACAAATACTACAAATCCCTACCGAGATGGCGAACTATTCAAAGTTTTGGAAGTAACTCCTAAATCATTTAAGATCGAAACTGAATCTGAAGTATTGACCGACGCAAGTGGAAATGTAGAATGGTCATTTGCAAAGGATGACGTAGGTCCCAAAGATATCTTTGCATCTCATCATGGAACTCCAGATCAGCGAGCTTTGATTGCAAAGTACTGTATTCAGGATTGCGATCTTGTTCTAACTGTGATGGCCAAACTAGATACTCTTGTAAACGCACGTGGAATGGCAGATGTATGTCGTGTACCCATTCAGTATATCTTTCTACGAGGCCAAGGAATTAAGATCTATTCTGCAGTTGTGTATAATGCTTCCAAGCGTAATCAGATTATTGTAACACAGGAAGGATTTGAAGGAGACACTTCGTATGAAGGTGCGATTGTTCTGCCTCCTAAAATTGGCATGTATCTAGATCAACCGATTTCTGTTTTGGACTTCAATTCCCTATATCCGTCGAATATGATTGCATTTAATTTGTCCCCTGATACGCTTGTTTACGTAAAAGAGTTCAATACGTCCGGTAAGAAGATTCGTCAGGAAGGAACGGATGGAGAAGAATTTAAAAAGAATGGATATAAGATCGATGAAATTAGTTATGATGTCCACAATGATGAAGGCGAGTCAACTGGTCGCATCACCTGTGGTTTTGCGCAACCTACCGACGATAAGCGAACGATTGGCCTTCTGCCTCTCACTTTGGACATTCTACTGAAGAAACGAAAGGAAACACGAAAGATCATGGAAAAGACGGAAGATGAATCTCAAAAGGCAGTATTGAACGGTCTACAGCTGGCGTATAAAGTTGTAGCGAATTCCGTGTATGGTCAGGCAGGTAGCAAGACATCTGCTATTCGTAAAATTGAAGTGGCTGCATGTACAACTGCTGCTGGTCGTGATCGTATTCAATTTGCAAAATCTGTAGTCGAAAAGGAGTTTGGAGCTGAAGTAATTTATGGAGATACAGATTCAATCTTCATCAAGTTTCCAACCAAAGATTTGGCCGAATCAATTGAACTTGGTAAGAAAGCAGCCCAGTCGATTACGAGTCAGTGTCGTGCTGCTCATAAAATTGAATATGAAAAGACTCTCTTTCCATTCATTCTATTCTGTCGCAAGCGTTATGTAGGAATGAAGTATGAAGATGATGTTCACAAATGTAAGCGCATGACTATGGGCGTAGCTCTCAAGAGACGCGATAATGCTCCGATTGTAAAGGATGTATTCGGTGGAGCGCTGGATATTCTCATGGAACATCGAGACATTAAGAAAGCTCAGGAGTTCGTAAAGAATATTCTGGTTAACATTTTGCAAAATAAGATTCCACTTGAAAAATATGTAATTACAAAACAGCTACGCGATGATTACAAGAATCCGGGACAGATTGCCCATCGTGTTCTAGCCGACCGCATGGAGGAACGTGATGCAGGTAACAAGCCTCAAGTAGGAGATCGCCTTGCATATGTGTACATTAAAGAGAAACGAGACGCAAAGAAGCAAGGTGAACGAATTGAACAAATCGATTATGTACGTGAAAAGAAGCTAACTCCTGATACAGAATTTTACATCACAAATCAGGTGCAAAATCCAGTAGCTCAACTCTTTGCGTTGGCAATTGAACAATTGGATGGTTATAAGCCTAAACATAACTACAAGCAATGGATGGATGAATATATGGAAACAATGACGGAGGAAGAAGCAACACTAAAAGTATTGGATTACAAAGAGAAAGAGCTGGATGATATTCTCTTTATGGGTGCTCAGTATTTGAAGAGACACAAACGCGGTCCAATGGATATGTTTGTTCGTCGCTAGCAAAACGGATTTAGAAAAATCATGATAACGAGATAGTACAACTCGCACCACTGCCTGCCCAAGTTTACCTTCGGACACTGCTGTAGCTAGCGAGAAAGAAAAGATGAGTAACAAGGAGTTTATTGAGATCGGGCTTGCGTGGCAGGCCGAGAAGGCCAACGCTCTAAAGGTGTACCACGACAGAACCAAGGAGGCGCGCTACATATCATACGAGAGAGATCACTTCGCAATGAACGCCGAGGACGCGTATATGCAGGTGAAGGGCTCTGGGAGCATTGACGAGGACTACCTCAAGAACGCTGCGGAGATTGCCGCCATGATGGCAGCCTTAGCTTTTGACACGGCTTTGAAGATGGAGAACTATCTCTACCGCGAGTACGAAAACAGGATGAAGCACGCTGAGAAGGTCTATAAAATCGCCGTCGCGAACAACATGGCGAAGCTTGACGGCAAGTAAACGGAGGTTTACTACTAAACCACAATACGATACGAGCCAACGCGGTTCTGTTGCCCACTGGTTTATCCCGTAAGGGGTATTTTTGGGTCTAGCAAAACGGATTTAGGAAAATCAGAGAAGATGGAGATTACTTGATCGGCACTACACGTGTAACTTCGTAGTAGAATCGGTCACAAGAATGGCACTGTCTTTTGTGAACAGTGAGGGAGCGAGGGAACAGGTGGAGCCGCATCACATCTCCGCCTTCAACAGGCAGAATAAAGGCTGTGACCTATGTGACGTGAAGGTTACGGTTCACGATGAGGTCTTTTACGCGGGTGTCTACTACATGTTCGGAATTTCGTACTGCAAGGAGCACGAGGAGTTGGCGAATAAGGCCAAGGATAGCTGGATGCACAAGAAGAGCATGGTCGCATTCGACATGGATGCTAAACTTCCGAAGGAGATTACTGTTTTCCTAACCATTCTCAAGCATATGAGTAAGTCTGGAGGATTCAAGGTTCGTCGCACTGACGGCACCATTGATAACGGCTGGCACTTGCGAAAGAGCTGCTGGGCTAGTGAGCCGGTGTTCATCGTGAAGTCGGCGCGAACTGGCGAGTGGATGGTTCCTACCGTCCAACCCACCACACACACGACGAGGCACAGTAGCATCGCCGACTTCAAGGAGCTGACAGGAATTTCTCCGAAGCTCATAGATGCCGTTCTGGCGGTTCTCGATGCAGGTGTGTATCGGGAATCCCACGACTATGTGGAGACCGAGTTGAAGGCTCAGCTGGGACTTTAGAGATTTGTACTAATATATTTTTGGTCTAGCAAAACGAATTAATAAAAGTTTGAATTTTTAGTTTCAAAGACCAAAATGGAGAGCCCTTCTGGTCGCATGGCGGTGTTTGCTGGGATTGTTACGGTTGCCTATCTCCTCGGAAACGAGGGATGTATGGTAATTCTACTTTCATTCTGCTACATTGTTTTCCCAGTTGTTATGACTGTCAATGCACTTTATCGACTGATGTCATGATCGAAATGTGAAAAAACGAATTTATAAAAGTTATATTTTTTGGTTTCAAATACGAACAAAATGATGCGTCCTATCACACATAGGTTGTTTAAGTCTCCTCAGTCAGAGGAGACGAGATTTAACTACCCTGAGTTCTGCATTCTGGTCTTTGGACTGAGTGCACTTCTCGTAACAGGTCTGCAGCATATCGTGGCTAGTTTCGCGTAAACTAGAAAAACGAATTTATAATTTATTTTTCATTTCAACACCAACAAAATGTCAGTACGTTCCGAGAAGCTAGCTGAGGAGCATATGTGGAAGAATATTCCTCTATTTATGATACTTGCATTTATGATGTATATATTTCCGTCTTCTCCGTTCACAATTTGTCTCATTATCGTCGTGATGATGTTTAATGTGAGGCTATGTATTGAGTGAAAACAAATTTGTAACCATTTTCAAATAGTGTGGTTATATTTTTTAATGGATCAAAGTCTTCTTGAAATTGTAGGGGAACTTGTTGAAGCTCGTGTACAATTTTTTAGTCGCAATCTGAATGGGCTCATGCATACGCATCGTGGACATGCACTTCAACATTTTTTGAGTCTCGAAGAAAGATATCTTCATCTAATAGAAAATCTTCATCGTGATCATATTCGCAATCAGCTTCTTACAAATGTTATTACACTAACAGTAGCCGATACTGCGATGACAATGGAGAATGTACGTGTAGTGCCTACTCAGGCTCAAATTGATAACGCAATTATTAACATCGTATCATCTGAAAATAATTGCGCAATTTGCCAGGATTCAATTGCGAATAGCGGTGCTCGTATTCGTCACTGTAGCCACGACTTTCATCGTTCGTGTCTAGTAAGCTGGTTTGCTATGAGTGTACGCTGCCCTGTTTGCCGTCACGATGTTCGAGAGGATCCTGCAGGTCAAACATCTTCTGTCGCATCAGGAACAGCTTCTCTATCGGTAAGCCCGTCGGCGGAACATTAAACTTAGGAAGCTTATCAGACACTCCATATTGCAAATGATTTAACATTCGACGAACATCGTATTGACATTCCTTCAAAACTGTAGGAACATCAACACTACTAAAAATAGATTCCAAGTCAGATGCTCTCGGCGGAAAGCATCGAACAATTTCAATACTTTCAGTGTTTCTTTTGAACAGTGTTGGTATCTCATTTCCGGTACAGATAACAGGAACTCTGCGTGTTGGATCTTTTATCCAGCTAATGATTTTACTCTGAGCATGCGGATCTGATCCATCAATTTCATCTAAGATAACACAAGTCTTTCGTTTTCTTTCACCACGCAAGAATGACTGAATACTCACGGTTGATCGACATGCATCTTTAATTTTTTCAACATCTTCAAAGCTACGAATACTTCTACTTGCATTGATTTCAAGAGGTTCAAATTCAAAGGTACGGGCAGCACATAACGCAAGTGTCGTCTTACCAATTCCAGGTGGACCAGTCAAAAATACAGTTCTGGAAAAGTTCGACTTCAAATATGTTTCAAGAATATTCTTTGCATCTGTATGTCCAATAACTTCATTGAAAACACTAGGTCTGTAAACTTCGGAATACATTACTATACTAAAGAAGTAATTTATGAAAACGGATTTACAGAATACTATATCTAGTAAGATTGGGTGCGTAGCTCAGTGGTAGAGCAGAGGTCTTATATGCCTTTGGTCGTGGGTTCGATCCCCGCCGTGCCCATACATTTTTAACTGCAAACTCCAGACCAATCTGTACCACAACTTCTCGCCGTATTACACTTTGCTACCGCACTAGTCAGTGTTGGAGCAGACGGGTTAAACGGTAAGCAATGTGTAGAATATGCAGGTTCACACATTTTTGTCATAATGTTATAATTCCAACGATCCGGACACTGAGACATTTGCTGGGCACTTGTTGGTAGTTCAATGTGAACACCAAGAACATATTTTGCTACCAAAACAAACAATAGTGTAAAGACAATCACCAGCAGTAAAAGTACAGCAAAGTTCATTCTTTATTAACTACAAGAGAATGGATATTGCAAGACATGTATTTCAAACATTCTTTGACAGTACAACGAATCCATTAGTTCGCCATCACTTGGATTCGTACAGTGATTTGTTAACAACTAAGATCCCTGTCTTTATCAAGGCATCGAACCCTATTTTATTAAAGTTAAACGATAGTCGATCTATACATATTTACGTTGGTGGTCGTAACAGTGATCAGATCAAATACCTGCCGCCTGTCGATGAAATGAATAATGCAATACTACCGCATATGTGTCGTCTTTCGAACAAGACATACTTACTAGAAATCCGTGTTGGAATGGAAATTGACTTCATTGTCGGCAACGAAACAACTACGAAGAAGTTTGAAAATGTACTTTTGGGAAAAATGCCTCTCATGTTGAAAAGTAGTTTATGCTATCTTTCGTCTATGACACCTGATCAGTTATATGATGCAGGTGAGTGCAATTTTGAACTTGGGGGATATTTTATTATCGGTGGTGCCGAAAAGGTTCTTCTATCACAGGAACGTCTCGGTGATAACATGTTTTACGCCAGTAAGCGTATTCAGGTTCCAGATGAAGAACAGAAGCGTGGACTTACTGAAAAGGAAATACAGGATAAAATTTCCGAAGCTACGAAGGCCGAGAAATATGAATATACTGCAGGAATTCGTTGTATCTCGGAAGATGGAACTCGTGGACCGTATTCTCACTTTTTGGTTATTCCACCTGCAAATAAAAAGTCAGATGATCCCGATCTAATCAAAAAGGTGTCTGATTATGGTGATTTCTCTACAAACAGATTAAGCATAATCACGCTTCCAGGATTCAACAAGCCGGTTCCTCTACTCAGTGTATTTTATGCTCTTGGGTTCACAACTCATCAGGATATTTATGACATTGTACTTTGTGGAACACATCCGGATGAGAGAGAGTTATATGATGGTATCTTTCTTGAAATTGTTCTATCTCATGAGAAGTTTACTCGTCAAGAGATGGCAAAGGAAGACGAACAGGATCAGGATCCAGACCTACTGTTCCTAAAGCGCCAAACTCGTACTCGTAGCAATGGTGCTGTTTTTGTAAATTTGTATGATTCCCTATTTCCTCACTGCGAGAAGACTGAAGGTGAATCGACATCTTCATTTTATCGTCGCAAGGCATACTTGCTTGGTCATATGTTGAAAATTGCAATGAGTGTTGCCATTGGAGCAGAGCAGCCTGATAATCGTGATCATTTCCGATTCAAACGTCTTGATGCGGGTGGCGATCTATGCTTTCAGGAGTTTCGTCGTCTCTATAAGGAAGTTTCCAAAAATATGACAGTTCAGCTCGATAGTCGTATTGAGTTCGAACGTCAAACGTATGCTGGAAATAAGATTGTTGAGCTCATCCAACCTGAGAAAATTAGCTACTATTGGCAGGCAAAAGAGTTTCTCAATGGGTTTGAGAAATCGTTCAAAGGAAAATGGGCTGGTAAGGATGGTGTATCACAAGAACTCAGTCGTTTCTCCTATGTAGGAACTATTGCTCATATGCGCCGTATCAATCTTCAGATGGACAAAGGTACAAAGCTAGTCGAACCTCGTCGTATTAACTCAAGTAGTTGGGGCCTACTGTGTCCTACAGATAATCCGGATGGAGGCAATATTGGTATGATCAAATCATTCACTCTTTTTTGCTCTTTGTCAACTGCCAGCGCAATATCGGAAATTATGAAGCATGTAAAGGCATTCAAAACATTTTCAAGTTTAGCTGACATACATCCTTCAACCTGGAATGTAAAGTGGACAAAGGTCTTTGTAAATTCAGATCTAGTTGGTGTTATTGAAAGTGATACGGAATCATTTCATTCTATGCTTCTCAAGAAACGCAGAAGTGGTGATATTCAAAAGTTTGTATCTTTGTGCTGGAGTCGTATCCAAAACACATATATCATATTTACAGATGCAGGAAGACCGTGTCGCCCTATTTATCGGGAAGGAGTTACTGGTTCTGCCGTTTCAAGCGAGAAAACGTGGAATGGATTAACTTCAAATTTAATGGATTATGTCGACGCACAGGAAACGGAGAGTCTGCGCATTTCAATGGAACCGTTCAATAAGAAACTTCATTCTGAAATTCACGGAATGGCAATCTTTTCTGCATCTGCCAGCATAGTGCCTAACTCAGATTTCAATCAGGCTCCTCGTAACATGTTCAGTTGCCAGCAGGTCAAGCAGGCATGTTCTTGGTTTAATACAGCATTTAATAAGCGTTTCGATACTATTGCAACATGGTTGAATTATGCTCAGCGTCCTCTATCTCAAACATGGACAACTCCTCACATTTTAGGTTGTATGCCGTATGCCGAGAATCCTATTGTTGCATTAGCCATCTATTCTGGGTACAATCAGGAGGATTCTATTTTGCTAAATGAATCATCGCTACAGCGCGGAATGTTTCATACAACCTATTACCATTCATATGACGTAGCAGAAGAAATGGCTGGTGCATATATGGCTCCGAATAAAGATATCAACCCGCTTACGTTGCCCCATGCAATGTTTGCGAACATTCTAACCAATTCCGAATACAAAGATATCGTGATTCCTAAAAAAGATGTATCATATGATCTTTTGGATGCAGATGGAATCATTAAGCAGGGATCGCATGTGACAGAAGACACTGTTCTTGTAGGAATTGTTGTTCCAGTCATGAACGCATCTGGTCAGGTTACTGGATACCAAGATAAGGCATATACACCTAAAAAGGGACAGCATGGTATTGTAGATGCAGTATACCGTTATACAACCCCCGATGGTCTACATGGTGTAAAAATTCGTGTAGCTGAACATCGTATTCCTGTTTTGGGCGACAAGTTCTCTGCTCGTCACGGACAGAAAGGCACATGTGGTATGCGAGTTATGACTGAAGATATGCCATATTCAAAAGATGGTCTCATTCCTGATATGATTGTAAATCCCCATGCGTTTCCGAGTCGCATGACAATAGGTCAGTTTATTGAGATGATGTCCACAAAGTTAGGTGTACAAATGGGTGCTATATCGGATTCAACACCCTTCACAAACAAGAATCGTGTCGGTGAAACAAAAGATCTATTGTTAAAAGCAGGATATCATCCGTATGGTCACGAACTTCTCTATAACGGACAAACAGGTCTAATGATGGCATCTGAAATTTTTGTTGGACCTACTTATTACATTCGAAGCAAGTTGATGACTGAAGATAAGATCAATTCTCGATCGACCGGACCTAAAAAGCTTCTCACTCACCAACCTGTAGAGGGTCGTGCGAATGAAGGCGGATTACGTATTGGTGAAATGGAACGTGATGTACTTGTATCTCATGGAATTTCTAAGTTCTTGAACGAATCCCTAATGGAACGTTCTGATAAAGCAGAGTTCTTATTCCAGCCTGAAACAGGTCAGATGGATGCAGCCGAAGATGCAGAAGTTACAACATTGACAGTTCCTTATACATTGCGTCTAACAATCCAAGAACTACAATCTATGCATATTTCAGTTAAACTGGCTTCCAACTAATTTTGTACGAATGCATATACCAAATCCAACTAATTTTACATCCTTCAAATGCCTTTCGGATTCTATCATTTGTGTCGTTTCGCGTTAGTTCTTCAGGGACTTCGACACGTTCAGAGTTACGACCATATTTAGCAGCAAGTTCCACATTTCGAATAGCCTCTTTGATAAATTCATCGATAACGTAGTCTTTATCAAAAAGAGTTCGCAGTTGTGATGCAGATGGCATTTAACATTACCAACACAATTATATGAAAATCTTTCTTGATAACGGATTCTCGGAGTATCAGTATATAGAATGATAACTAATATGGATCATATGTATGTAATTAAACGCAATGGTGACCGTGTTCCGGTTTCATTTGATGCTATTCTACAGCGTGTACGCAGACTATCTGATGGACTTGATCATGTAAATCCCGATCTTGTAGCTCAGAAAGTATGTAACCAGCTGCAGGATGGAATGGCTACATCTAAGCTTGATGAGTTTGCCGCTGAAACGTGTGCAATGATGCAGGCTCGTTACCATCCGAATTACGGTAAGCTTGCTGCTCGCATCGTAATCGATAATCACCAGAAGAACACGCCTTCAACTATGTGTGAAGTTTCAAACATTCTTTATGACGAAGATATGCTTTCTGAAGAATATTGTTATTCAATCTTTCGTCAGATTCGTATCGACCGAACTGTTCATTCTGAAATTGAGAATATGATTGATTATTCTCGCGATTTCATGTTTGATTACTTTGGATTCAAAACTCTAGAGAAGGGATACCTACTTCGCAACAAGCAGGGTAAGATTGTTGAACGTCCTCAGCACATGTGGATGCGTGTATCTGTACAGCTCCATGGTAACAACTTTGCTAAAGTGAAGGAAACGTATGATGCTCTATCGCAGGGATATTTCATTCATGCAACTCCTACACTCTTCAATTCTGGTACCAAACATCCTCAGCTCTCATCTTGCTTTCTTGCGAACATGAGCGAGGATTCAATCAAGGGAATTTATGATACGCTTGGTGAGTGTGCTCAAATTAGCAAGTGGGCCGGTGGTATTGGTCTTTCGATTCATAATGTCCGTGCACGTGGCTCTAAGATTCATGGAACGAATGGAGAATCAACCGGTATTGTGCCAATGCTCAAAGTTTACAATGATACTGCAAAGTATGTAAATCAGGGTGGTAAGCGTAACGGTTCCTTTGCTATCTATCTAGAGCCTTGGCATGCGGATATTGAGGACTTTCTACGTCTCAAGCTAAATCAGGGTGCAGAAGAGGATCGTGCTCGTGACCTATTCTATGGTCTTTGGATTCCCGATCTCTTCATGAAGCGTGTGGAGAAGAATGAGAACTGGACGCTAATGTGCCCTCACGAGTGCCCTGGTCTTGATGATGTACACAGTGAGGAGTTTGATAAGCTCTATACCTCATACGAAGCAGCTGGGAAGGGTCGCAAGACAATGCCTGCTCAGAAACTATGGCAGATGGTTTTAGACGCTCAAATTCAGACTGGAACACCGTATCTTTGCTACAAGGATGCTGCGAACTCAAAGAGTAATCAGCAGAATTTGGGAACGATTAAGAGCTCAAACCTTTGTGTTGCTCCAGAAACTATGGTTCTAACAAAAGATGGATATTTCCCTATTAGTGATCTTAAAGATACGGACGTAGAAGTATGGAATGGAGATAAATGGTCAAAAACTACTGTTCGCAAAACTGGAGAGAATCAGAAACTAATTACTGTAAACTTCAGCAACGGTGCATCACTAACTTGCACCCCTTACCATAAGTTTCTAATTCATGAAACTTACGAAGATACGCGTTCTATCAAAAATAGTATTCGCGTTGACGCACAAGATCTAAAAGAAGGAATGAAACTTAAGAAATTTACTGCTCCAATTGTTGAAGGATTTGAATTATGGAACGAGAAAGACGCGTATACACACGGCTTCTTCTGTGGAGATGGAACATATTCAAATGGAAAGCCAGTATGTAGTCTGTATGGTGAGAAAAAGAAACTAGTTCAGTACTTGAAGATTAAAAGTATGACCAATGTAGAGGACGCGTCTGGACGTCTTAATACGGTTCTAGATGATACGATTGATGCAAAATATAAGGTTCCGATGGTAGGAACTATCCAGAGTAAAATCCACTGGCTTGAAGGATTGTCCGATGCTGATGGAACTATTTCTAGAAATGGGTCGAATGAATCACTTCAGATTTCAAGTATCCATTTCAAATTTCTAGATGATATTCGAATGATGGTTCTAGGACTTGGTGTTCACGCGAAAGTAACAAAAATGCACGATGTGACTATGAGAATGCTACCGGATGGAAAGGGTGGATTCAAAGAATTTGAATGCAAGCCTCTATGGCGCCTGCTTGTATCATCGTCTGGATTATACGATCTAAGCAAACTCGGATTTCAGCCTAAGCGTCTCAAATATACGCCTGTGAAGCCTCAGCGTAATGCTGAACAATTTATTAAAGTGGTATGTGTAGTTGATTCGGATCGCTATGACGACACATACTGCTTCAATGAGCCCGAGAATCACGCTGGAGTCTTCAATGGCATCCTAACGGGAAACTGTACCGAAATTATGGAATTCTCATCACCTGATGAAACAGCAGTTTGCAATTTGGGTTCACTAGCGCTTCCTAAGTTTGTTCAGAGATCATATACAGCAGATGGGGCGTATCGGTTTAACTTTGAAGCTCTGCGAACGTCCACAGTAATTCTAGCTAACAATCTAGATATTATTATTGATAAGAACTTTTATCCGACACGTAAATGTGAGAATTCCAACAAACGTCATCGTCCGATTGGAATTGGCGTTCAGGGACTTGCTGATGTGTTTGCAATGCTTCGTATTTCCTGGACGTCACCTGAGGCTGCCAAGCTAAATCGTGAAATCTTTGAGAACATCTACTATGCAGCGGCTACTGCAAGTATGTTGGGTGCAACACGCGATGAGTGGCGTGGTCAAATTGCAGTTACAGGTCATAACTCGTATCTAAGTTTCGAGGGTTCTCCCATGAGCCAGGGAAAGATGCAGTTTGATTTGTGGAATGATACGCCTGTTACGAAGTACCTCGATTGGGAGATGTTGCGTAACATGTGTAAAACTGGAATGCGCAACTCTCTGCTAGTAGCGCCTATGCCAACCGCATCGACATCTCAAATTCTAGGTAACAATGAGTGCTTTGAACCTTTCACTTCTAATTTGTATACTCGTCGTGTACTCAGTGGTGACTTTATGATCGTAAATAAGTATCTAGTAGAAGAACTGGTTAACCTCAAACTATGGACTGCAGATATTCGTAGTCAAATTATGGCAGAGAATGGTAGTATCGCAAATATTAAGGAGATTCCAGCTGATGTTCGTGAGCTATATAAAACTGTATGGGAGATTCCCCAGAAGACACTCATTCAGATGTCTCGCGATCGTGCCCCATTCATCTGCCAATCACAGTCTCTTAATTTGTTTCTTGCCGAACCCACATATGCTAAGATTACATCAATGCATATGTTTGCTTGGAAGCAAGGTTTGAAGACTGGTTGTTATTATCTGCGTACAAAGGCGGCTTCATCTGCGCAAAAATTTACCGTTGACCCCACTTGTCTTTCATGCAGTGCCTAAACAATTTCTCTTCTGTTAAGTATAAAAATGTCTGCTCCCGCCGAAGGTTTTACCACTCTAACTCCCGCCCCGGCCGGTGGTCGTCGCCGCTCTCACAAGAAGCTCCGCATGGTCAAGAAGAAGACCGTGCGCAAGATGCTCAAGAAGATGGGCCTCAAGATGCGCGGTGGTGTTGCCGGTGGTGAGGTCACCGGTGACAAGGTTGTTACTGATACAGCCGCCACTGGCGTAGTAGCTGGCCCTCCCGCTGCTGGTGGCCGTCGCCGCCGTCACCACACGAAGAAGACGCACCGCCGCCACCACCGCCGCTCGCTCTTTGGCATGAAGTATTAAACTTTTTGTCTAACGAGCTCTTCTCCGATTTGAGTAACCATAGCAAATAACTGTTCATTAAATCCATAATGACATCCGTTTGGCTCGTTTAGTTGAGGAGTCTTACGAGATGATGTATTTTTTGGATGAACTAAACTTACAATTATATCCTGAGGCGAAAGCTCTCTACACATTTGCTCGCGATCGCGAATAAATGCGCTGCCTTCACCAACATGAATTTTTTCATCAAATTTCCCTTCATTCCAAAACTGACGAGTAAACACCAATGTAGCTTCCGAAACACGTTCTGACATCGTCAACGTCATAGGAGGAACATTCATAAAGGATGAAAACTTGGTAATATCATAGCAAGGAATTGTAGTACAGAATCCACACTGCTTTACAGGTTCTTTCAATATCATGGCTACACGCTGTAGAACACTATTATTCGGATAGACATCGTCGTCATCCATTGTAACCATAATATCATACATTGCATTCTGTACTGCAAGATTACGCTTCTGAGAAATTGTCAGACCTGGTTCACATCTTACGTACTTAACATTTGGAACTCCAATGAGTGTATCTTCAATTGAATCTTCGCCATCATCTACAATTACCCATTCTAGCTTATCTTCAGGATACGACTGGATCATATATGAGTACTTTGCAAGAGGCATAAAGATACGACGATCTTTGGTAATCGTCAGAATCGAAACGTCAGGTAGATTTTCTTCTTTGGGAAATACGTCATTCAATGTATACGCTGGAAGAGTCACATCTAACGACTCAGTAAGTACCGTCTTCATTCTGTCGATCCAATTCTTGTGATTATGTTCGTACAAATCGCGAATAAATGTAGAGTTTTCTATCTTCTCTTTTAGCGGTACATTTACATATATCGTCAAAGCTTGAATAATAGAAGACACATTGCTATCAACAAGAATACCAATGCGATCAGGTTGCTGTACAGTTACAGACTGTTCTGCATAATACACACCAGGTTGTACGCCACCAACAATATCATCTACAAATGGTGAAATAGAAGACAGAAGCAAATTACATCCAACACTCATTGCCTCAACAACTGCATGACCAAACCCTTCCGCAGCTGTCATGCATATACAGATGCCACAATCTTTGAGAAGTTCGTCATATTCATCTTGAGGTAGAACTCCGTCTTTCAAGACAACTTTGCCTTCTATTTCAGATGGGACGTGGAATTGTACATGTGCTGGAGAGTACACTACATGGAGTATCGGTAGTCTCGAATATAGCTTAGGATCTGAAGTCTTTACACGCATATATGCCTGAAAAATAGGCTTGGGATTGCGAAAAATATTTTTACCGACAGGAACAATCGCTTTAGAATAATTCTTTTTTACTGTTTCAGGATTCCACCCCTTATCAAGAGACGTCCATCCGATCTGCTTAATAGTCGCTTTATAATTGGAAGCTTCGTTAAAACATTTCCGCGCTTCAGCAGTCTTTACCCAAATTTCATCAAACATTGTGATATACGGGATCCAAGTCTGATACGTCCATTCTTGGTTAGGAATCCAAATGTTACGACGGGCATAGGAAAATAATGATGGATTTACAACTTCAAGAAAGATATTTACATCTGCTTCGGCGCATTGCGGAAACACATAAGGGACTCGAAAGATTTGTACTGCATCTCCATATACAGCAGTCAGAATTCCTCTCAGAATGTTTGAATCCTGTGAAAGACCTGTATTCGTCTGAAAGTTTGATATAATATTTACTTTCATTTGGCTTTTTGACTAACTTTTCGCAGTAAACGCTTTGTTGTTCGAGTTCTAGGATATTGGCGCAACGTTTTTTGACGAAGATTTAAATATCTTAAATATTTTACCCAATCTTTAGTCACACATGGGGTTGTAAACACACATGGGCGATCACGAAACCACTTTGCTTCAACCTCTCCCGACCATTTCCAAAATTGGACCGGATCTACTATCTCGGGAACATTTTCAAGCTCAGTTGACTCAACAAGATCTCGGCACAGATTTTTTTGTGTAATAGTTTCATATCCGTAAAAATCGCTAAATAGATCAGTTTTGTATTTTGAATCAACAATACTATACTGTTTTCCATCCCAACCAACCTTTTCTATGGGTCGAAATGAATCCCATGTGGGTTCAAATGTATATAATTGTGATTGATATCTACCATAAATTCGATCATGAAATACACGTAGATCCATTATTGAATCTAAAAAAATGATTTGAGCTCACCTGTACGCGTTCCATATAATTGCGAATTCATAGGATTTGCAATCGGAGGAGCAAAGTCTTC
>Ga0214164_1000172_pt1 | contig 44090 bp, 27 predicted proteins | sample TroBogepilimnion_13_FD_153003 | JGI IMG/M metagenome (GOLD analysis project Ga0214164, IMG submission 153003) | Freshwater microbial communities from Trout Bog Lake, WI - Practice 03JUN2009 epilimnion v4 | ecosystem: Environmental > Aquatic > Freshwater > Lake > Epilimnion/Euphotic zone ... | reverse complement strand
AGAAGAACCATTTGCACCATTAGTACCACTTGTTCCAGAAGAACCATTAGCTCCACTTGTTCCAGAAGAACCATTAGCTCCACTTGTTCCAGAAGAACCTGATGTACCCGAACTACCAGATGAACCTGAAGAACCAGATGTACCACTATCACCTGAACTACCTGAACTACCAGATGTTCCACTATTTCCTGAAGAACCTGATGATCCTGATGTGCCCGAACTTCCGCTTGAACCGTTAGAACCCGAAGTTCCTGAACTACCTGAAGAACCACTTGAACCTGATGAACCGCTACTTCCAGAAGTACCTGTACTACCACTCGTTCCTGATGTACCATCAGTACCTGAAGAACCTGAAGAACCTGATGTTCCATCTATACCAGAACTACCTGAAGAACCTGATGTTCCATCTATACCAGAACTACCTGAAGAACCTGAACTTCCTGAAGTACCATCACTTCCTGAACTTCCTGAAGTACCAGTACTACCCGAAGTTCCCGAAGAACCTGATGAACCCGAAGAACCAGACGTACCACTTGTTCCTGTTGAACCAGACGTGCCACTTGTACCACTTGTTCCTGATGTTCCAGTAGAACCCGAAGAACCACTTGAACCCGATGAACCAGATGTTCCATTGATTCCCGAACTTCCCGACGTACCACTAGTACCTGAAGTACCTGAAGGTGCGTTGAACGAGGTTATAATATAAGAATAATTCGATGTTCCTTCAGTGTAATATGTAAAAGTAATATCAGAATTATTGTAATTATTTGTGTAAAATTCAACATAAATTCTATCTGATAAATCCAAATCTACTCCTGAGTAAAAAGAATCAAAGAAATAAGAAAAAGGTGAAGATGTGTCATTTAAAGTAACTACTCCCGAAGTAAATAATAAAGTAGATGTTCCTCCTGAAGTGTATTTATAAATCTTTGCATAAACATCAATATCCCTCGCATTAGAATCATTACAAGTTATGTTCAAATCGAAACTCCATACTCCTGCAGGAATGAAATCTGCGTCAGGAAAACCTGAATCAGTAGCATAACTTGCAAATAAAATATTATTAGTATTTCCACTAGCAGTAACAACAATACTTTGTTGTGAAGCTGTACTAGCGGTTGTTGACATTTCTTTATATGTTGGGCTACCAAATGGAGAATTAGTATTCAATGATTGATTTAAATAATAAATCTGTCCTCCTGAAATACCGTCTCTACCGTTATCACCTGAGGTACCAGATGTACCACTCGTCCCTGTTGAACCTGAGCTACCATTTGTACCAGAAGTTCCGTCTGTTCCTGAACTACCTGATGTACCTGATGTACCATTAACCCCTGAAGAGCCCGAACTACCTGAAGTTCCTGAAGAACCCGAAGAACCATCTGTTCCACTAATACCTGAAGTTCCTGAAGAACCTGATGTACCTGAAGAGCCTGATGTGCCTGATGAACCAGATGTACCTGAACTACCATTACTACCACTTGTACCTGAACTACCATTCGAACCTGAACTACCACTTGAACCTGAACTACCAGATGTACCATTTATTCCACTTGTACCCGATGTTCCGTCTGTTCCACTTATTCCACTCGAACCTGAGCTTCCTGATGAACCAGATGTACCACTTGAGCCCGAACTACCGCTACTACCATTTGAACCGGATGTTCCTGAAGAACCTGAGGTACCACTAGAACCTGATGTTCCGTCTATTCCAGAAGTTCCAGAAGAACCATCTGTACCACTTAATCCACTTGTACCTGAAGTACCATCAATACCTGAAGTACCGCTTGAACCTGAGGTACCAGAAGAACCGGAAGTTCCACTCGATCCAGAACTGCCATTTGAACCTGATGTTCCATCTATACCAGAACTGCCACTCGAACCTGATGTTCCATCTGTACCACTTAATCCACTTGTACCACTTGTTCCATCAATACCTGAAGTACCGCTTGAACCTGAGGTACCAGAAGAACCGGAAGTTCCATCTGTACCACTAGTTCCTGATGTACCATCTGAACCTGAATTTCCTGAGGTTCCTGATGAACCAGAAGAACCTGAACTTCCTGAAATACCAGATGTACCACTTGAACCAGATGTTCCCGAACTACCTGATGTTCCTGAAAAACCTGAACTACCTGAAGAACCGCTTATTCCTGAACTTCCTGAAGAACCACTTGAACCACTTATTCCTGACGTCCCTGAAGAACCTGAGGTACCACTAGAACCTGATGTTCCATCTATACCAGATGAACCAGAAGTGCCGTCGCTACCATTTGTTCCTGATGTACCTGAACTTCCATCAGTACCTGAAGATCCCGATAAACCATCTGTACCACTAGTTCCCGATGTACCATCAGTACCACTTGTTCCTGAAGTACCATCTACGCCACTTGTTCCTGAAGTACCGCTAGTTCCTGATGTATTTGAATTACCTGTTTGAAATATTCTCCAATTTGCATCACTTCTTGTTACTCCACTTACTCCTTCAATTGTTGATCCAGTCCACGCAGAAATTAATGCGTGACCTGAAGATTTTTCAACTCCACTAGGACCAGAAGGAACTCTATCTGATACGGTATAACTTGTACTATTAGATGTGATACATCCATCCGTTAATGCATTATTAAATAAGGTTTCATAATTATCAATTTGAAATTGGTAAACAGTTTGTGTTTCATTAACATAAACTAACATACCAATTCTTCTTCTACCGGTAGAAATTCCATCATTATTAAGTGTTAATCTGTCTGTAATTGCTCCTGTAGGTCTAATATAAAGACTAATTGGAATTGTATTTCCTGAATTATTTATACTTCCTGTTGCACCGTAAGTTGAAAAGTTTAAATCAGATAATGACCAAACTTCCATATAACCACCAATGTTTAATACACTAAATGTGTTACCAATGGTGTCTGTTGGGTTTACAGAATATGCGAATGAATTGATGTTACCTGTTAACGGATTTTGATAATTAAAGCTCATTTAATTTTATATTTTACTTATATCATAAATATTAATTTTTATTGGAAACCATTGGCTCTAAAATAATAATCTTTATTACTTGGTGTATTTGGTACACCTGCATTCCAACCATTACTAATTGATTCAGTATACATTCTATAATGTCCATTCGCCCAATTTGATCCGGTATAAATAATATCAATTGCACTAACACCAGAATCAACTTGTATCGTATCAAGTGATGTCGGTGAACTTTGATAATTTATTCCGAATGTTTTATAAACTGTATTATTTGTCAATGATATTGGAACTAAATAAGCAAAATTTACAATACCCTTAATTGTACCTTGTGGTACTTTAGTTGTTTCTACTAAGTAGGCATTTATTGGATTACCATACGTATCAGTTCCACCATTTGCTTGTGGAACTACTTGTTGAATAGCATTTGTAACATTTGTTGTTCCTGTAACAAATCCTGGCCAATCCATCCAAATTGCTAAATCGGTAGCATTAATTCCTAATAATCCTGATGCTGCAAGTCCATACCAACCGTTCACTGAATTTGCATACATATATGAAAATATGTCTGTGTTTTCAGGACCACCATTATATGAATCATCATTAGATTCCATAAACAATATACCAGTACCTAAAGCTGGAGTTGTACTAGGTGTTACTGTAGGTGTCATAGTTGGGGTTATACTTGGTGTAGGACTTAACGTCGGTGTATTAGTAATTGTTATTGTAGGTGTAACCGTTGGTGTATTTGTAGGTGTTACTGTATTCGTTAAGGTTGGGGTTACACTTGGAGTATTTGTAAATGTCACACTCGGAGTAACCGTTGGTGTATTCGTCGGTGTAGTTGTCGTAGTATTAATTAAATAGGGTATATTAAAATTATAGCAAGTGTAATGTTGTCCTGCTCCACCTACATTAGGGAATTGCATATCTGGATATGATACAGAAGGTGTAACTTGTGTTTTTGTTAATGCTACAAAGTCATAAGTGAATATAAGTCCAGATTGTGTAACTCCATACATATTTGTTCCATCATAATATAATGCATTAGGAGTTGTATATAATGTTAAAGCTATCTCTGCTAATAATGTTGTTCCTGAATACAATTGAATCTTACCATCTAATGTACCAGACTTGCTATAAGCAATAACAGTTTGATTGTTATTTGGATTGTATAAAATAGATGTGATGAATGAGTTATCACTAATACTCATATATGGTGTAGCAATGTGTGTAGTTAAATTATACTCATAAATATCTGATACAAGACTTGGTGAAGTACCTACACTATTAACAACAAATAATGTGTTACTATCTTTAAATGCTATACCGTATCCAGCATTAGCACTTGGATATGAACCAGCCCAAATTGTAAATTGTGAATCATATGTCAATGAGAATGGAGATGTTGTATAGTTGTATACATTATAGTTTCCACAATGATCTACAATATACATTTTAGAACCATCCATTGCAATTTGTCCAGACACACATCCTGCATGAAGAGAAGCTAGTTCTATATTTGTATGCGTTACAGAATCATATAATGATAATTTGTTTGTAGTTTCACGAGCTAAAAATATAGAACAATCTGGAGCTATAATAGTTGTTGTACTAGTCAATGTAATAGTAGGTGTAGGTGTAATAGTTGAAGTTACACTCGGTGTTGGTGTATGTGTTGGTGTTTTAGTTACAGTAACAGTTGGAGTCACTGTTGGAGTATTAGTTGGTGTTACTGTAGGTGTCGCAGTATTAGAAGGTGTTGGGGTTGGTGTTGTTGGAGTAGTATTAATTACTAAAGTACCACCTGAAATAGTACAGAATGGAGGTAATATAGTTGATACTACTGATAATAAAAATTCAAAACTTTTTATTGTACAATCATTAGGACCATATTTGTATGATGTGAATTTAATTTTTTCTGTTCCATTTGTATCGGTATAAAAATTATATGACATTATAGGACTAATAGTTGTTGACCCACTTGTTTGTGGTAAATAACCATTAAGTACTCCAACAGCATCTCTTGTATAACCTGAATGAGTGTTGATATAATTAACTGTATTTACTATGGCCGTTTTCCATAATTCTTTTATTATATTTTCATTTTCACTATATGTGACATACGGTGGTTCAAATTCTGAAGTTTCATATAATTTTGTAGAACCTGTGACAAATGTTTGATTATTAATTATAGTTGTTCCTGTAATATTAGTGGCGCCACTAATCATAACACAACAAGTAGCATCTCCACTATAAACAATACCATTGATATCAAAATTTGGATAAAATTCGATTGCTTTCAAATGGTGACAAGTTGGCACATCTGCTATTGAATTATTTATATCATCTTCAAAGGTTTGATCAGATGGATACACATCTTCTGTTAATGTTTCTGGTTGACAACCATACTGATATTGATATTTCGATCTTCTAATTATATTATTTTGTACTAAGTTACCGCCCGTCCACAATGTTGTGGCAGGAATAACTTGATCTAAAACTTGCATCCAATAAGGACTCATTCGTGTAATAAAATCGCTCAAATCCGCAAGCTTATATGGCGTGAAACTTGTGTTGTTTATATATGAATGATAAACATCTTCTAATCTTATATAATTCTTTCTATATTTTATTGTATTAGAATTAATAATTTGTTCGCTCAAAACATTGTCAATAAATTGTGCAAATGTTAAACCTGTCTGTGGTGTTAATTGATATTCGGAACCAAATGAAATTAATAAATTTCTTGATTTAGTATAGATATCGTATTCAAACGCTTGACTTGGTGATAAATAAACACTTATATTTTTTCTTGGTAATGTAAAAGGAGATGTTTCATTAATAATTTCATTTTGATCATTATTGATTTGACTTTCCAATTCATATCCAGTATCTAAACCTGGTAAAGTTCTGAACACATCATAATAATCTTCACCATATGTATAAGGAGCATTTTTAGTTATAATATATTTTGTGTATCCTGTTAAAACTGAATTATCAGTATCAATAACTAATGGTGATCTGTGATTCAATGTAATATCATACCAACCTGAACCTTTTTGGAAATACATATCACTATCACTATCTGAAGCAGACGTTGGGTAATTATTAATTTGATTTACAGGGTATCCTGAATAATCATAAGTTGTTGTAGCAGTTATGGTATTAACATTATAAATGTAATCAATTGAATTAAATTTACCGTTGGAATGTGTTTTAATTCCTTGTATTACATCTTGTATGTCTTTTTGTAGATTGAAAGATTTTGGAAATTTAGTTACATTATAAACATATTCATTAATGTTAATTAATGGATCAGGAGCACCTAAAAATTTTAAAAAAAATTCGATTGAAGATTTGGTACCTTTTGATTTGTATATGTATGCTAGATTAACTAATAATCTTCTGTAAAATTCATATTCGGACTCAATTAATGTTTTACCTATATTTGTATCACTATATTGTGTACTGTTTCTTGTATATAATGTTTTATCAAAAGTTTTTTCATCAAATAAATTAACAGTATCTAACCCCAAATTATTGGAAAGATTTTTTAACAATACATCAGGTAAATTATTAATACCATCATAACTTACATTTCTCATGTAAGCAATATTGTCTATGTATTTTTTTATTTCATCAAAACTTTGACCATATATCTGTAAGATAGATTGAAATTTCTGTTCTGGAGTATCATATTCAATTAATGAATCAGAAGTTAAAAATTTTATAATCAAATTCGACTTATAATCATCAATAATACTTGCAGTATTACTTAAGTTTTGTATGTAAACATTATAATCAATACCTACAATTTGTATATTCCAACCATCTTTTGAAACTGGCCAATTATATTGAACTTGTTGTAATGAATCGGCCAAATTATCATTGTTAGATAATGGAATTTGAAAAGTTGCAGTATAAATGGGATTTGTAGTTCTATCTAATAAACAAGCTTGTAAATCGTCTAATCCATTGTAAAATGTTTCAACTAAACTATCATTAGGTCTAATTAAGAATCCATAATTATAAGTCGTATTTCCACTAAACGGATTTCCATCAACAGTAAATGTTAAAACATTTTGAGCATTTGCAGGTATATAATTTATAATATTATAAATTAATCCGCCCATATCAAGGACATAATTTAAATAAGAAGAATAAAAGTTTGCTATCTGATTATTTGTTGTTGGTATAACACTACTACTTGGTGGATTTATAGTAACACCTAATGGGTTGTATATTTTACCACTCTCAACATTAAACGTTGTTGATTTTAAATTATCATTATAATTTATATTATATGCAGTATATTGATAAATACCTTGTGATGATGTTGGGTCACTGTATAATCCAGCAGGAAACGCTGATATAATTTGTTGTATATCAACTGAAATTCTACTTGATAATGAACCAAATAGTGAATTTGATCCCGCATCTGCCTTGGAATTATTAAAAACAACTTGTTGATCAATTTGATCTTGAGTTTGTGTTGTAACTCCACTTACTTGTGGTTGTAGATCATTTAAATCAAAAAATTTAGAAAATTGATTTGTTTTAAATGTTTTATTATCTTTTTGAACCACTAATTTATCTAAAGCGAAATTTGTGTTAGTTAATTGTGAAGTACCATTTGTAATCTGTACCCCAACTAAACTATCAGCAAATGTATCGGCTCCACTAGCCGCTTGACTTGGATTAATAACTCTAGCTGTAAATGTTTGTCCTGTTGTTGCCATTATTGAGATGTAATACTATTGAATGTTAATGTTTGGTCAATATCTGTTTTAAGTTCTCTAACTTCATAAAGAGTATCACCATAGGTATCATTAATTTCGTATAGATTGTATTGTTTATAGATGTTATTATTGTCATCGTATATTGTGTAAACTCCTTCAGCGACTGCTTTAGTTTGATTACCATATAACGCATAAGCTAATGATTGTGTATCGTATTCAACCATTTCTATTTCAATAGTAGTTGGATTTACAAACGTATTTGTTAAAATTATTTTTTGATTAGGTGTACCAATATTAGGGACTGTGTTTGGTTTACTCGATGGTGCTGATGATGGTGTAATTGTCAAAAACATTAAATTAGTTGCTTGGTCACTATATTGATATCTAATAACTTTTTGAGTTGTACTACTCACATTTGATGTGATAGGTAAACAATAAAAACAAGATGTAACTATAGTATAAAAATTAGGTATTTTTTGACTGGTATTAGTGTCTAAATATTCTATTCTATAACCTACTAATCCTTGAGGAGTAAATTTAGAAACATCGGTTGGTGAAACATTTCCTAAATCGATTACTAAACCTCTAACTGACGGTAAAGATGCTAAAACTCCACAATCTGTAATTGTTGTTCTTATTTGTTTTGGTCTAATATGAATTGTATAATAACCATATTCACTAAAATCTGAGGATTGTAGTTGTAAATTATATAATCCACCTAAAATTTCTACTCCGGGAGCAACAGTATCTGTAGTTGTTTGAGAGTTATGATATACGGGAGTTAATATCGTAGCAGGTGACAATGCTTTTAATGTCACGGGTGCAGTTGTGGTTAAACCACTAACATAATAGTAAAAAATATCAACATCTGCTGGTGATACATCACTTGGTCTTATTACTCCGTAAGTTCCTATTGCCATAAACTTTTATTATAAATATAATTTTTATTGTTTTTGAATATTAAAATATCCATTTCCATAGATTTGTAATAAACCTGTATTATCAATTTCACTCAATCTAAGGGTTTGTTCCAATACACTTTGTTGTCCTCTTTTAATAAAAACATCTGAATAGATTATCGGATCATCAATGAAACCAATAAAATGTTCATTTCTAGTTATCATATTATTGAAAACTGATTCCATGTAAAAATCCGAAGTGGTACCTGTTATCTGAGTAATACCATCAGGATAATCAAAATATTGAAGATTATCAATCGTATATGCCGTATAAATTGTTGTTCCACTATCCGTTGTTCCTGTAGTTATTCCACTATAACCTCCTCCATAAAGTTGGAATTCATCAATTCGACTTCTACCCAATGCCATAAAATTGAAAGTGGTGTATCCTGTATTATTTGTATAATTTAAATCATTTAAATAATTTTGAGTTTGTCCTGTTAAATTAACATAAGCAGGAATTGTAAGTCCAGTAAAAGTTCCCAATGGATTTGGTTTATTAAAAACATCATCAGGTACTGGGATTGGTAGAGTTTTTTCAATAACTTGATTGGACCATGGTGAATTCAAACTGATTGAAACAGTATATATTCCCGATCCCGAATATGTGTGAGTTGTAGATGATAATGTGTTAGATACACTAACAGGTAAATCGGACATGTTTCCATCACCCCAATTTACTGTGAATATTGCTTCTGTAATAGATCTTAATACAGAAGGATCAGCAGTGTTAAAAACTTCTATTGTTGTACTTCCTGTTGTTGTTATATATGTGAAGTCACATAAATGATTTTCTATTCCTATATTACCATCAAAACCAACCATAACACCCATTTCGTCTATAGTATTATCTAACCAAACGGGAATATTGTAAGTTGAACCTGAATTAAGTAATATTTTATAGTAATTTTTATCCATTATGATCTTTGTTGAAAAAAAGTTATTGGATTATTTGTTTGTCCAACTCTATCTAATTGATTTACTCCATCATAACCATATGTCACATAAGAAAAATCATTTCTGTTTATTATAACTTTATAATACATATCCGAACTTTCAATCAATTGTTGTCCTTGGGTTAAACCTGATGTTGTGAAATTATCAATTGAACCATCTTCACCGTTGAAAAATCTGGCAGTCATAAAAAATGTATCTCCTGTATATTCAGTACCTTTCAGTGCTTCATCATCGTGAAACCAAAAAAAATACATATTTTCTTTATTTTCATAATTTGAACCTTTAAAAACAGGAAGAAATATATATTGATTTAATTGACCATATAAATATTTTTCACCTGTTGGCAATGAAAGATTCTTAGCAAAAACTAATTTTCTGTTGCTTCTATTTGGTGCAACATTATTTGGTGTTTTGTAAAATTCTAATCTAAAAAAACTTTTTGTTGCATCATCCAACATCAATGCGTTATCTTTTGGAGTAATACCAACCAAACTATAATCAAATCCATTAGTGTATCCTCCTGAATTATCTAAAAATTGAAATGTAAACCATATGTCAGTTTGATAAACTCCTGTATTAGCTGTGTAAGGTTCGTGTACATATCTTACAGTTTCATAATTTATAATTGGGTTAATAATTTGTTGTATGGTCTCATCTTCAAATTGTTGGAAATTTTCTTGCCACCCCAAATCTGTTCTAAATTCAGTAGATTGCGGTATAGTAATTTGATAATTTACACCATCAGTTTTTAATATTTCCATTTTAACAATTTATTTTAACGTTATTGAAATTTCGAATTCCATTTACTTTATTATTGTAAGAAGCTTCATTTCTCAAATAAAAATTAATATCTGAATGAACATAATGTGTTCCATTTATAAATGGAAAATTTGTTCCATAACCATCTGGGTCAATATAACCTTGATCATATAAATCTCGCCATTCCCATAATCCTGTCGATTCTACATATCTACAATTTTCGGGTAAATTATAAATGTCATTAGTTGATGAAGTTTCAACATAAGGTGATAATTGTCTCACCATATTTCTATAAAAGGGTTGGTAAAATAAACCAAATGGATTTTCTGCTGTTGCCCCGCTAAACATAAAACCATTATATGTCATACTATGGCCTGTTTGACCATACCAAAATATATTTGGTGGATTATAAAATTTATGAAATGCTTCACTAATAATTGTTTCTGCAAAATCTTTATCATTATATTCAACAAATGCACCTGTTAAAACTGTTCCGATAGATAATGTATTTCCACTTTTAAATGTAATACCACTATGAATGAAATTAGTATATGTCATTCCCGTTTCTAATGAAGTTGTTCCTGAAAAATAATTATCTACCCAAGTATCGTGGAAATTAAATTTGTAACCAACTTTAACAGGATAGTCAAAATAACCATTTCCATTTCTAAAAATTACACTTACGTATAATTCTGTAGGTGTGTATCCCATATTATTGGTAATACCGCTCAACGCAAAAGGTTCTTTTATATCAAAAACAACAGATTCCATTCTGTTTCTTTCAACTAAAAAATCATAAATTCCCTGACTATTTTGATATAACATTTTCTTCTCTTCCATCCATATAGGAGATTCGAAACCTACTTTATCTAAGATATAATCATTAACATCTGTCAATGTTTTCATTTTATGAACATAATATGTGGATGTTGTACCGGTAATGTTTTTTATGTCGATACATCTTTTTCCAATAATAACTTCATTAAATGTAATACCTGTTGGAAATTGATTCATCAAAACATTTACAACATATTTTTCTGAATTATGTGTAGCATTACCCAAACCATCTATAGCAAAAGTTGTACCTGTTAAATTAGTTGGACTTACTGGTACGCCTGATATTGAAAATCCTGTTATTACAATATATTCACCAAGTGACATATTATGGGGAACCATAGATGTAAAATTATAATAGGTCCCATCATTGGTTACTTCAAAAGGTATTCCATCACCAGATAAAAACGGAAAATAAGTTCCACCCGAAGTTGTGTAACCCATAGGGTAATTTGAATCCTGATCATACACATAGCTTAGATAAAAATTCCAATTCTGATATGGTGCAGTTATTGGAGTAATAGTAGTATGACTTGTATCACCACTTAAAACTATGTTTTGAGTAAATGTACCTAAAGTATCACCACTCATAGGCATATTAACTTCTCTCAAAACATCATTTCTTAAAAATGCAAATTCGTTGTATGGTAAGTAACCTGTAAAATTATCATTAGAACCATCACCTACTAAATATAAATTTTGATTTAATGGTTCGTAACTTTCAGTATCACCGCTGTACATATTTCTGAAAATCATTTTCAATTTACCATAAATTTTATAATCAATTGATTGATTTCTTTCAGCATCAAAAAGTTGTAAAACGTCTAGTGATATATCCATATCACCTTCTCTTAGTTGTACATCACTATTATCAAGTTTAATTGTTAAATTTAAATCTTGATTAGGTGCACCTTGATATCTAGCTGATGGTAATACAATTTTCTTTTTCATTAGTTAACTGTCGTGAAGCCTGATATAGGGCCGAATCTTTCTATCAATTTATCAATCGCAGTATTACCTGGTCTTAAACCAAAATAATACAAGAATGGAGTTGATAAAATTTGTTTATGTGATGTGTATGGATCAACTGTAGGCCATACACTATATGCTAATTGTGGTGTCCAAGGTATAGCTGCACCTGATGTATATGGATTCCATTGTCCATTCAATCTTATGTATAAATTACCTGATAATGGGTCAGTTATAGTTCCACTTGTTGCAATCAAAATTTTAAATTGATTGAATGCTGTATCAACATATTCACTTAAAGTGTCCACATCTGAAATATATGTTGGGTCACTTGTTAAAACTACAACATCAAATTCTTCTGCAAACGATGTTTCACCTGTTACAGTATAACCAGAATAATTATAACTCATCGGTGGTAATAAATAAGGGTCTAATGTTATATGATTTGGTACACCGAAATTAACTGCAGGTGTTCCTTGTAAAGGAGCAACGTGCACATTTGCATAATCCCAAGATTGTGAACTTGGTGAAGTATAAGAACCGAAACCTGTACCCTTTTTATCCCATAAAAAATATGGAACAGATTGAGCTGTTTCTCCTAAATGTTGATTCAAACATTCTCGGGTTTTTGGTCCGAAAGATGAATTTCTTTTATCATCATATTGCATTGTGATAGGTACGGGACCATATGAGCCAGTTCCATTTTGGAAAACAAAATATTCATCAACAGGATCTAACTGACCTATATTATATGAAATATAATTTGCACTTGTCATATCGAATGCATCTATACCTGCTTCGCTATTGATTGATAATAATTGAACAATATCACCATCAAAAATATTCAATCCACCAAAAACTCCTTCAGCATTATTCTCACTGAAATAGTCTTCTACTTGTTGAGTATCATTTGTTGTATCTTGTCTGTAATTTATTGCAAATGCAACAAGTTCACTAAATTGTTTCCAAGATGTCGGTCCTATTGATCGTGCAACAGAACAATTTGGGTCTAATGTTGAATCGGTACAAATTTCACCGATAAAAACATCTCTTGGTCCTAAATCAACAAATGTAGTTGGATGTCCCAAAGTAACATAATTGGTACCCACGGAACCTCCTTCATAACCCCAAGTACCACCTGTGAATGGATAATAGTTTGTAGTTGGTGGAGTGTAAACTGTTGACCTATAATAAAAAGTATTTTGTGATGGCGAATAATGTGCAATTGTGTTACAAAATTTAGCAAATGCACCTTTTAATTTCATTTTAAATTGATAAAAATATAATGAACCTGATAACCAGTTATCAATAAATGAATAATTCACTATACCTCCACAAAAAGCAATACCAACTCGTTTTCTTCTGTACCATTCTCTAATTGCATTTATGTTGTATATTGATACACCATCTATGGAAGGTACTATTGAAAAAACACCTCCTCTAAATTCAGAAAATCCTGTTTTTGTTTGTCTGTTATATGTTATTTTACCTAACCTATCCCAATTTATTGCTTGGGGTAATCTATGTTGATTATTAATATACCAACATTCACCACCAATTATCCAATCAACACCACCATTAGGTAATCTACTTTTATCTGCTAAAATATTATTGGTGTTAGTAATTGTAAGTTCCACAATACCTGGTGATTTTGTATTATTCAATAATTGAGTTGAATTCGTAATTTCAGAATAGTTAACAGGTGTTGTAGGTAAACCATAAGGGGTTTCGCCTTCCAACCAAATAACTTCTTTTGGTATACTTTTATTGTAAACTCTATTATACATTGCACAACCCTCTTCAAGAGTCACACCTGTATAAATGGTTGCACCACTGTGAGTATGAGCCAAATCATAAAGAGCTGCATAGGTTGTATAACCTGAAATTTGTTTATAACTAGATTCAATTGGACCATTAACTTGTATTGAAGGATATTGTGTTATATCACTTATACCAAGATAATTTTGTAAATCAGAATAAGGTATCAATATAACATACCCTGCAGGTAAGTTTGTACCACCCCATCCATTAAGATATTGAATTTGATAATTACCATTTCCGCTTGTCCCTGAAATTCCAAACTCAGCACTATTCAACCAAGAATTATTGTACCCACCAAAAACCATTTCAATTTCCGGTATTATATTCCCATATAAATCTGTTGTTGTTAATGAATTCATATTAGTGTATGTTCCACCTGTGAATCCATTATAAGAATTTAAACATCCTGCATCACTGTCTCTAGCAGGTTGTCCTGGATTTTCAAAACTATCTCCTGCAGTGTTACCAGTAATGTAAAACAGAGCGTAATTAGCAAATTCATTCCCATTAAATTCATTTTTTACTCCATAAATAACGTTGAATGATAATTCACCTATTTTACAATAATTGTTTACATTGATGCCGTGTGTTAAACTTGTATCGTCATTTGTACATAGTTCACAATCATCATAAATAACTAAGGGGAGTGTAAATTGACCAGCCGCTGCAATTGAATAAGCACCTGATTTAAATTGTTCGCCAATTCTTCCAAATGGTCTCCAATTAAAAGGCCAACCAAAATAAATATTATATAAAGCTTGGCCTACAGTATATAAAAAAGAACCGAAGAATTCGAATATCGTTAATTTAATTAATGAAAAAATAAATTGAATAAACGTTACAACATCAGCAATTATAACAGGAAAATTCAATCCTGTATTTTTTGATGCGAAATTTATTGGAGGTGTAACGACACTATTCAAACAATCTTTATCCTCGGGTGGGTGTATTTCTTTGATTCCTAAAAATCTATTGGAACCTAAGAAACTCCCGTGTATTAATGTACTTTGGAATGATGATACTGTGTAAACTTTAGCATAATGGAATCTGAAGAAATAATCTTGTGGATAGAAGAATCCATTTTCACCATATAAAATTAGATCTTGAGCGTCTGTAGGATATCCACTATATTCAGTTGTCCAAGCGTAAGATTTTTCTTGTTCTGTTCCATCAATTGATTGAAATTCTCTAATATTCGGCACCAAATAAGATGCTCTTACTCTTACTCTTTCTAACCCTTCATCTTTCATCGTGAATTTGAAACGATAACAAGCAGAGGTTGGAATACCTTTATTTGGATTATTAGTGTATTCCATCTCACCAAATTCATTAGTGTACAAATAATCCATATTCATAGGAACACTAAACACAAAACTTCCATCCTCAGGAATGTCTTCGTGTAAGTCATATTCTTCAATTATTGGTCTATTGTATTCATCAAATTGAGATGTGAATCTTAATGCTTCTATCTTACCTTTATGTGACGCTAAGGTACATTTAGAACCCATATTTTTAGTTGGAATACAGTTTTTATCAATTGCGTTTTTTCCAGTGTCGGTGAATATTCCACCAATAACCATCGCTTTGGGTTCAATTTTAACACCTGCAGATGATAAATCAAAATCACTCCTTGAAATTCCAATTTGACAAAAATCCGTATTGCCCCAAAAAGGATAAACTTGTATTGTTTTGTTGAATGTAACAATCTGAGGTAAACTGTTTAAATCTTCAGACGCTTTAAAAGTGTAACTATTTTTAAATTTATCTACCCCTGCGCCTTGTCTCGAGAAATCGTCAGGTCTTAAAGAAAAACAACCTATATCGGAAGTATCAACATCAATGTGTAAAGTTTGTTGTCCTGTTGGAACACCCCAAATCATAAAGTCACCTGATATGTTTGTTTTAACTGTGAACTTATAATATTTTTCAAAAACTTCTAAAATTTCCTCTCTGTTCAGTATATCTGATTGATCTGGAAAAGTTCCTGTTGGTGTATGACCTCCGTGTTGTTGTCTCGAAGGTAATAAGTTATATCTATAATTGTTTTGATCTAAATCATCTATTTGAGTATAAGGATATAAAGCTGAAATAACAGGGTCATTTGCATCCACATCACTTAGTGGTATAAAAATAGAAACTTTAGCATTTGGTATCCCGAATCCATTATTTGCGGTAACTCTACCTACCACTACACCATAATCTGAACAAAATGAAGTATATGCATTTGTTTGGGTGAACTTAAGTGAAAGAATCTCTAAAATATCGTATTCTTGTTTAAGTTCAACTGTGATAAGTTTATCTACCCCTATATCCGTTGAAATTCTGTATTTTTGTGCCATTCTTTATATAAATAGAAAAATCTTAATTTTCTATCAATATAAAGAAAATTGTTTTTAATATGTAGTCGAACCTAAAGTTTTAACCCTTACCAAAATGTCGGTATTTGGAAATCTACATTGATAAATTTGATTAGATTTCATATATATAATTTGATCTTGTTGTTGTATTTCCATTGTAATTGGATCTACATATGGTTGAGAAACTTGAGCCGAAGAATAAGGGCTAGTAACTTTATTGTATACTCTAACATCTACTACGTTTACTACACCATTTATTTGATTGATAATTTGTGTTAGTTCTCCCACAAATAAAGGATCACCCATTTTTCTACCATCAACTGATAAATAAGAAGATGTTTCTGAAATAACATTAGATAAAATATCTGTTTGATTTATATTTTTATTTACTACTAAATCAATTTGGAATCCTAAATCAATTACTTCAGCTGCGTTCACACTCAAATAATCATTGACCATTCTATATTGTGAAAGATATTTTAAAATATTATTCTGTAAAGTGGTTGATACTGTATCCGTTAAATTACCTAAACCATCATATGACAACAAATTTATTTGAATTTTATTGTTTACTTCCATTACACCTACTTTAGCTGGTGCACCATATGTAGAAGGCATTGACTGAATTAATGACATATAATCATTAAGAGTTACAGCTCTGTTTTGTGCTGCAAAATTATATGAAACCATAGACCTAATTTCTTCAATCGATGGTTGATCAGCTCCACCTATTGCTGGTACTGGATTAGTTATTGTCAATGATTGTATAACTTGGTTATTAATGTTTGAATTCGGTCCATTTACATTAAAAATAATGTTATCCACACTTGTAATTGTATTAACCCCTAAATTAGAAGCTTTTCCACCTCCAACACGATATTGGACAAATAAGGTTGAATTTACAGGAGGTATAGCACCTAATGACATGTTATTCAAATATGTAGCTAAATTTACTTGTAATGAACCGTTTATGTAGTTATCTAAGTTTGATAATGGATTCACGTTTCCTGATCCAAAAGTTAATGAAAAATATCCTTCGGGTGTATATTCAGTAACAAATTTATTATCTGTTTGAATATATGTTCCAGCCAAAAAATTATTACTGTCTGAAACTGAAGTAGGGTCAGGCATAAAGATATTTTCTTGAATCAATGAATCAACTTCATACCATTTATTTGGACTTGTTGCAAATTCAGCTGAAGTTGGATTTGAACTATAACTCGTACCATCTTTGTGAATTACTGCAGTAACACCCAATACATTCTGTTCAGGTAAATATAATTTCAAAAAAGGTGTTTGGTCAGTTGACGTAATAACTCTTCTATAAACATTTGTTACACCATTCACGACAGGTTCTCTTTTTGTAATAGTATATGAAATTAATCTATTATTACTATCAAAGTTTGGTATTTTCAAACGATTGGGGGTACCGTCTAATGTAAATGGACTCGAAAAATCAATATCATTTATTGTTTCAAATGTTTGTCCTCCTCCTGAAATTTGTGCACCAGCTTTTAAAACACCTTCATATCTCATATCATCTTTATCTCCATTAACGGGTACACTTATTGAAAAATCAATTAATGTTACAGAAGGTCTTGTGTTAGGAATTTTTAAACCATATGTTTTTGCAATGAAAAATAAAGATTGTCTTTGTTGAGCATAATCCAACATTGTTTCTTGCCAAACTCTATCAATATGAAAATGTAGGTTATCTGAAATGGCAGCATTTAAATCTAACAATACGGAATATACTGAAGCATCATTAAAATTCTGAATTAAATTTGGATAGTAATTTTTTGTGAAATTTACTAACTCTTGTCTCAAACCCGCAAAATCTCTAACCGCGTATGATATTTGTTTACCCATATTATATGTTTAAAATTATAAAATCTGAGGACGAAAATGCCCCATTATTTACTGTATAATTTATTTTTACTGTTGCTGTGTAAGGTGCATCTGAAATATTACCTGCTCTGAATAATCTACTATCTTCATTAGATCCTGCAGTTTGTATATTATAAGTTGGATCATCTATTGCATCTTGTATGTCTATTGATTGAATATCTAAATTTGGTAAATATTTTTTAACCGCATTTCTTATATCTTCTTCTATTTGATCATATGTTACTGAATCATTTGGTTCGAATATATAACTATAAATTCTTGTTCCAAAATCAGGTAAAAAATATCTACTACCTTTTTCAGTTAAAATCAAATGGATAAGATTGGATCTAACTTCAATTTCCGAAGCAGTAGTCATTTGAAGATATTGACCCGTTGTACTATCTTGGAAAGGAAAGTTTATCCCGTATGTTGTTGTTAAATCTACAGCCATATTCATAAATATAATGAATATGAAAATGGTTATGTACCTTTTTATATATAAAAAAAGGTTAGAATTAATTTCTAACCTTTTGAATACAATATATTATTTTTTAGTTATTAATACCCTCGTTAATCACTTTAATATAAGTTGATTTAGGAGAAAGACCCGAAAGTCTTTGTATTTCTTTACCATCTTTTAATAATACCACCGTAGGTACTGTTCTAACTCCAAAATTAGTCGCTAATTCATAATCCGAATCAACATCGTGCTCACTGAATAATACATTAGGAAATTGAGATTTTACATCATTTATTATAGGGGCCAAAGCTTTACAAGGGCCACACCAACTTGCTGAAAATTTTTTTACTTCTAACATAATTTTATTTTTTATAAATACTTATTTTTACAATTATCAAAATGATATATTACCATGTTTCTATGTTTTTTTGCGGTTTTCCCACAATAGGGACATGTTACCATAGGTCTATTTTGATTTGTTAATTTCATTTTATTTTTTCTTTCTTCGGTATGTTTAATACCTTTTAATTTTTTACTAATTTTTTCTTTTACATCATTAGGTCTTTGTGTTCCGTATATCCAATGATTAGTTCCTAATTTTTTTTCTGATTGTAATTTTCTTGTTTCTTCAGAATATGTTACCTTATTATTTTTTCTATATAATTTTAAAGAATTAGATACTTTTTTATAATGTTCAATTAACTCATCTTCGGTATAATTTACTAATGTATAACCGCCTCTAGCCGCATTTTTAATATTGTATGAATTTTCGTCTTTTGCTAAATTATATATTTTTAAAAATCTATCTTCAAATAAAAAAAGTTCGTTATTACTTTTAAATTCTTTCAAATCATATCTAATGAATGATTCCTTACCATATTTTAAAATTGCATCAGATAAAACTAATCCAGAACCTAAATAACCATCTCCATTATATCCATAATGACTTCCATAATAATATTTACCATTTTTTAAATTTACAGTTTTGTAAAAAATATATTTTCTCATAATAATAAATATACCTAAATGGATAAATTAAACCATTTAGGTATAACAATTATTTATCCTTCACAACTTAAACAATTTATATCGGTTGCCTTTGCAGCAATATCACCACGAAGAACACTTTCAGTTCTCATATAATAAAGTGTTTTAACACCTTGTTTCCACGCTTCTAAATGTACTGCATTAATAAATTTCGGTTCTGCAACCGCAGGAAACGCCAAGTTTAACGATACCGCTTGATCAATATATTGTTGTCTGATACCCGCTTGTCTAACTAAATCTAATTGGTTAATTTCCTTAAATGTTTTAAAAACATCTTTAATTGGAATAATTTTGAATTTGTTTTCCTCTAAAACTTCTTTCACTTCCACTATTTTAGAATCAATAAAACACCATTCATCTAAAAAATCTAAACCTAAAATAGAACCACCATCTGCCAAAATCTGATCCCAAACTTCTTTAGTATTTTTACCAATCTTACGTAATACTCTTTCTAATTCAGGATTTTTACGAATGAAAGTTCCTTTAGATGTTTGTTCTGTAAATACGTTTGCTGCCCATGGTTCAATACCACTACTTACATTACCACTTAATTTGGAATTCGATACTGTTGGGGCAACCGCTCTCAAATGTGTGTTTCTCATACCAAAATCTTTACACCATAATGGTTCTCCAAATTCTTTTGCCATATCTCTGCTAGCTCTTTCAGATTCAATTTTGATTTGAGAAAAGATTTTACGAGTTTCAAATTGAGCCGGTAATCCTTCAAATGGGATACCTTTTTGTTGCAAATAAGTATGCCAACCTAATACACCTAATCCCAATGCCCTACCTCTTTCAGCAGAACGTACCGCATTTTCGAAACCTCTCATATTTTTAGCTCTTTGAATAAATTCCTCTAATACACCATCTAAAAACATTGTTGATGTATACACTAAGTCAGTATCTTTCCATTCATCGTACTTAGCCAAATTCAACGAACTTAAACAACAAACAAAAGAATGTTGTTCATCTGTATGTAAGACAATTTCAGAACATATATTTGTCATATGTACTTTTAAACCGTTCTTCTTATACATATCAGGATTTTGTTTATTAACATTACCTTTGAACATAATATATGGTTCACCTGTTGCCTTTCTTTTTTGTAATAGTTTACCCCATTTTCTACGTGCTTCAGAATCACCTTCATCTAATTTTTTCATAAATTTATCACTAACTACAACACATTGATGTAGGTTTAATGATTGACGATTTACATCACCTTTTGGTTCTCTTACTTCTAAGAAATCTTCAAAATCTTTATGTTCAATTTTTATGTTGACTGATGCCGCTCCTCTACGAACTGATCCTTGATTTGTTGCAATAATAGTGGAATCATAGATTTTAATAAATGGTACCACTCCATCGGATGTACCGTTGCCCGTGATTTTAGCACCTGCAGGACGTATCATGTTGATACCAATACCAACTCCACCGCCGTGTTTTGCAAGTAACATTAATTCCAAATTCTTGTTTCCGATTTCAAAGATACTATCTCCTACATCGATACCAAAACAACTAATTGGTAAGCCTCTATCAGTTCCTGTATTTGATAATACAGGGGTTGCCAAACATAACCATCCCTTCCAAATATAATCGAAGAATTTAGTTGCTAATTGTGGTTTTCCTAATCTTTTTGCAACCGCAGTTGCTACTCTCCAATATGCATCTTTTGGTTTTTCACCTGCTTGTAAATAACCTTTTGAGATTGTCTTTACATAAATCTCTGTGTTTGCCCATTCAGGGTAGTCGACACCAATTTCCCAACCGAGTTCTTCTCCGTAGTATTTCATAATCTATTTAATTTTTATTTAATAATTTTCCAATTTCCAAAATTTTTACTTTTACATCTTTTAGTAACCGCGGGTTCACTTATACCAAAATATTTAGCACATTCTCTTCTAGTTTCATAGATAAAACCATCAACTTCAATTTTAACCGCAACTGGACTATTTGAACCCAATTTACTTTTTCTAATTTTTTCTTTTGTTTCATCACTCCAAACACGATTTGATGCTGCTAATGATTTTGCTTTTCTATACTCCAAACTATTGAATACAGAATTAGGGTCTTTCCATATTTTTTTTAATGTTTCACTAACTTTTTTACTATCTCCAAATTTTTTACCAGTATGCATTTTTTTTAATTTTTCAATTGTTTCAATCGTATGTGTTTTTCCAAGTCTTTTTGATGATAACAATTTACTATACGCTTCTTTTTGTTCAGATGAGTAATGTTTAGTTGTCCAACCACCAGTACCGCCTTCAGCTAAATTATACGAATTATCTGAATAATATTCTATCCAATATTTTTCTCTTTCATTCAATTCATCAATTGTAAGTAATTCTTCTAACACTTCAATTTTAAAATTACCTTTTCCATATTTTTTTATTGCCTTCTCTAATAAAATACCGGAACCATAATAGTTTTTATTAAATAATTTTTCACTTTTTCCTATATAAACTTTTTCGTTTATACAATTTGTAGTTTTATAAATATACATAGTATAATTGTTTACTATAAATATAGGTTAAGTAAAAAAACCATTAGATAATAGAACCATTTTTTAAAATATATCATCCCAATTTTCACCCTCACCTGGTTTTGAATAATCGGTAGGTCTCATTGCAAAGAAATCAGTCCATGTAACCCCTCCAGTTAGATTATAAAACCAATCTAATTCAGAAGCTTTTTCTTCATTAAATTCAAAATAGTTATCACTTCCTTTTATTGGGTTATATCCTAATTCCGCCAATTTTTCATTAACTCTTTTAGTAATAAATTCTTTTAAATCATTCTTTTTAAGATTCTCTAAATCACCCATCTCAAAAATCTTATCAATAAATTTATGTTCTAAATCTCTTATAATTTCAGCAGCTTCATAAATTGCTGGTTTAGCTTCATCTAATAATTCAGGAAACTCCTCACACATATGTCTGAATAATTGACAACCCATCTTTGAATGTAAAGATTCATCTCTAACACTCCATTTCATTTGTTGTCCAATTCCTTTCAATAAATTTCTCATTTGGAAAGAATATAATACAGCGAATGAAGAATATAGTGCCACACCTTCTGCAAATGCCGAAAATATTGCTAAACTTTTACCAACTTCTTTTCTTGCCTGTGAATTTGTGTCCAAATCCTGTGGTGTCCAATCTGCGGTCGTGTTTGTTAACAATTCAAATCTTTCCTTCATAACCTCATCATGCATAAATCCTGCAAAATCATCTAATCCTAATGTTTCATTAAGATATGAATATGCTACTGAATGAATTGTTTCTTGTGAACCAAATGCCATCGCCATTTGTCTTATTTCATGTTTTGGAAACCATTTAGTGACCATACTAGTCCAATAATCTGATACTGCACATTCTGTTTGAGCAAACCCTAAAAGAATATTTCCAACTAAGTGTTTTTCTGATATATTCAAATTTTCGTTCCAATCTTTAACATCCCCCTGCATTGGTATTTCTGTATGTAACCAAAACGCTTGCATTTGTTTCAACCACCCTTCATTATAATAATCAGGATATTCAAATGGTTTAAAAGGTATTCTTTCTGTAAATAATTTACTCATTTTTTTTGTTTTAATTTTAGTTTGCTCCTTCTCTTACTCTTCTTGTTCTTTGTAAAGCCTCAGCTGCTCTTGCTACATTATTTTGTGTTCTTTGTTCTTCGTGCCCTAATAGTGTATTTTGTGAATCGGTATCAATTAATAAGAATTCGTTATTAAACTTACAATTTGCCCAAACAATACCATCTCTACCTATTCTTGATTTAATCAAAGTTAAAGTTGCTAAGTTATGTTCTTTTTGTACTAAATTTTTTGCAATGGATAATATTACGTGTGCAATTTGTGCTTTTTTAATTGAACCACCCATTTGGTCACTTGTTACAATTTCAGAAGAAATTGAATCACGATTACCTTGTGTTGCTGTCCACAAAGCAATATCAAATTCGCCAGTCATAACCTCTAAAGATCGCATAATTGAACCTTCACCTTTCCATTCTTCATCAAACCCATTTTTTTCTGGTGCAATACAATCAACATAATCAATAAGCAATAAATCAATTTTATAACCTTCGTTAGTTAATTTTCTTAACTTATTTTTGATTTCAGACACTGTTACATCACCGCTTGGTAATTTAATCAATTTTAAGAAACCTTTATTATCCTTTTGCATTTCGTTTACCTTAGCAATAACTTCCTCTTTGTGTTCAGGTTGTTGATCAGGTGCGATTTCTGACCAAATAGTATAATGTTTTCTCTTAATGTCATTCGGATTATCTTCAAAGAAAATTTGTACTACACCTAAACCGTGATTATAGGCTGTATTTGCAAATTTAGTCATTAAAGTTGTTTTTCCTGTACCAGTTGGGGCCAAAACAACACCTAATTGTCCACGTCCTAAACCACCGTTTAACATGTTATCTAAACCTACAACACCTGTTGGTATTGGATTTCTTACATCTTTTTCTAAAGCCTCTTCAATATTGTGGAAAACATCTGTAACATCATCATTCATTACCCCTACTTGTAATGCCTTTTGAATGATTTCTTCAATTTTATTGTAAGATTCAAAAGCACCATTTTCAATAATGGAATGAACGTTTTTTAACTCTTTCTTCAAATGTTGTTGTCTACAAAAATTCAAAGCGGTTTCTTTAGGAAAATCAGATTGTTGTTCGTTATTCTTAATCTCATTCAAAGTATCTAAATGAGTTTTAGCCATTACTGAATTTTCATTTTCAGCTTTGATTTTTTGTTCTAACGAGGTATAATCGGGGATTTTTTTATATGTTTCATTTAGTTCTTTAATATTTTCCATAATAAATCTGAAAGACATATTATCAAAATATTTGCTATCTAAAACATCAATTATTGTTTCGCCGTACTTTTTATCTTCAATAATTGCTTTAATCAACGATTGTTGAAATGAAAAACCTAATTTTCCAAAATTCTTTTCTTCCATAGTTTTTTTTATTATAATTCGTATCCTAAATAGGAGGTTTCCAAATCCTCAGATGATAAAATGTCAGTTAAATCTACCAATATTCTCTTAAGTTTTGGACGAATATCTACCGTATATCTAACCTTCGGATGGTAGTAATATGCGGGGAATATTCTTTGAATAAATACATCATCGTCTAGCTTAATTTCCAATAAAAAATGTTCTTTTTCACCGGTGTTTGATTCTTCCACATTGTCTGAATTTAGGAAAAAATTTAGATTTTCGCATAGAAAATCGGAACTTTTTATTTTCAAATCATGTGAAATATCTTCACAAATATTTTGAACATAATAATGTAAATCCATCGAACATCTTGCTTGTTCGTTATGTTCCCTAACGTTGAAAAATCTTTGACAAATAATATGTCCTTCTAATGACAACAGAAACTCAAACTTTATAAACTCTTGGTTACTCATAATCTTTAATTTTTATAATTTTTTTATTTTTTTCTTTTCTTGTTAAACGAAGGAAAGGGTTTAAAAAATTTATCCACGCGTCATCTGATTTTGGTAAAACGCTGAATAATCCATCCTCCACCATCATTTTCATAGTATTTTTGTATGAACGACCTTCTGGATCCAATGGCTCGTTAACTAAAAGAAGTATATTTTCTTTCGCCTCGTCAGTTAGAAATGGATTGTCTAAATTCACGATTTGATTGTTAATATCGAAAAATTCATTACCAAACACACCATATTTGGTTACACCTGTTAATAAATTAGCTAATAATTTATTGTATTTGTCTTGTTCAAAAAGCAAATTACCTTTTTCTTGGATTTCCGCAACCGAAAGTTTTTGTGTTTTGATTTCAGGAAATAGAGAAATAAGTCTTTTAACTCCCATACCCTTAATTCCTGCAATAGAATCTGAATTATCACCACATAACATTTTGATAATTCTAACATTTTCAATTAGAACTTCTTCGTGTTCATAAACAATCATTTCGTTTTGTTTATAAAGTTTTCTGTGGGATGGATTGTAAATTTGGGTATTGTCTGAAACTAACTGTGTTAAATCACCGTCTGAAGAATAAATTATCTTTTTCTCATTGGGTGAGTTTTGTGTATAATAAGCAATGCAATCATCTGTTTCGCAAAATGGATATTCTCCTTGTCTTACGTAAATTTCTTCAAGATATTGCTTTACTCTTTGTCTTTGGTATCTATATGAGTTTAATTCTTCTTCACTTCTAACCCTTTCACGCCTATTTTCCTTGTAGTGGACATATAACTTCTTTCTAGTTTGTGAACTTTCTTCACCATCCCAAAATACTACTATTTTATCTAATTGATATGCATCAAACGATCTCCTAAGAGTATTAATAAAATGATAGATTCCTCCAAAATGTGTGCCTTTATAAAAGTAATTTTTTGCACCATAAAAACCAATCGTAAGTAAATTATCTCCATCTACAAGTAAAACTGACATTAAAAATCATTATTGATTATTGTTCTTCTTCTGTTACAACTTCTAAATCGGCTGCGTCTGCAACATTAACGCCTAACATTTTACTAATATAATCACCACAATCCTTTTTGTAAAGCTCAATTGATCTTTTTTCTTCAGTATCATCCTTGCCTGACATAAAACCGTGTGATGTTACCAAGATACGTCCATCTTCATATCCTAAACCATTTACGTGGTTTTTCATAATTGAGATTTTAGTTCTTGTTGCAATTTTTACTTTTCTCTTATCTTTTGTAATAGAAATTTTAGTAGTTCCTGCGCCTTTCTGATTACCAAATAAGAACACTAAAGTTGAATTTAACCATATTGCTTCTCCACCTTTTGCTTTGATTTTTGGTTGTCCAAATGGATTATCAGGTAATTCTACCCAAGGTTGGTTGACAATGATTAAAGTATTAGTATACTTTTTATCATCTCTCCTTGAACCTGATATACGTTGATTGATACCCATACCAATTTTGTCAGCTAAAACTGATGCATTGTGTTGTTTACCACCTTTACCATCGTAAGTCATTTTACAAGGAACTGAACCTACTGAATCCCACATAAACAATAAATCGTGAGGTAAATCACCTTTATCTTGTGCATCTAATAATTCATTAATATAATCCGTAATTTGTTCAATGTATTCAAAATCACTATTGAAAAGATAGTCTCCACTTTTATCGAATCCCATCAATTCAGCGTGTTCCCAACTCCATTTTTGTTCAGTAATTAAGAAAACAGGAATGATTCCTTTCTTCTGAGCATCAACAGCTGCTTTTACAAGTGCGGTTGTTTTACCTGTATCCGAGTGACCTAAATACATATTGATATGACCAATTGCGGGTCCAGGTATTCCTGTTGCATCTAAAAAAGCATCACCTAAATCTAAGAATCTATCTGGTTTGTAGGTAGCTTCTTTAGAGAATTTTGCCTTTATTGATTCGAAACTATTTTTCTTTATTCCTGCCATAATTTTGTTTTTTTAAAAAATGGGGTTTCTGACGTTATCTCCACCCCTCCATTGATAATAAGACCCTCCATTGATAATTAGAATGGTAAATCTTCATCTACCTCAGCATCTTCTTGTGGGTCAACCACAGGTGTTGCTTTTACAGGTGCTGCAATCATTTCATCATTTGATGAACTTGATACATATTTACCTGAAGCAGTGTCCCATTTTGGAACATCACCTTTAGCAACCATTTCAAGGTAATCTTCAGATTTTTTAGAATAAACATCTGACCAAGTTAATTCATCAGCAATCCAAGATTGTGCAACGCTATCATCCGCGTTTAAAGGAGAAGCATCATCAGGAATTACAGAATTCACTGCAGTGTAATCTTTACCGTTTCCTGATTTGGTTAAATTCAAAGTGATAATTAAATCTCTTCCCTTTTGAGGGTCAGTAATATCACCTTTGTTTCTCCAAATTGGAACGATTTTATCTAAAATACCTTCTTGTTTTGTATTGTGTTTAAATCTCCAAAATTTTGGTCCATCTTGTTCATTATCACGATCGATAACTTTAACAATGTAGAATTTACGAGAACGATAAGTTCTTGCTAATTCTTTATCAGATTCAACACCTGTCATCATTAAACCCTCATAAACATCATTTAATGGAGAGCGTTTTCCGTCTTGAGCTGGGTCATAAAGTTTCATCCATTGGCCATCCACTTGAATTTCGTGGAATTTTACTTCTACAAATGGTGAAGAACCATCTTTTGTAGGTAAAATACGAATACGTTTTTCAGCTGTTTTAACCCCTTTAGGTAAAACAGTAGTGAAATACTTTTTCATTCTGTCCTCTTGTGAAATTTTGTTTTGGTTACCGCTTGCGGTGTTTTTGTTTTTTTCGTACTGCGCTAGTACTGCATCAAAAGTGCTCATGTTTTTTAAATTTTAAGTTTTTAAATCTTATATGTAAAATATAAATAAAAAAACCCGAATTAAAAAATCCGGGTTCAATTATTTTTAAAAATTCTTAAAATTTACTGTAAAGTCAATAAATAACTAATTTGATTCATTGTTCCTAATATCTCATCGCGAATGTTCATTAAATCAGTATCTATTTCTTCAAATTCTTGTGTAAATTGAATTAAAGCTTTCTTTACATTCATCATCATTGATTTAACATCAATTTCTGATAAATTATCAAGATGAATAGTTTTATCGTTTTCTTCTAAAACAAATCTACCATACTTACCCATTGCTGTTTCAACAAAGGTATCAATTAAGTCACCTAATTCTTCGTATAATTGGTCAAAAGCTTTATGTCTTGCATAACCTCTTGTTTGCCAATGGTTTATTTTAACTTGTAATTGAGTTTCTAAAAGAAACTTAACTTTAGAACTTATATTCATCTTCTTGCTCTTCAGGATTAAATGTTTGTTTTATTTGGTCATTTGAATAGTTAGCAACGTCATCTTTTGTTAAAACATATTCATTTTTACCTGATTTTCTCATTTCATCTTGTTTATGAGCAAAAAATTGATTTGGTTTTTCGTTGAATGGATATGAATCTAAAGAACGCATTTCTAATTTTTCAACAGGTGTTTCAGGTTTCATTTGTTCAATCTTAGCACCTAATGAATCTATTTTATGCATTAAAGCATCCATTTCACTAAGTTTTGTTTCTAAGTCTCCTAATTTACTGAAAACATCGTCCATTTTCTGAATGGCTCCGCTATAGTCATTTTTATTATTTTCAACGTCCTGTTTGATACTTTTAGTCATATTAACTAAATCAGTAATATCGATTTCTTCAGTATCTTCTTCAGCAGGTGGTGGAGGTGTTGCTCCTGCAGCGTCAGCAGGTGGAGGAGGTGTTGCTGCAGCTGCATCAGGTGCAGGTGCTCCTGCCGCGTCTGATGCAGGTGGAACAGCTGTAGGAACCTCAGCAGGAGGAGCAGCTTGTTCCATTAATATTTTATTGTTACCATAATTGTAATTGTTTATGGCTTTATAACGATTTAATTCTTCGTGTAATTTTTTCTCTAACATAGTATTAATCTTGTAATAATTGTCTACCGTCGTTTGTAACGTATTTTTTATTTATTCTTTCTACAATTCCGTCTTTTTCTCTGATTGTATAACATTCTCCTGTTACTAAATCACATTCTTCTCTTTCCATACCATCATTAGATACATTTTGAATCTTTTTTGGATTTAAAAATTGATCCATGGTATTTTTTAATTTATTATTATCCATAAAGGTTTTTTATATAAATATCAAGAAAATTGTAATAATTTGATTATTAGTAACCATTTAATGTTGATGGAGATGCTAAATTCTCAATACCGTTAATAATATCATTATTATCAACATCGAAATAAACAATATCACCATCTGATAAACCTAAATCACTCATTAATTTAGATGACATACTAATTCCATAACCAGTTGGAACAAATGTATCTATAGGTCCTTCTATTTGATTAATTACTTTAACATTGTTTACTGTTGTAAAACTGAACGTTGTTGTCAGAGGTACTTTTTTATTATTAGCAGGATTAAAAAAGGTACATTTAATTCCACCTTGTGGTTGGTTATTTCTATTTGGGTAATATATTTCATTTCTAATTTGTCCTTTCCCATTTGATGCAAAAAATTCATAATTTAAAGTGAAAAAACTTTTAGTTGTTGTTAAACCAGAAACGGAATTCCAATCTACTATACCGAACGAGTTGTTAGGTAATGAATTTAACATCATCATATTTCTCGTACCATAATCGGCTTCAACCATCCTTTTTACATTTGCTCTTAACCATGTTGTCCCATTATAATTTACAAGTTGTACAAATTTACCGTCAGTTCCTTGTCCCCATCCATTAAATGGTACCCCATAAGCAGTTCTACCTGCATAAGATGTAATTAATGTATTTGGGGTTTCCCATTTTTGTAAAATACCTGGTTCTGTAACCACAAACCCAATATTAGAATCGTGAACTATTATATCGGTTACAGGATTTATTGTACTTTCTAATTGGACTAATTTAATTGCGTTGGCCGTTAACCTGTCGAATAAAGTCTTATATGATGACGCAAATGAATCTTTAGGATCAGGGAATCCTCCGATTGGGACTCTTGCACCTTTAAATGTCGTTACTACTTGGTTATTTCTAATACTATGATTTACTTCTGTTATCCAATATGAACCTCTAAACATAGGTACATTTTTCAGATAAAAAAACATTGTAGGTTGAATCATTACATTTCCTAACATAGTAACTTCACAACTATAAGCTGCGGTTTTATAATAATCGAATAGACTTACATCCATACTTGCAGCGTTAGCACCTGTTTCAGAACTTGCTAAAGCTTCTAAAACATATACTGATGCGGCGGTATTTCTAATTGAAGTTTGATCCAATTGAATTGATTTAAAAATACCTTGATTTTGATCACCAAAACTAACTTCAAATGAAACTGCTTTATTTGACTTAGTTAAATCACCAAGACTAACAACATTTGCCGTTGTTAATAAAAGTGGATTATTGTTTACCATTGAACAATTGAAACTATCGTCATTAAAAGTATTATTCGAACTTCCATTATCTAAATGTTTGGAGTTGTCTCCAACAAATTGAATAACAATTTTTGGTGACGCATCTTGATAATCAACCTCCAAAAATGTTCCAAACAAGTCTCCTGCTGTTTTACTTGATGCAGTTGTTCTTGTTTTATTATTATAATTAGTTCCATAGAAGTTGATATAGGCTGGTAAAGGTCTCATATCTAAACCTGAATTTTCAATTAATAATGAAATTGCTTCATATAAATTTATATCTTTATTTCTTTCATCAATAATTGGAATTAATTTTTGAATATCTAAAAAATATTCATCACCAATATCTTTATTTCTTCTATCTAAAAATAAAAATTCTTCAATCAACGATCGTTGTCCGATTGAATTTCCTGCAACCCATTTATCATTAAAAGATTTAAAATGATTGTATAAATCTATTTTTATTGGTGTATTATTATATCCTCCAGAAATATTTGTAGAGTCTTGTTGATTATCACTTGGTGGTAATGTTAATCCGGCAAAATTTTTGGATAAGGTTGTAATAAATTGTATAAATCTATTATTGAAACCATCAGGTGTTAAATTTGGATTATTAGGACTTTTACTTTGAATTATGTAATTTTTTACATAATCAGGAAAAGTCATTCCTTGAAAATTTGGATTATTTAAAAATCCCGCAAAAATTAGAATTAAAGGTCTAAACAATAGTATGTTAGTTTCATTTAATTCAATATTATTCAATATGAAAAAATCTCTATAACTATTATCAATATCTTGACCTAAATATAAATCAATTAAATTCAAATTTGTTTGTGTTTCTTGTGAGAGATCAAATGGATTCCAACTTAAAGTATTTGTTGATGAGGTTTGTGCAAATCCATTTAGTACGTGAGCGTCTAATTCTTTTGGATTTGCCATTGTTAATTTTACTAAATTATGATCATCCAAAATTACTGTTGTAATTTTTTCTAAATTTTGAATTTGTGCGTCTTTCAAAGAATTAACAAATGTAATACCATTTGAAGATTTTGTTAATCCTGTTACTGAGAACATATCTCTCAATAAATTTTGAAAATGTACATATTTTGTATTATAAAATTTAGGATTTGGTGTTTCAATATTTGTTGTTGCACCGATATCTGAAGCAAAATCTAAAAACATTGTTTCGAACTCAGATAAAATGTTCGGTGAAAATGTACCCATTAAATCGATTATTTTCAAATAATTTTTTGAAAGTGAGTATCCATCAATTAATGAATAATTATAATCGTATGGTGATGGAAATGTTTGTCCACTTAATGTATCATTTATATAACTACTATCTAAATCGCTCCATATAACTCTGAAATAATCTTCATTGTTCTTTAAAAATTGATCTTTATTTAGTGTATTATTTAAGGCACAACTTGGTAATAACGTATATCTCAAATCTGTTGAGTCGTATTTTGAGTTATCTACATATTGTGTAAAATAATTTAAATTATTACCATTTTGTTGTACTACTTCAATAATACCACCAGCGGAAACATTTGCCTCAAAGGATGAACTACCTTCTGAAACATTATAATGATCATATCCATTTATGATTTGATGAAATATAGCATCATAAAACGGATGAATACCCATGTTATTTTCATATGAATATGAAATGTCATAAGTGTTTCCTCCATAATCTATACTGAAAGTATCATTTGTATTATTGTCAAAAAATTCACTTATATTGACTGGTTGTGTTTGAAAATTATTGTTTAAACTTCCTTGAAGTATATCAACTCCATTTAATAAATAATTTTTATATCTATGATAAATTGAACCCCATTTAAGTATCAAATGATACGGAATAAAATGTGTTGCTCCAATTTCCTTAAAAATAGAAGAATAAAAAATATTATCTTTTGAATTAAATAAATCATTAAAAGGTAATGAGTTTAATAATAAATAAGCAGATCCTTTATATTTCCCATAAACACCTTCACTATTGAAATCAGTAAAAAGTTGGTTATGAAAATATGGTGTGTTTACTATATTAATTTTAGTTGAACCAATTGTTAAATCGTTTACAAAAAGATTAGTAGTATAAACTGAATTAACGTAAAAATTATTTTTCTTAGGTGAACAAATAAATCCATTTATAGTATCGATATTAAATAACCCTTTGATATTAAGATTATATTTTTCTACATATTGTTTATAAAGGGATGAACTAAAAGGATAAATGTCATTTCTATATGGTTCGTTTTGATAACTATTTAGAAATTGACTTGTTTTGGTATATGATGAATCATTGTTATTAGTATCTGTTATATTAATGTACTGTTCCGTTTTAAACGGATTGTTCATAACATTAATCAAATATGGTGTTGTTGGTAATTGATCATTATAATATGACATTCCTTGAAATGGTGATAATTGTGATAACATATTTTGAATTACAGTAAACAACTGAACATTTCCTGTTGGCATAGGTACTGTAATTGTTTTTAGTAAACTTATAAGTTCACTATTATCATTATAACCATTATTAATGATATTTTTAATATTATTATCAAATTCAACTTGAGCCAATTCATTTATTGTTTCCGAATTGAACGAATCGAATAATGAAAAGAAATAACATCTTTCCCATATTTCATATATAAATGAGGATGGTGTTTGATTATAATAAGGAATATTATAAAACAAATTAGATGATGTAGAAACACTTCGTACATTTTTAGTGGGTAAATTATTTGGAAATATAAAATTTACATTACTAGCTGTTGCCTCTTTTGTTCCATTTGGATCTACTGACAATGTAACTATTTTATAATAATTTTCCAAAAATTGTACTTCAGGCCATATACTTGCTTTATCTGACTGTAATTTACTTATTAATTCAGCTTCACCTGGATAAGCTATAACTTGTTGTTTTCCTTTATCTGTTCTTTTTCTAATTTCAGGCCAAGGATAAATGTTGTTATTATTTTTAGTCTCGATTGAAAACTGATTCACCATGTTTTTTCGATTTGGACCAGCATCGAATGCTTTCTGATGTGTTTCTTTTAAAAGTCTTATATAAACATCTGCATTAGCACAAATTACCGCAAAAATATTTCTAATTGTTGGTTCAAATCCAATACCTAACTTAGGATCTTTTAATACTGTATTGATTCGTTTTTCTAAAAAATTATCTATATTTTGTTTTTCTTGATTGTATTTGTTAGCAATATCATTTACCAAATTTAAGATATATGATATTGCAACACCAACTAATCCTTCTTTCGAAGAATATAAGGTTTTATCAAATGAAATTGTTTGAATGTTTACTACAGGTAAATCTTTATTTTTATTTTTTACAAAATTAATTAGGTCGTTAACATCTTGGATTTTTTTATTATTAATTAAAATGATATTTTCCAATGTGTTACTTGAGGTTCCTATTATATTCTTTAATGTTGTAGCATCTTCTCCATTACCAACCAAATAATTATAAACAATATTATTATTGGTAAAAGTTTGATTTTTTGAATATCGATTTTTCCAAGTAGTTATGTCTCTTTGATAAGTTTCCACTGCCTCACCTAATTGTTTCATTGCTTGTAAAATTTTGGGATCAATACCACTATTTTTTCCTGAAAAGATTTCTCTTTCTAAAATTTTATCAAGAATTTTAGCTGTTTCTCCTAATTCTTTCAAAGTTTTGACAGGAAAATTCGGATCTAATAATCCCATTAATTTGTACTCAGCATAAACAGATGTTAATAATTCATATCCTCTTGATAATTTATTAACTGTTACATTATATGTTTGAGATTGTGCATTATATTGTTTAGTTGAAGGTGTTTGATTGTCATAACTATACATGTAAGGGGCGTTTAAAACACCTTTCAGTGGTATATCATTCATAAATGCATATGTAGAACCTACAAAGTTTGTTGTAATTTCAAAATTACCGTTCGCTTCATTAAATTTCGAACTAAACTTTACGAGATGTAATCTATATCTAATTGCTTGACCATAATATCCTTTAACGGTCAAATAGAATATTGGCCATGGTAAATGAAAAAACGCATTATAAGGTGAATCATCTGGAGCCTCAAATAATGTTTTTCCTCTAACATCTATAAAATTGATATTAACTTGAGGAACAAAGTTAGCTCCTTTAATTAAAATACTAATTGAAGAGATTCCTAATGATTGACCAGATGTATCTGGTTTAGAAAAATTTCCTGATATATTTCCACTAACGCTGTTTAATGTAGTTTCACCATATGAATTAGTCCATGTTGTATCGTAATCACGACCATCTTGATTTTTTAGAAAATTAAGAGTTCCTTTAGCAATTGAGGTATATGTTATTTTATCATTATTAGCAGCTAATATTGTTCTTGGTATTATATCAGCCTCTAAATTAACATATGTAACTAATTTTTCTTGTTCAATTCCTCTTGGTACTATTTTTCCTGTACTGTCAATGACACTATTCGGATCAATATAAATTAAATTGTTTTGATCTATTTTTACTAATATATTTTCATTACCAGATAAATTATTGTTGGCCATAATATAAGTTATACGTGTCTACCGCTGTTTTATAATCCTGTAAAGTTGTTGTTAACGGAAAAGGAATCCTAAGAATATAATTATCAGGTATTAGAAAATCAAGTCCACCCGCTGATGGGTTCGCTTGCATGATTAACCAACCAAATAATGGTGAATCATAATATTGTTGTGATAATTTATCTAACCTATCTTTTCCTTTTTTGTATTGTACATATTGATCGGTTGATTTAATTGGTAGTTCAATTCCCGGTACTATATTGAAATTACCTGAATCATTAACAAAATATTGATATCTATTTAAATAACTTCTACTCATGAATTTGGATTTCTATAGTAATTTAAAGAATTATTTATTGGGGGAACATTATTAGAATTTAAATTCTGTAAATTTTTTAACATCGTTTGATCTGTTATATTATCAATACTACTGATATCAAATTCAACTGATGAAACAGTCGGTGATGTTAATGTTCCGTTAGTTTTGAAAGTAATTTCTGCTGGTTTATAAATAAATTTATTTAACGATTTAGTCATTTTATTCACAGTATTATTGTCATTTAATAATGAATTAGATGAGAACAAACCTAATATTTTATCCGTCTGCCCATTTAGGAATACTGCCAATATATCACTTAATTGATTATTTGTAAATGTATATGAACCATTAAAATTAATGTCATTATTGAAATGTGTATATAAATATTCGTTAGTATTTGATTTAATATAGTCAATACAAGTACTATAATTAGAATAGAAATCAGAAGAAACAAATCCATCCAAAGTTGCCATTATTCCAACAGTATCTGATGTCAATTGACCATCCAATCCATATTGGACAATAAAATTCATTTTATCTAAACAACTTATTAAATTATTTCTTGTTGATTCGAATGTACTAATTGTTTTATCTTGATTTAAATTTTCAATAACAGTACCTACGTAATTTAATAACCAAGGAAATAGAATTTGATTAACTATTTGTTGTTTACTATCTGTAAGGAAATTAAAACCAAAAATTGTACAAAGATCCGAATATGATAACCCATTTAATGCTGATAATAAATTATCACCAAAAACAGTAATATTTGATGTTGAATCAGATGGTGGTGTAAATAAACCAAATAACGTTATTACATCTTGTGGTGTTGGTGATGTTTGATTAAAAATATTGTATTGATTAATTGTTCTATAATTGTTTGACAATAACATATCAACAACATAAGACCCATAATTAGTTAAAATTCCATTATAAGTTGATTCAAATTTTGTAAAATATGATGTAGTTTGTGTAAACACATCAGTAATTAATTTTATATATTCTAATTGACCATCAGTACCATCTGAAGATGAATTTTGTAAATCTCCAATGTATTTTTGGGAACTCAATTTATTACCATTACTATTATTATTAGAACTGGCTGTTTTTGGTGAGGGTTTTTGTAAGTCATCTAAGAAAGATTTTGTGAATGCTTCAACAGTTTGTCCACCAATAGTTGTATTGGTATCTGTTGATCTTTCATCATACATTTCAGTATTTGCATAAAAATTAGATGATAAAGCATTTTGTAATGTATTAACAGGAGTTTCTAATCCTTGACCTCCAATGAAGGCAATCTGTAAAGTTACATTTGCAATCATTGGTTGTACTCCGATTCCATCAGGATTTAAATCCCATGTTGAATCTTCATAAGTTATATTCAAATCTGTAATTACAATTTTAGAATGATAAAAATCACCAATTCTTAATACACATATTGGTGGTGGTCCGAAAGTTGTATTTCTAGCACCAATATCACTTGGTTCTGACGTTCCCTTAATTGGTATAGTGTCTCCAGGTCTTAAACATTGTTGTAAGAACGTTAAACGACTATTTAATCCCTCGGGAGTCATTGAATGAAAACCTGGATGGAAATATTTTAATTTTTCTCTTAAAGATTTAAATGCTATTGGATTTGTATCTTCTAATTGTTTGAAATAATACGATTCCTGTAATGTTTTAGCAATAATTTTTTTAATTGTATCAATTGAAGGTTTGGATGATGTTGGATTAGTTGTTACTTTTCCGTTTTGTACAATTGCAGTTTTGGTTAATGGTGTTGTTGCAGTGTTACTAGTGGTCGTTGTTGAAGGAGGTGGTTGTGGTGTATATGTTGAAGATATACTTGATTTTCTACACCCATATGCAATAGGTGAAAATATTTGTAAATTTTGATTATGAAAATTTGTTTTCTCTGCACAAACTCCTGTAGCCGTTCCATTATTATATGTCTTAATAATTAATGTTCCATGAATTCCGTTTTGAAATTTTAAATCTGTTGAAAAATCATAAGAGACACTTGTAGTATATGACCCACTATTTGTTGGTGGGAATGATGAAATATAATTACCCCAATTGTCGGGTACATCGGTTCCTGGTTCAACTAATTGATTCAAAATATCCAAAATAATTGAATGTGATCTTCTAATTGATAAAGCTAAATTATTTGTTAAATCACCAACATAGGATGATGAAGATTGAATATTTATTACAACTTGTTGTCCATTTAAATTACCTTTATTGATATCTGTTTTCAAATTTTGGATGAAAATTACAAGATTGTTGTAACTATCAGATTCAATTATAAAATCCTTCTGTAATGAACTTGTGTTAGTTGTTATAATTGAACTCACGTTATTTTGAGCAGTCTTGATATCTGTATAACTTGATAATATTTTTAAATCTGAAAGGTCATTTCCGTCTGTTGGGGATGTTAAAATATTGTTAATACCATTCGTTAAATTATTAATTGCAATATTTTGATATGTCGTTCCTGTTATTTCATTAACAAAAATACTATAAGGGTCTATTGATTTGAACTCATTTATACCTGTACCATTATTAATTGGATAATCATTTTGAAAAAATAAATCTGAATTTGGTAAAGTTACTTCCGTTCCCGTTGGTGTTGTTGGTTGTTGTTGGGTTGCAGGTGGAATAGTTTGTGTTTTATAATTAGATATTGTTTGTGGATCAGCATTTTTGTTCAAATAACTTAATACTAAATTTATATCAGTATCATTTAAGTTAGTGTAAGTTCTTACCAATGTATAAAAATCTAAATCCTGACAACCTGCAAAGTATGCGTTTATATAATTATCAGCCTGATCGTCAGGTACATTTTTAAAATACTCTCTTGTTAATAAATTTAAAATACTTGGATGATCTACAACTACTTTAAATGAAAGTTGACCTGTTCTTGTTGTATTTTGATATGTGTAAATAGGTTCTGGTCTTCCTATAAACATATTTTTTTCCCAAGATGCAGTATTGTTTTCAGAAACTTTTAAATCATATGGTGGGAACCACATAACTCGACCACCATTTGGTCCTCGTTCATCAAATGGTAAGTCAGAAACGGTATAACCTGGTGTATTTGATGTTGCCCACGCTAAATTTTCAATAGATAACATGTATTTTTTTGCGTAAAAATCTTTTCCACCTGCAGTTCTTGAACTTATATTTGTAGAATTAGTAAATCCTTTATTACCATCTGACATTGGTGCTATGTTCAAGTTCCAAGTAGATGATAAAACACTTGAATCGTACTTTCTTATGTTAGTTCTTCTATAAGGTGTGGATGTTGGAATGTATTTCTTTTGTTTAATATCATTAGTGTTTGATGCTAACGGCATTAAATCTGAATACGAATAATAGGGTCTATCTTTTGTCCATGTTCTACAAAATTCTATACCCTTTTGTTGACCATATTGGTCGGTATATTGAACGGCAGCACCTCTTGCCATAAACACATCCCCATCTTGAAAAATTCTACTGGTTTGGTCAATAACATTAGCTACGTGAGCTCTTGCCGATCCACCCGTATTTGGTAATATATTTAATAAATCTTGTGTTTGGCCTAATATTGAATTTTCGGGGAACACAAAATTGGTTGATTCTATATTTGAAAAATCCGAAGATTGACCATTCCATTGTTGATTATCTGCACCTAGTTTATTCAATTTAGTTGAGTTGTAACTCATCCAAACTAAATTACCACCTATTCTACCATTTTCTCCGATATTGGTGTCTATTTGTAAAAGTTTTGTTTGTACAGGATCAAATAAAAGACTTAAATAATATGGACTTCTTACAGGTCTATCATTGAAGTCATTCATTGCATAATAAACATCATGTATCCTATCGTCACCAATATATGCCGTTGATGGTGGATTACCTAATCCTGCTGCACTTAATAAACCAATACCAAGTGATCCTGTAATATTTGGACCACCTGTACTTGTTAAACCCATTGCCGTAGATGAATAATCAGGGGCATATGAATTATATGATAAATTATCTAATAAATTTTGTTTTTGATTACTACCCAAATATTCAAAAAATAAATCAGATGGTCTTTGTTGTAACGATAATGGGTTTTTAGCACCCAATAATGAACCTAAAACTCCTGTGGCATCTTGAACAAAATTACCAACTGTTGTTGATGGTCCTGAACCAAATGGATTGTTTGGGTTTGTTAAGTATTGACCAGGTATTGTTGTTTCATAGGAATCCGTACCTTCAAGTACACCAAAAAAATTAACTACATTTGTTTTAGCATTTGGATCAACTGTAATCGAATTATTAACTTTAACTAATGGTTGCTTTCCTCCAATTATATTACCTACAGTATTTTGATTACTATTGAAAAGAGTACTCAAACTATTAGCGTCATTACCGGCAGATAAATTATTTTGTGCTATTCGTGAATGAACAGGTCCATTCGGGTTATTAAGTATATTTGATACCGCAAATTTATAAAGTGCAGACTCGTTGTTGGTGTTGTCTGTTTGTCCAACAATACCGACTAAAGAATGATCACTTGCTGCAAAATATGGATAGAGTTGTAAATTAGCGTTTCGTGGTAAAACTTCCAAATCTTTTTCATAATATTCACTTGGTTTGTAGATATTAATAGTTTTAGATTGTTTTAATTCAGATAATTGATCCTCAGTTACACCACCTCCACTAATATTGGGTAAATCTAATAACGATGATGCTTCATAGTTGTTACTTGTAAATGTTTGGGGTCCATTAGGTTGTTGTAACGTCCTTCCTATTAGAACCTTTCTAAAATTGTTTGTAGAATTAAAATCTAAGTAACTCGGCATTATTGTTGTTTTCTATAAATAGATTTAAATAAAGAATTTATTAAGTATTAGGGAGTATTGTTATTTTAGGTGATGTATAATCACCTTTCGCAATTCTACTTGATAAAGCGGTACTTAGTCCAGTTCTGAACTCTGAACTTTCGAAAGCATTTTTTGCATATGATGGAACATTTCCTGCAAATGCTACAGTCAATTCTATTTTACTATTATTTGTTGCATTATTCTGTAGTTCACTCTTTTGTTTTCTTGGATTATAATTTGAACCAAATGAATCTTTACCTACTTCTTTACCCTTCTCAAATATTGGTTTTGAAACACTTTGTATTTTATCAATAGAATCTTTTAGAAAAGTTTTAACTGAATTATAAGTTTTATCCCCTTCTGTTTTACCTTCAACAGTTTCAAATATACCTTTTACTGCATCTTCACCTAAATTTTTAAAAGCATCAAGGAATTTTGGACCTATGGATTTAGCAAGTTCTGTTATTCCACCGGGTGATTTTTCTGCTTCTTTTATTTTTTCAGGACTCAATTCATTATGAAGTGTTTTGGAGAAATCACTCATAATTTTTCTCATATCTTGTTGTGTATCACTTCCATAAACATTAGCACCCATATGATAAGCAATTGCATTTACATCGTCCAAAATATTTGTAATTGCGTTGTATTGAGCCCTTGCCAAATCTTCTGGTTTCATATCGGACATCTGTTTTTGAATTTTCATAAATTCGTCCATATGTCCTGCCATTTCATCTATAGATTTAAATCCTCCCTCTGCTCCTGTACCGAACATTTTTTGTGCAATATCTTTTGGAATATCAAACCCTATTTTTCCTTCCTTCATTGTGGTAAGGTTTGAAAGGAATTCTTTTTGTTCATTTGTGATACTTGGGAACATATCTAACTGAGATAAAGCTTCAAATTTAGATGCAGCCTTAACTGCCATATTTGTTAAATCTCCAGTGGACATTCCCAATGTTTTGGCCATTTCATTTGCTCTTCTAAGGTTTGCACCTGATACTTCAAATCTTCCTTGTTCAGCATTATATGTTGCTAAATTTTTAGCTGCACCTATTAAACTGTCTTGTAAATTCTCTACATTATTAGTAGCATCGTACATCAATTTGATTGGGTCGGCAAAGTCACCAAACGCACCTCCTAAAGCCTGTAAGTTAGCACTTAAGTCTATAGCTTGGGATGGGTCAAATAATTTTTCCGCTATACTTAATGTTTTGTTAATATCAATGTTTAAAGACTGAGCTTGTTGTACCATTCTCCCCAATCCTTCTACTCCATTTTTGAAACCAAATTGATTCATTTTATCCAAACTCTTAATTACAGTATCACTTACCTCTTTCGCATTCAGTCCTAATTTTAAAGAACCTTCTCCTATTTTGGTAATCTCTCTTCCCGCATCTGCTAAACCTAATCCTACGTTTCTAAAATTTTCAGCGTTTTCAAGTATTTGTGTGTTTGATTTGGTAAAAGCAGCAGAAGCTGTCAAAGCTGTTTTCATTGTTTCAGTCCCATAAAGAGCCATCCTACCACTACTTTCTGATAGTGATTTTAAACCATTAATAACATCAGTTGCACCTACTCCTATACCTTGGGTTGCAGCGGTTATATCCAAAGTCTGATCCCTCATAGCATCGGCAAATTCCCCATAATATCCACCAATACCTTCCATGTTTTTTCTCATTGCAGCATCTAAAGATGCAAACGAGGAAATAACTTTTGAAATAGCCGCTGAACTTGTATTTGTCAAGTCTGTAATAATTCCTCCGATTCCTCCACCTTGAAATATACCAGAAACTAAACCACCCAATGTGGTTTCTAAATCGGTCAAACTAATCCTATAATTATCTATTGCTTTTGTATCAACAAAAAAAGATCCTGCAACTGAACCTAATGATGAGACAACATTTCCTGCCGTTTCAAGAGAACTTTCAAAGCCTTTAAGTAACCCCCAACCTGGGTGTTCTCTATCTGCTTCTTTTAATTTTTCTACCCATTTGTCATCTATTTTAGTTTGCATAAATCAAATTTTTCTTATTATATAAATAGGTTACTCTTGATTTTCTAGTGCATCGATCAATATACTTACTATATTTGTTTTCTCGAAAATCGGCATGTTCAAAACATCGGTATAAGTGAAACCATGTTTTAACAGGAAAATAGTAGTATAAATTTGATTTTTTTTATATTCCGTAGAAGGGACGAAAAAAGTCAACCCCAAACTCCACTAACAATGGAATCTTTTCTCCTGATGGGGCAGTAATATCAACAATTAGGTCTAAACCTGGTTTATTTTCGTTAACAAATCTTCTGAATGATTGTGAGTCCTTAATTGGCATTGTTTGAATAAAATTATAAATCGCCATAAGATCTCTTGTTCCGTCTACGGACTTTATCATCATTTCCAACCTTTTGGTGTTAGATGGTACAACTGTTAATGAAATATCGTTTCTAATCTTTTGAATTTCGTCTTCTTGTTTTTTATTTAAAAAAACAAATTTTATATTTTTTTTACTAAGGGGTAAGAAGAAATCATACTCTCCGTTTGAATCGGCTTCTAGGTTAAACTCTTTTACTTTTATTATTGATAAATCCACAGTAGTAGTAAATTCCTTTTTGTTCGATGGGTCTGTCATTGTTACTTTGAATTCACTTCCAAAAGCAGTATTTCTCAAAAATATTAATATAGCTTGTCTGTCTTCATCTACAATTTCATCAAAAGGGATATCCCTATCTATAATTTTTCTCCTAAGTAATTCATCAATAACGGTATTACTTTCCAATAGATTTGGAGAGCTAAGAATATTTTCATCAGCAGCAGTTAAATAAGCTACCCTTAATGATTTCTTTTTGTTTTTATAATAAATTCCCTGAGATGGTAATGGTACCACATCATACTGTATTGTTGGGTCAATTTTAAGTGATTCTTCCATAATATCAATTTATATAATAACTATGATAAAGTAAAGATTTTAAATAAAAAAACCGATACCCACAAAATAGGATATCGGTTAATATGTATTTTTTTTATAGTATAATTTTAGTAAACTAAAATACATCTATCAGGACGTAAAGTACAATCGATAAATGCAATTTCATCTCTTGAGTAATCTAAATCACCAAAGTTAATATCAGTTAAGAAAGTACCTTGTAAAATCCATTTTTCAATCACAACTCCTGTCGGATCAAGCATTTCTAAATCAATATCTTTTTTGTAACCAGCAGCGTATCCCATTCTACCTGTAACAGATTCAGCATGTAAACGGAACCATTCCATTAGAGCTTGTGCTGCTGAAGGACCAATTGGATCTTTAAATTTAACTTTCATTGTATTCCATTCAAATCTACCTGCAACATATGTTGAAGTATTGATAAATGGTATTGCAACTGTATTGATTTTAGCACTAGGTCTTTGAGATGAAGTAATATACCACTCGTTAATACCCATTGATGATGGAAATCTAACGATAAATCGGTTTTCCCTTTTCGGTTCATATGGAACCGGCATTTTCATTAATAAATCTGCCATTTTCTATTTTTTTAAAATTTTGTTTTAATTATTCTGTTTCTTATAAATATATGTATATTGAAAAATAAATTTTTTTCGGGAAATACTTG